>Ga0105044_10001746_pt1 | contig 29464 bp, 21 predicted proteins | sample MAT01_FD_78092 | JGI IMG/M metagenome (GOLD analysis project Ga0105044, IMG submission 78092) | Freshwater microbial communities from Lake Fryxell liftoff mats and glacier meltwater in Antarctica - MAT-01 | ecosystem: Environmental > Aquatic > Freshwater > Ice > Liftoff microbial mat | place...
ATATTATCCGTCGCCGAACAGGCCGCGATCAGTCGGACTTCGACGGTACCGACTACATCCCCAACTGGATTCCCCACGTTCTCTACAGCCACTTAGTGCTTCAAGACTACTTAGCGCAGCAGTTGCCCAATAAGTCTGTGGTTTCTCCCGCAGATTCTCGCCGGCTTGAATGGCAGAAGGATCCCAAAGGGTTCGAGCAAGGCGCAATCCCGGGACCCGGAGGCCGTGAAAATCGCTGGCCATACTCCTCGTCCTACGAGTCAATTTCATTCCGCTACCAGCCTGACCGCTGCGACAATGGTACGGGCGGCGTAACCCAGGCTGGCTCGCACCGCATGTATCAGACACAAAATGGGGCCGTGTTGGCCCAGAAGATTGGTCGGCGCTCGCTTGCCGATGTGCAGTTTCCTGACAAGAAGGTCGAAATCTTCGACAGCATTTCCCGTTACAAGGGCAAATCGCAGTTCTATTACGCTTACCCTGATGCGATTACGCTGAACCTGTTCTTTGACGGTCACGTAGCGTTCAAGAAGACCGGCAACCCGTTTAACAGAGGTGGCAGGCGGGTTGACGCCAACGACGGAGTCAACAACCTTACTCCGCTTAGCGGCTTCCCGATGATTGTGCTCTACCAGCCGGAAGCGTCTTGGGAACCAATCCGCAACGGGGAAGCCGAGTACTCAGCTCCCGGCTTTCAGCGTTGGACCCGTGGCGGCCTCAAGGGCATCGACTTCGATTCAAACCAGTGGTGGTTCCCCGATGGCGCGGCTGGCGACTACTAGTCTCTAGTCTCGGCATTCGGGCTGCATTGTGATAGTTACGTTTACTTCAAGGTCCGCCATCTCGGCGGACCTTTTTTACGTATTTATCCTGTAGTCGATGAGATCGCCCGGAAATGAGTTGTCAGTTGCGGGCGAGCACCGGAGTTGCCGCAACAGCCGAGTGCGATAGAGCAAGGGTTTGCACGCTTGCCGTCGAAAATTACCGCGTTGGTGGCTTTGGTGAAAGCGATTGCGGCGACCCCTACGCTTTCGAGGTTGAAGATGTGGCTTGGTGACTTACCGGGAAGTAGCAGGTGCTGCTGCGGGTGGGGGTGGGGGTGGGGATGAAAGGAAAAGGTGCCCGTAGCTCAGTTGGATAGAGCGCCGACCTTCTAAGTCGGATGTCAGTGGTTCGAATCCACTCGGGCGCGTTCAGGCGGAAGTTTGGCTTGGCCCACCTTTGATGGGTCACGAGTTATGTTGTTTTTAGGTGGTAGATGGGTGGGTTAGAAACGTGCGTTGGGAAGAAGGCTGTTGGTGGGCAAGGAACGCGGCGGCCTCAACGAGGCGTTTTTTGCAGGGACGAAGGACGGATGTTGACTTATGATTCACGATCGGTACCACCGTCAGCGGCTGCTCCCGGTTGTGGGAGATGCGGGGCAGGAACGACTTCGTAGCGCCTCGGTAGCGGTGGTTGGTATGGGTGCCTTGGGCTGCGTAAGCGCTGATCAACTTGTCCGCGCTGGCGTAGGGCGGCTGGTGCTGATTGATCGCGACGTGGTGGAGTTGACCAATCTGCAGCGGCAGCCCCTTTATACGGAAGCAGACGCAGCGGGAAGCGTTCCGAAGGTCGCCGCGGCAGCGCGGCGATTGCAAGAAGTTAACTCCACTGTCTGTCTTGAGCCACACGCGGCGGATCTTACGGCGCGTAATGCGACCGCAATGCTGGCCGACTGCGATGTAATCATTGACGGCACTGATAACTTTGAGACGCGGTATCTGCTCAACGATGTCGCCGTTCGCGGCGGAGTTCACTATGTATACGGCGGCGCCGTCGCAACTCGGGCGATGGTGATGCGGCTGGCGGGACGGCTAGAAGCGCCGAGACCATGTCTGCGGTGCGTGTTTCCGCATCCTCCGGCACTTGGCTCGCAGCCGACTTGCGATACGGCCGGTGTGCTCGGGGCTGCGTCCGGGATAGCGGCGTCGCTACAGGCGGCGATAGCGATCGGGGCGATTGTAAGTGATGGAGGAAGCAGTGACCGCGCGGTCGGATCGTCGAGCGCTGGGGAGAGTGGGTTTACGTTGATCGAGATCGATGCTTGGACTCTTGCAATCCGAAAAGTGAACATAACTCGGGATTCGGCGTGCCCTTGCTGCGTAGAACGAAAGTTTGAGTTTCTGGAAGGGTCGGCGGACGGCGAGAGTGTCCGGCTTTGCGGTACGGCGACCTATCAGGTGTGGCCGCGGCGGACCGGCTTAAGCGCCGAGGAGGGTGTGGATCTGGAGCGCCTGGGCAGCAAGCTTCGCACCGCACTTGGCTCCCCGGTCGAAGTCACGGCGATGCTACTGCGCTGCACCTTGCCTGAAGGTACGGAAATGCTTTTGTTCACCGATGGGCGGGCGTTGTTGCGTGGCGCGGGGCGGGAGGAGACGGCGCGAGCGCTGTACGCAAAGTATGTTGGTTCGTAGGAGAGTGACTCTAAGGAAGCGTCTACCTCGCTTCAGCGATGGGGTATGCGCCGGCAAACATAAGTAGATGAATCTGCTCAGACTTACTTGCGGTTCACTCCGGGAATCCACAGCACATCGAGTGAACCTGAGTCGTTGGCGACTCGGGAGAGCACAAAGAGCAAGTCGCTTAAACGGTTAAGATATCGGATGGCTTCTGGATTTATTTCGGCGGGACGAGCGCGCAGTAAGGTAATTGAGAGGCGCTCAGCTCGACGGACCACCGCTCGGGCGTGGTGGAGGTGGGCCGCGAGCTGACTGCCGCCGGGAAGGACAAAGTTTTCGAGCGGTCGGAGCGGTTCGTTATGCTCGTCGATCAGAAGTTCGAGCCGCTGGATCTGTTGAGCAACGATGCGTAAGCGTGTGCCTGCGGGTTCGGCCAACGTAATTGGGGTCGCAAGATCAGCGCCCAGATCGAAGAGATCATGCTGGATCGCCCGAAGGATGGGAGCGATGAGCGAGGTCACATTCCCGGCGGAATGCTCGGCCGCGACGACAGCGAGTCCGATAGCGGTGTTAGCTTCGTCGACCGAGCCGTAGGCCTCCACGCTGAGATCATCTTTGAAGACCCGTTGGCCGGTAGCAAGGCCGGTGGTCCCATCGTCGCCAGTCCTGGTATAAATCTTGGTAAGTCGGGGCATTGCGTAACAGTAGAACAAGTGACGAGGCGGGTGGCGGCATCTCTAGTAGAGCGAGTTGAAGTTGGTTCGGGCGAGAACAGAGGGGGTCGGGGTCCAGTAGTTGTCAGGTTACTCACTAGAACGAGGCGCAACGCTGCCACCGTTTGGAAACCGAGGAACGCGATGCGAGTGGCCCTTTAGAAACTAAGAGTTACAACAGCGAGGATTGCGGTGTTTGAGAGCGCAGACTCGTACAGTGCTTCGTCAGGAGCGGCGTGAACGGGGTCGGGGCGTGCTGGAAGGTTTGTTTGCATGGAAGCAATAGTCGAAGAGCGTGAAATTCTGACCCGGGGCGTGCTGTCGTTGTGGCGACGCAGGGGTTTTGTTGACGGCGTTGTTGAGGGCGAGGGGGCTGCGGGGCAGGCGGCTGATCGAGTTGGCGGCGCGACAGGGGCGGGTCGGATGAGCTTGGTGCGTAGGGTGCTCGCATCGCGTGGGTTTCGCGAGGAAGGGGAAGTAAGCGGGTTTCTTCGCCCGTCACTCGCGCAGCTTCACGACCCTTCGCTGATGTCGGGGCTTGACAGAGCGGCGGAGCGACTTCTTGCAGCGGCCAGGAGCGGCGAAAAAATAACAATCTACGGAGATTATGATGTCGACGGGGTAGCCGCGACCGCGATTCTGTACCACACGTTGCGGGCGATTGCGCCGCAGTGTAATATTCAAACGTATGTACCCCATCGGATTGATGAGGGGTATGGGCTCAATAGCGATGCCATTCGAGAGCTTGCGGCGGGCGGGTCCACGCTTATCGTGACGGTAGACTGCGGCGTGACGGCTGTCGAGCCCGCGCGAGTAGCAAAGTCGCTTGGCGTTGATCTCATCATAACTGATCATCACACGCCCCCGCTGGCGGGGCAACCCTTACCGGATGCCTACTGCGTGGTTCACCCTCGCTTGGAGGCGACGGCGTACCCGTTCGGTGATCTGTGCGGGGCCGGTGTTGCGTACAAGCTCGCGTGGCGCCTGTGTACGCTGGCGAGCGGGGGTCCGAAAGTAGCTACGGTGTTTCGCGAGTTGCTGCTTGAGCTGCTTGGGCTCTGCTCACTCGGGGTGATCGCCGATGTTGTGCCCTTGGTTGGAGAGAATCGTATTATTACATCGCACGGTCTGCGGTGTGTTAAGTTCTCCAAGATCCCTGGTTTGCGCGCGCTGGTGGAAGCATCGGGGCTTGGGGGTGAGAGTGTTAACAGCGAGGACGTGGGCTTCAAGATCGCCCCGCGGCTGAACGCGTGCGGCCGACTTGGGCACGCCAAGGAGGCGGTGGAACTGTTTACCAGCGCGCGGGGCGAGCGAGCCAGTGAGATCGCAAGGCAGTTAACTCGTATGAACGAGGAGCGCCGCAGGGTTGAACGGGTGATTGTCCATCAAGCCATCGCGATGGTGCTGGAACGCGGGATGGACGCGACGGATCACCGCGGAATCGTTCTGGCGCACGCTGAGTGGCACGCCGGTGTTATCGGGATTGTTTGCACGCGCCTGGTTGAGCGGTTTCATCGCCCCGTGGTGTTGCTCTCAGCCCAGAACGGCCAACTGCACGGGTCGGCACGGTCAGTTGACGGGTTTAATCTACACGGGGGCCTGAGTGAGTGCGCGGAGCACTTGTTAACATTCGGTGGGCATGAGATGGCGGCGGGAATGAAACTCGAAGCCCATCGACTTGCTGCGTTTACCGCCGACTTTGTCGCGTGCTGCAATCGCGGGATACGGATCGAACATCTGCACGGGAGAGCGTGCTATGATTGCGAGGCGGATTTCACGGAGTTAAGTCGGGAGCATGTTACATCGCTGGCGGGCTTGGGCCCGTTCGGACGAGGCAATCCTCAGCCGTGTTTGCGTATTAATAATGTGCGTCTTGTAGGACGCACAACCTGCTTCGGGAGTGATGGAGCGCATCTTAAGTTTTTGATCTCACCGTCGGGCGCACCGGTTGGGAGCCGCGCCCTTAGCGTTTTCGCGTGGCGTGGCGCGGGGCTCGCCGAGGGCGTTCCACGCGGGCGTGACTTTGATGTGCTTATCAAGCCGAAGATAAGCGACTACTCTGGCGCGGTAGAGGGGGAGTTGGTAGACTTCGCTATTCGGTGAGCTCGTTCGTTCAAGGTACCCGGGGTTTTAATGTTTCGTAAACCTATGCAGCCGCGCGCGGTCCTTATTCCACCGGCACCGACGTGATGAGTTGCAATGCGGCGGGGTGCTGGGGCTCTTCATTTAACACCTGCTGAAAAGCGGCCTTTGCTTGCGGATACTGATGCATATCCTGGTATACCAGCCCAAGAATTACGAGTGCGTCGTTTCCGGCGTTCAGCAAGATGGCGTGCTCGAGATTCATCTTCGCGGCGGGTAGGTCGCCTGCGCGGCGATTGATAAGCCCGCGAAGCAGCCACCCATCGGAGGACTGCGGCGCAATCGCGATCAGCCGTGCGGCACAGAGTTTCGCCCGCTGCGTATCTTTCAGTAAAAACGCGATGTGCCCGAGCCCGCGCCAGGCCTTAACATCGGCGGCTCCCGTGCTATCTCGGGTGAGTTCGATGTAAAGGTCTCTGGCTTCGATGGGGCGGTCGAGCTGCGCTAGACATTCAGCGCGAGTGTGGATCAGATCTCGGCGGTTTTTCGTAGACTTATCATTGAGCAGCTTATCAAGATTGACTTCCGCGTCGGCGATGTCCCCGTTGGCGAGCTGCGCGCGAACCAGATTCTCGACGACTGACTGGTTTGCCGGGTCGAGCAGTCTTGCCTCGCTGTAAAGCACTTGCGCTGACTTTGAATCGCTCTTGAGCATGGCGATATTGCCGAGCACCTGCTTGACGCCAGCGTTGTTTACAAACGTTTCCAGGCGCTGACGAAGATAAGCGTCGGCCTCGTCCAGTCGGCCAAGATCGATCAGCATCTCTGCCGCCGCGACGCAATATTGCGCGTTGGTGCCATCAAGGTTGGCAGCTCTTTGATAGCACTGCAGTGCCTCCTCCTTACGAGCTACCCGCTCGTTCAGAACACCTTGATAATAAGCGGCTTCTACATTCTCCGGCGCGATTTGTGTCGCCTGCTCGAAGCACGCGGCGGCTCGTTCCAGGTTCCCCATCTCCAGCATAACACGACCCTTAAGAACGTGCGACTTGGCTACTCCGGGGGCAAGCCCCAGCGAGTAATCGATGTGCCGCGCGGCTTTCTCCAGATCACTCGCGATGAACGCCTGGAAGGCCATCTGATATTCAGTGGCCGACTTCAGCATGCTCATCTTTTCCTTCGCCACATTGGTATGCTCTTTGGTATACTTACCATGGCCCTTGCAGCCCGAGGTAATACAGCCAAATGAGCATGCGAGCAGAGAAGCAAGTACAAAGCAGCGGGGAATGAACATGTGCGGGACTCCTGTGCTGTCTGTATCGGTTGTAGAGCGGCGCGGGTTTATTACTTGTGAACTATGTGCACAATCAAAACGCAACACGGATGGGCGATGCACACACAATCGCCCATCCGTGGGATGTTGGTCCTTGATGTTGCGGCGTCCTTACCTCCGATGCAACCCCTCAAAACTGCCCTTTTTTGATCGTTCCGCATAAGCTAAACGTAAGGCTCGGGTAGTTGTTTGCCGGTTGCCGAAGAGCGGCTTAAGGCTCCACTTCACGCACCTGAGTTACAGTGTCGGTAAGAGTCGTTGATCCGGGCGACCGGAACCACCTCCGTAATAGGCTGGACTGCCCGAACCAAACGCGTGCGGTTTCGGTAGGGGTTGAGGGCGTAATCGTGTTGAGGTCGGTCGGGATGATAGTTACCTGCGTGGTCGGCTCGGGGGTAATTATTCGCGTTTCACTGGTAGCACTCGGGGGTGTTGCAGCGGTGGATGTAACGACAGACGGATCGGTAACGCCACTGCTCAGCGTGCCAGTCAGCGGCGTGGTCTCTACCGATATTACCTGAGGATTTGCGTTAGTTAAGGTAGAGCTGGATGTAAGCCCAAAGGTGTCCACATTTCCAACCCCGGACACAAACTCGGTGGTGGCAGGTGCTGTCGTAAGTGCTACGGTGGGTTCAGATTGAGGCCGAGTTTGGATCGTCGTTGGTGCTTGGGGTACATGGGGTGCATGCGTCACCGATGCGGAAGTGACGGTTGCAACGAGCTGTGTCGCTGGGGGTATGCTCGTACTTATGTCCGGTTGCACCTGGGTGCTGTCCGCTTGTGGTACCGCGCTGTGACTTGGGTCGTGACTGGCGTCGTGAACTGGGTGAACAGCGGGGTCGGAAACGGGCTCGGTGGCAGGGGATATCGCCGCGGCGGGGCGATTGCCCATGCCGCGTTCCTGATCGATGATCCGATTAAGCATGCTGCGACCGCTCCACGGGGACTTTTGCCCTGTGAGTTTCTCTCGCATCGCGATCATTTCGGGTTGCGAGCTGTTAAGAGACAGCGAACGTTCGGCCTTCCAGAGTGCTTTCTCGGTGTTGCCTTCGGAGGCGAGTTTCTGGGCTTCTACGTTGAGCTGAGTCGTAAGTCGGTCGCGACTCCAGCGAAGCGTGCCTTCGCGAGCGCCGGCGCGGGTCTGTTCAACGATGTCTTTGCCGCGGAGGCCAGCCTCAGCGAGTGATGTATCATTTACGATCGTGGGAGTGATGAGAAAGATAATCTCACTCCGCTGCGTTACATCTTCGTTGCCGCGGAACGCGCTACCGATGATGGGGATATCTCCGAGGAGGGGAATCTGGCGGCGGGTGGCAACGGTGGATTCGCGGAAGAGGCCGCCGAGGACGATGGTCTGACCATCGCGAACCATAACGTTGGTTGAAAGTTCGTTGGTAATTTCGTCGGGGATTGTTACGGCGGCGCCTGTCGCATCTTTCACGTCGCGGATGACCGCTTCAGACACCTGCGGCTTGAGTTCCATGCGGATTGTTCGCTGGACGGGATCAACAAAGGGGCGGAAGTAGAGCTGTGTACCGGTATCGAGGAACTCGACCGTCTGGGTGGTTGCGGTATCGGTTGAGGTGGTGTTGAGATAGCCGACTTTGCGGCCGACCAGGACGCGGGCGCCTTGGCGGTTGAGCGCGAGTAACTTAGGATTACTCAAGACGGTGGAGTCCGTGACTTCATCCAGCACCTTCAAGAAAATCGAGACATCGTTACTTACAATGCCTACTTTCAATCCACCGGGGCCGGGCGTGTTGCCCACGGTGCTGCTTAACGCGCTGCCGCCGCCGTCAGCGGGAAGCGTCGTGCTACCTGACTTTCCCCCGAGGAGAGCGTTGGGACCTGAGAGCGGTCCGCCGACATTTACAAAGTCGCTGAAGGCCATATTACCGACGATAGCAAAGTCAACACCAAAGGCGTTTGCTTCATTAAGTGTTGTCTGAAGGATGGTGGCCTCAACCAGAACCTGCTCGGGGCGAGTATCCAACTGCTTAATAAGTGCCTCGATCTCCGCAACATTTTCTTCATAATCGTAAACTACGAGCGCCGAGTTCAGCGCGTACTCCTCGTTACCCTGGGGTACGTCCCCCAGGCTTGGGAAGCCCGCGACTTTTCCGTTGGTTTTGATCTGACCGGTTTCACTGAGCAGCGGTTTGACAAACTCTGCCGCGTCGATTGAGCTTAAGTAGGAGAGACCGACGACCTTGCTGACGCGCTGGCGATTGGCCTTTTCGATCTGGGCAATCTCATCAAGCGTGTAGACATAGATAAAGTTTCCCTCTTCGATAAATCCGTAACCGTTGATGTTCAAGATGGCTTCGAGCGCTTCGTAGAAAGTAACTCCGTAAAGATTGGCGGTCACCCGTGCCGAGACGTTCTTGCTCGCCACGATATTTCGCTGGCTCTGAATGCTTAACATTTCCAAAACGGCCGAGAGGTCTTGGTCGTTCACGTGCAGGTCGACGATGTTATTCTCGTCGATATTCATCTTCATGGGCTCTTGCCCGGCCAGCTGCGCGCTGGCCGGAGGCTTGCCCCTGGGCACCCGGGGGGCGGCTGGGGCGGGTGGTTGGGCGACCGCCGCGGCCATGCCCGGCTGAGTCTGCGCGTGGGCCGCCACCGTGTCATTCTTGCTCGTGATCGGTGCCGCGACCTTGCGTGGTTGGGCTTGGGCGAACGCCGCTGAGGTACCGGCGAGGGTCGAGAGGACTGCAGCGAGCGTTACACCGGCGAGGTTGGCCGCGCAGGTGTGAGATGCTTGAAATAATTGAGCCGAGCGGTGCCGCGTTGTCATGAGAGGGAGACCTTTCTGCACTTGTTGCCACGCGAGTCGTGGCCGATAAATCACTTGGGTGAACCACGCTGATACTTACCGCCGAGGCGTGCGACGTTGACTCCGTCGTCCACCACACCGACAGATTCGGCGTAAACGAAGCTTGACTTGCGACACCGGACCAGACTTAACGTTGTAATTGGATCGATCAACTCGGTTGGGGTAAAAGCCTACCTCTGTCGAGGGGATGCACCACGCGGAGATATTTAACCTCAGCGACGGGGCGAGCGGCCCGCTGATCTGGTTATTCTTCGCCGCAGCATGAATCAGATCTCGACGCGAGCAAGTAAAATGAAGTGGCTTTTCAATACGCTTACAAGCGGCCGGTGCAATGGCGAGACCAATAGCAGGAGGCCGTGAGCATCGGAGCGAGAAACCCGCGATGGACGTGCTGCCGCTGTGGAACACATTTGCGTAACTGGTGGATCGGCGCGCTGAGCCGCAGCAGAATTAAAGTTACAATCCTCGCAATCGCCAAGGATCGTCACGGGCTACGAATCTCCTCTGCTCCGAAAAGTTAGATTAAGAGGAGTGGAGCGACACGTACAGGCGAAGAGACAATCTTCGCGGGCCGCGGCGACCAGGCTGCCCGCAGAAGTTAATTACGGACCACCAAGTTAAGGTTGCGGCCAAGAAAAGCAGCTACTTCGTGCTTATTCCAGCGAAATACCTGTTAACTGGGCTCACGGGCGTTGGAAGACTGGTCGTGTGTCGCCGGAGGTTGAGCTGAGCTTGAGGGCGATGCGAGCGATTCTGTTGACGAAGAAGAGACGGTCGGATCGCTTGCTGAATCTGGGGGAGTGGCGGAGTTCGCCGGGGTTGAGCTGCGGGACGGGGAGAGGTCTGGATCAGCAAACGCTGTGCGAGGCACACTGCCTACGACGCGCAACTTCATCCAGATGAGCAACGCAACGCTACCACCGATAAGCAAAAACACAAGCAACCGCGAAGCCCCGCCTGACCTAGCGCGAGTATTGGTGCCGCTGAGTGCTCTAAGAACTTTTTCGGCGTGGGTCATCGTCGCACTTCCTTGCTCGAATATGGAGAAGCTCGAATATGGAAAAATCACCGTAGCGTAACACATGATTCTACTGCAGCCTCTGCGGACTGCGTGACGTTGCTTAAGGCACTACCTCGCCTCGCAACCTCGGAATCGAGGGGACGACTGCATTGGCGGAGCCTCAAAAAAAACACCCACTGCCCATCATAAGCTGCCCCACACCAAGCCGCTCGGCAAACTCGGGGCCAACCGCTTTACGGCCAACCTGAACGACCAACCGGACAACTTACAACCGACGAGCGACGAGCGACGAGCGAAACTAGTTTCCGATAACCAATCTTACTTCGCTCAAATACTTACCCATCCAAGCTGCCCTCGAGCGTTGTAGAACCTTGTACTGGAACGAACTCCGCCACCGTCACACGCCCCGTATAGGCCTCAATCGTAATTCTGTAGCCAATGGTGCCTGAAATAATCTCGAGGGTCTGGGTTCCCGCCGCGACATCGCTGCCCGGCGAGGCCACGGGGCCACCCAACGCGTCAAAGACGAGGATTCCGTCGTCAGATGAGACGTTAACGATCTCGGCGTTACCAAACTCATCACCGCCGATCTGCCGGCTTATGATAACATCCGACGATTCGTCGAGAAAGGTTCCGCTCACGGGAGCGATAATATAGCGACTCTGTTTCCCATCCGCGATAAATCTGATCCCCTGCCCGACTTGCAACGCCACGGCGTCGGACTGTGCCAGGGTGATATCAGCGATGATGGTGCGAACCGCTGCTTGTAAGCGCAACGAGTTCGTTTGAGAAAAAGCCGGCACCACCATGGTCGCGGCGATCCCAAGTACGGTAACGACGACCAACACCTCAACCAAGGTGTAAGCGCGACGGCAAAAACATGATACGTGACCGAGCCGTTTCATAGAAACCACGTGCATTCCCCCTCTCACCAAACTCAACCATCGCATACCTGAACGCTGCATATGCGATCCGCCAGACTAGGCGTTGCAGAAGCTACAACCGGGCACCGCACTACCGTTTTGCCTTGCCCGGCGTCAGCGAACGAATGCCTGGGCGTGGCGATGCAGCGTTTTCTGCCGCGGCCTCTTCCGTTCCTTCGGTCCCTCGCTCAACTCGGATGGCGGGCATGTCAGTAACCTTCACAGAAATTCCTCGGCTGATCGAAGTTTCGAGCCGTTCCAGCCGGGTAGAAAGGTTCTTCAGCACCGAAATCATCTCTTTGCGCTGCTCGGCAGCACTGATCCGGCCGCCCATATCCTCCCCTGATTCGGTGACGCGCGTCACCGGCTGTGCGTCCGCACTCTGGGGTGACGTAATGATAAGTGGCAGCAAGAGGATCGCCGCCCCCAAGAAGCCAGCGGCCGCGGTGACCAGAGTGCGTCGAGGCTTTGCGGGAGTCATCGAATGGGACCGGGGGGGTGCTGACGCTGTAGTTGCGGGGGCGCGACAATCCATAGGGAGGCTATCGACGATCACGAGCATCGGCTGAAGCGGATGTGTTCAACTCGCGGGCAATCGAGGAATTGGCGGAGCGCATGGCGGTTATCGGCACAGAAAAGTTGCCCCGGGAATCGGGGGCAGCTCATTCTTGTCGGTAGCTCCACGTTATGGGCGGGGATATGGCCGGTCGGTCGCGTCGTAACTCGCCGCCCAGACTCTTCCGGTTGGAGTGTCGTAGATCCAGCCGTAGGCGTTCGTGAAGGCCGCATCGGGAGACGCCCCGAAAACAATTTTACCGGCGTTCTCGCCCCCGACCCATTGGTTGAGTGGGGTCTCACGAAGATAAGTGGTGCCCGGCAGAGAGATCTCTCCCCAAGTGCCCTCTCCCTCTACGACCGCGGGAAAGCGATTGTTATGTCGGATGTAATAGACATCGAGCGCGCGGCGAATCTTGAGCAGTTGGTCCAGCGTCGCACTCTTCTGAGCGTCGCCCGTTGCGTTAGCATATTGAGGAACAACAATCGCAACAAGGATGCCAAGAATGACAACAACAATGAGTATTTCGACCAAGGTAAACGCACGCGTGATGTGTGCCGGGCACCAGCGGTTTAATCTGCTCATCGGCGATGTGTGCATATGTTGCATTGGGTACATCCGGGTGCTCGTCACCCTGTGGGCTGCGGGCAAGGTTTAACTGACAAACCTCGTATCGGGCATTGCTCGGCCAGGCTCGTGCGTGGTCGGCAGTTTTGCGTCGCGTGAGGCTCAATCGGCATCGGCGAAAACGCGCAGGCGGCACAGGGCCGTTGTGAGTTATAAACCTAAAATGTTAGTGAGGCGGATCGCGCAACCTTGTTGCTGCTCAGCGTGGGGTCGCATCCTCTAGAGTTGGTTGCTTGAAGTCATGATAACATAACATCACGTTTTGTGCAGCTAGGATGCTCGCCTCAGAGATTCTGAAAAAAACAACAACGCGGGGTTCTTGAAAGAACCCCGCGTTGCGTGCGGTTACGTACTTAGCGAAGTGAATCAGTCGGTGGCCGTCTGCGTGACGGTTCCGGTGGTTTCATTGAAGTAAGAGGCGTAGAGAGTGCGGTCGGTCGAGTTCCAGAGCCAAGCACTGGCTGCGCTGCCGGTTTCGCCAGCGGTCGCGGTGGCGGTCACGGAAGTCTTGTCGGCTCCGGGGAACGCAGGATTCTGCGGAGGAGTCTTAATATAGTTGCCACCGACCAAGGACCCGGCGTCGGCCGTGGTGCCCCAGGTCGCTGTGAGATCAGGATACGCGCCGTTGTTTCGGGCGTTATAGAGCTCGATCTGGTTCTGAAGGCTCTTCAACTGGGCCTTCAAGTTACCCGCCTGCGCGTCCTGCGTCGCGTTGGTGAACTGCGGGACAACGATCGCGGCCAAGATCCCGAGGATCACAACAACGATTAGAATTTCAACGAGGGTAAAGCCCTTACGGATACGGTTACTCATTCGATCACTCCTTGGTACACACACGTCAAACACATTCAGGGTTCGATCTGGGTTATTCACCCGCCGATCCTAACTTTGGTGCGGGCTTTTGTTGCAGACCGCCTCCTCCAACGGTCGGCAGCGTGGCCCCACTCACCAAGGCAATCATCGGACACAACCGCCCGCTGGTTGAACTCGTGTATCGCAAATCATGGTTGAGATGCTTACCCCGCGTCGGGGTGGGGGGCTTGGGGCGCAAGCGCGGGGGGGCGTGATAACCAGCCAGCTTAGTTGGCATCTACACAGAAACGTAAGATTTATAAGCAGCCGGCGGTGGAAAGCCTCAGTGCGTTTAAGCGGGGTTGCAAGTTCAGTTATTAAAGTGCGGAGATCGTGCGTTGCCATCTTCTTAAGAGAGACAACCAGCGTGAAGGCACACTTACGCAGGCGAACGATGCCCGCATCATCTTTATTACATGACTATGCAGTCGCATCTTCGACGCTCTCAGCACTGACGTGCTCGAAATCCTCACTGGGCCCGCGCAGCTCCCCATTCCCAAACCTTTCGAGTGCTTCATAAATTGCGTCGGCACCTTTGGCCAGGCGCACCGCTTCTTTGAAAGGTTTAATCGTCTCACGCTTCCCGTTGGGCAGGGTGCGCTGCATGTTCTTTGCGAACCAGCTGATACGGCGGTTTATCTGGAAGATCGCGTAGCGGTCGTCGCGATTGGCACGCATCAAGTCAAAGTAATGCTTAATAATAACCAACTGTTCGGCTTCCGGGGGCGGTTCGAGCAGGCGATGATGCTGAAGATATGCATAGCAATCGCGAAAGATCCACGGGGTGGTAAGTGCCCCGCGGCCTATCATCACCCCGTCACAGCCCGTTTCGGCGAGCATTGTCGCCGCGTCGATAGCGCTTCGCACATCTCCGTTACCGATAACCGGAATTCTTCCGCCGACGTGCTCGACAACCCGCGCGATCCCCGCACGCTGCACATTTCCTGAGAACTTCATCTCAGTAGTGCGGCCGTGGACCGTGACCGCTTTGACCCCGACATCGGCGAGCATGGCGGCCAAGTGCGGCGAGCATGCCAAACCATCTTCGTAATCTTTCGTCGCCCAGCAGAGCCTCATCTTGCACGTGAGCGGCACGGGCCCGCGGAACGTATCTCCCTTCCCGGCGCTTTCAGCGGCTTCGAGATCAAGGTGGCGGCAACCGGGCACGGTTACGCCCGTCGCGGCGATCACGCTGCTCCCGCCCAGCCTTCCCTTCCAATCCGCGGCGTCCAGCGGGCACTTCTCTAGCTCCCTGACCACCGCTGCGGCGACGTTCACAGCGCGAGTAAGGTCCGTCAAAAGCTTACTGCCACCGTCTTTCTTGGTTACTTTGTCAACCGGGCACCCCATGTTAATATCGACTACCGTTGCCCCATGCTCGACAGCCCAGCGGGCACCCTCGGCCATCATCGCGGGGTCGCTCCCGTACAGCTGCATTCCGACAAGCTTGTCAAATGGGTTCGTGCGGGCGAGATCGAGGCTGGTTGCGGTGCCGCGTAGCAGGCCTTGGGGGCTGAGTAAATCGGTGCAGGCAAGGCCCACGCCGCCCAACTCGCGGCAGATTGTTCGGAATGCAAGGTCGCAGTAGCCCGCGATCGGTGCGAGCAGCAGGCTTGTGGCGAGTTGTAGCGGCCCAATCTTCACCGGCAACTATAGGTTTGGGCCAACCTTATTTTTTTTCCCAAGGCCAGGCTAATCGCACTCCGTCGGCAGCCAGCTGACGCTGGACATCGTCTATCTTGTCCCGGGAGCCGTGAACCTGATGCGGATTAAGTTGATGCGCGAGGCAGTATGCCGCGAGAACGCCAGCAGACTCGCCGATGTTCCACTCGGTGTGGTGCATCCGGTAACACCCGTTGGTAATGTGGGTTACACCGATTCCCTTTCCCGCGGCGAGCACGTTGGTGATGCGCCGGGGAATCAAGCTGCCCATCGGGATGCGGAAGGGCGCCGCAGGAACGTAAACTGAGTTTCGGCCCGCGGTGCTCGGATGTAAGTCTAAGGTGTAGTGGCCGATGCCCACCGAATCGGTGAATGCTTCGGCCAGGCCAAAGGGAGAGAGTTCCTGATCCGGCCGATTCTCCAGTTTGCGTTGATCGGTTCCGATGTGCCCTTCGTGCACCATCGTGCGAGCGAGCAATCGTCGGCCTTCACGGATGTAAGGCATCTTTGCGAATCCATCTTTAGTGCCGAGTTCGTCGCCTCGTAAGCGTAAACCGGGGAAGCCAGTGCCGCCATCAAGGCGTGGTGCCGCGGTCTGCATCCAATAGAAGAAGCACAGCGAGAGTTCCTTCGCCTCCGCCAACGCTCGCTCGCTCGTCTGCCGCTCCACTCCGAGCAACGGCAGCAAAAAGTAATCCATCTGCACCCAGTTCACTAGCGATACATCGGATATCTTCGCGGCGGATTCATAAATCTCCGCGTCAACGATGCGGCGGTATCTCCACATGTCCCACATACCCTCGGGAGATCGGTCCGGATAAGGAATGAATGGGAAGGTGCGTTCACCCTCAACGTTATGACTGGGCACTTTCCAGGAGAAGAGCGGGCCGCACCACTTAGGTTCCATCTGTGGAACATATGTTGACCAAAAGTCATAACGGGGCGGTTTGCTGATGGTGTGGTTTTCGCCCTGCTTATGTTCGATGGCAAAGCACCACGAGAACGCCTGTTGGTCAAGGGGATCGGACTTATCGGCGCGGCCGTGTAACTCTCCGTATTCGTTGCGATGCTCGGCACCGATAGCGTGCTCTATTCCCGCGAGCGCATAAAGATCGCCAAGCTCGGTTGCGTCCAGCACAATCTCCGCCTCGATCGTAAGAGTGTGAACGACCGCCGCCTCACCGCAGGAATCAAAGGAAACCGACGTAACACGGTCGGCGTGACTCGCCGCCGCGGTTGGTTTCATGTTGAAAATGATGTGCGGCGGAGTTGAGCACGCCGCGAGCATATCACACAGGACTGTGTGCATCACCAGCGGTTCAGCGCAGAGGCGGCTGACCCAGCCCCCGCCCGGATTGAGCACTGGATTCGCTCTCGCTTTAGATGTAAGCAGGCGATGATCGCGGTACCAGCGGCGTACTCGCTCACGAAACTCTTGGTAGCGGCGTGTGGCTCCGAAGGTTTCAACCCACTGGTTCTCATCAGGCGGCACTGCCTGGCTGGTGAGTTGGCCGCCCACCCAATCGGAGGGCTCGACGATGATGCAGGGAACGCCGCGAGCACCAAGGGCGAGCGCGGCCGCCACCGCTCCGGTTCCCCCGCCCACGATCAGAACTTTAGTGAAGACCTGCTTTTCTTGCGCTGCCACGAGTTAACCTTTCACAGCCCCGCCGAACATCTCGGGCTTCATGAAGCGTTGAAGAAGAATGAATATTAAGATAATCGGGATGAGCGCCAGCACAGCACCAGCGTACGCCGCCCGGGTGTTGGTCGAGAATGTTCCAAGCAGAGCATTGACGGCCACGGGGAGCGTTATATTATCTTGCGATTGTAACACGATCAGCGGCCAAAGTAGATCGCTCCAGGCTCCGATGATGCTGAAGAGCGCGAGCGTGGCGAGCGTTGGAGCCGTGAGCGGGAGCATCACGTGCCACCAGATACTCAGCGACCCAGCTCCGTCGATTCGGGCGGCCTCTTCCAACGAATAAGGCACCGCCAGAAACGCCTGCCTGCACATGAAGATACCGAAGGCGGTGACCGCGAAGGGCAGCACCACCGCCGCGAGCGTGTCGTAAAGACCCATCCCGACCACCAGCCGGAACATGGGCACAAGCACCACCTGCTCTGGCACCATCATCGTGCATAACAAAAGCGTGAAAAAGATGGGCCGGGCGGCGAACTCCATCCGCGCGAGTGGATAGGCCGCCAAAGCCGCGATCAGCACGTTGAGCAGGGCTCTTACGAACGTAACACCGATGCTGTTAAGTAGCGGCCTTCCCAGCTGCCCATCGCGCCACGCGGCGGTAAAGTTATCGAGCGTAAAACCAGAAAACGGATTCGACATGGAACCGCCCGGAGGCTGCACGGCAATCGCTGCGAGCCAGATAGCCGGGCCCACCGCCGCGACGGCCAGCAGCAGAGCGAACACGAGGAGGGATGCGCTCAGCCAGAAAGGCTTACGTTCGATCATGCTACGCCGCCCCCGCTTGCGCACGGGTCGTAAGCTTTAAGTTTACTAAACTAAAGGCCAGAATAAATACAAAGATGGTCATACCCAGCGCGCTCGCCAGGCCATAATCCCCATCCTCGAAAGCGATACGGTAGAGGAGCGGAACCGCCGTTTGCTGGGTGATCGGCGCGCCCTTGGCGACGACGTAAAGCTCGTCAAACACCTTGAGCGCGGAGATGGAAGACACAATGAAGACGAGCACCAGCGTTGGCGCGATCGCTGGTAACGTAACATGGCGGAAGACGGCTAGCCGCCCAGCGCCGTCGAGAGACGCTGCCTCGCGGAGCTCCTTCGGCACCGCCAGCAGACCGGCCAGGAAAACCATCATGTAAAATCCAAAGCCCTTCCACACTGTAACCAAAGCCGCGCTCACCAGCGTCCAAGGGTGTTCACTGAGCCACGCGACCTTACTCAAACCAATCCAACTCAACGCGGTGTTGAAAAGCCCGTCTTCTTCGCCCAGAAGCAATCGCCACGCTACTGCGGCGACCACTGTGGGTGTCACCACCGGCAGAAAGAGCGCGAGTCGTAACCACTTCCCCGAAGATGCCAGGGACTCAACCACCATGGCCGCCCCCAGGCTTAGCGCCATGAGCACCGGCGTCACGAGCAAGTAAAGTACGGAGTTGCCCATGCACACCCAGAAACGATCAGAAGCGAACAGCCGTCGATAGTTATCCAAGCCGATGAAGTCAGGGCCGCTGAAAGCCGTATATCGTGTGAACGAAAAGTAAGCGACCTGTGCCGCGGCGGCAATGAAGAAAACACCCAATACCGCAGCAGCGGGGGCCAGGAATAGATATGGGGTTGCAAGCGAATGACGGCGCAAACTGGGACTTTACATGAGTTTCGAGATGCTTTGAGGTTTACAGTGGGCTGGGAGCGTAGCCCGCACGATGGGGAAGGCGCGGACGCCGCGGACCTCCGCTTCTATGCAGTCGTAGATTCCCCGCGGTGACGCCGATAGTAATCGTAATCAATTGGCACTGGCGTGCTTGCTCGGGGGGAATAGACCGGGGGTGGCACGGCGGTCGGTCGAGGCACGCGCTCCATCGTGCTCATTTCACTCTCGTCAAGCAGTTCATTCCACCGCCGCTCAATGACTGGAAGCACCGTGGCCAGCGGCACATCATCGAGCAGTGCCCGCTTCATTTCATCCTCGAACGCCCGGCGGAGGCTGGGCCAACAGTCTAAGCTGGCCGTAAATGAAGTCGCTTGACCCAACGTACTCGCGGCGACGCGGCGGCCGAGCAAGAGCGTCGCGTCCTCGTTGCTCATCGCATCGCCCCTGACGAAAAAGGGATCATCGAGCGACGCCACGCTGCTGGGCATGATCGGTGCCTGCTTACATAATTCCGTTTGCGCGCTCGCTGATGTAAGATGCCACGCGAGAGCAGCGGCGGGCTGGATATGGCGCGACTTGCGACTTACTGCCAAAACCATCACGGGCATGTGAACGCGTCCGAGTGCGCCCACAGCGCCGGGTGCAACAGTTGTCGATGCATACGCGGCTGGGGCCACATCCTTGATGCGTTTGAGAAAGTTGGGCCCGGTTGAGATGATAGCTACGCGCTGGTTCTGATATAACTCCAGCAAATGGGCGTGGCCGGTCGTTGCGGCCTCTCGCGGCAGCGCTCCAACCCGATACAGATTTACCCATCGCGAAAGGTATTCAGCAATCTGGGGTTGATCAATGCAAGCCTTGACGCCACGAGGTCCGCCTTCGCACAGCGGCACAAGGCTTCCCCCCTCGGCTAGCATCATGATGGGCAACTGCGATTCTTCGCCAAGAGGCTGCGAGAAGAGATATTTTCCGCTTCGCTTGTGGAAGCTTTCGGCCAGATTTACCAAGCCTCGCCAGTCAGGCGGGATATCTGCGGGATCAAGGCCCCCGGACTTGAGCACCGCTACATTAATTATTTTTGTTTGTGGGTTTACATACCACGGAAGCCCTTGTAACCTTCCACCCACGCGGCACAGATCCAGCGCGCCCGGCAAGTAGGTGGCCTGCGGATCGCCCGGCACAGCCGCGCTCAGGTCTGCGAACGCCCCCAGCGCGGCGAACCGAGCGAAGTTAAGATCGGCCATGTTGACTACATCCGGGGCCTGGCCCGCTGCGGCAGAAGCAATTAACTTACGCTCCAAGGCGTCGTACGCCACGTCAACCCATTCTACCCGCACCCCCCGATGCGAAGCTTCAAACGCAGCGATCTGCGCTTGCATGTAGCTGTTAAAAAAGGGCTTCAGCGCCAGAGTCCATAGCGTAAGTGTGGTGGTACCGGCCGCTTCTCGCCGGGCGCACGCCGATGAAGCAACGGCTGACAACGCGGCCGCCGCAGCGAGCGACCCACACGCGCGAAGAACACCCCGCCGCGAAAGCCCATCGCTGAGCGAGTAAGAATGCGCGAACCTCGTGGTCAAGTTATCGCTGGCCATTTCTCCATCAGAGGCCTTCATCAAAGCCCTCCAGCAGAGCGTGGCACGATCGCTTTGCCGGGCGGCGTTGCTCAGGGGCGGTCGATTTCATAATCTTTCGCCGACCAGATGACATCGAAGGTGCTCAGGCCAGTGACCGGTGAGAAGAGTTGATTGGTGTTCTTGAGTGCAACATGGGTATCGACGAACGCGAGCATTGCGTTGCCCTTGGGCAAGCAAAACCCGTTCTTTTTCCTGGGATGGCGGCCATACGGAATGTAACTTACGGGGAACTCCGTAAAACTAGAACCGTATTCAGGCGGGCGTTCAAATCCTGGAAGGATCGAACTCTCCCCGCTCAGCCCAGCACCACCCCCGAATCGCTGTCCGGGAGTTCCGAAAACTCCCATGGAAGAGGTGGTTAACCAGAATGTTTGACCATCCTTTACAATCGGCTGCTGGGCCCACATCTCACCAACCAACAACGTCTTGGAGCCATTGTCTACGGCCGAGTCAAACCCGGTGCCCAAAGCCCCAGAGGGTTTGCGCCAGGTCGAACGATTAATTACACTTCCCACCGCCGAACTTGCCCAATGATTAATGGTGTACGAGCGAGCACCGTTGGGATGGTTCGGACACGCCATTACGCCGCCCGCAATAGTTTCGTATCCGGTGGTCGGACGGTCCACATCGACGATTTGCGGAAGATAAGGTCCCAGACGAACGACATCAAACCACAACTCCTGTCGCACCGCCGAGTTCCCGTCTGTGAGTTGTTGCGGGTAGAGGCCCTTGAAATCATTCGCGTACTGAGAAAGGCTGATGGAAAGTTGCCGCAGATTGCTCTGACACTTCACGGTACGCGCAGTTTCTCGAGCCTTGCCGATTGCGGGAAGTAATATACCGATCAACAAGGCGATGATCGCGATTACCACGAGCAGCTCGATGAGGGTGAACGCACGACGCTTTATCTCGCGGCTTGCGCTTCGGGAGGTCGGGTTGGGTTGCGATAGAATATCCATCATGTGAGCTGTCCTTGAATCCGCCCACAAAGGCGGACTCGGTTGAAAGACCGATTGATGTACAGGGCTTACACCTACACAGCACCCTTAATAACCCGCCACCACTACCTTAAACTGACTGAAATCAGATCTGACGGCGTGGGACCACTTCCACCCCTAACTACCGATCACCATGAGCACCCCACGGGCGAATGTCATAACGTGGCTTCCGGTGGCGCCAGACTCACCGGTTGAGCATGCACGGTAGCCGCGTGAGGCAAACCGCCACTGGCTTCCCGGCCGCTTACCCGATGTGTAGATGCTTGACTCCTGCCGTTCCCGTCGGTCGTCGGAGCCATAGCGCATGAAAGCCGTTCAACAAACTCCGCGGGAAACGATTGGGTGTAGGACTTAGGCACCGCGCTCGCAGGATTTTCTCGCCCCATACTCAACTGAACTTGCAGGAAGAGCTGCTTGACGGCCGCCCGGCCCATCTCGAGCATCTGCTGCCGGAAGGTGGTAAGTGGCGGTGTGAGAAAACTTGCACTGGGCGGATCATCGACGCCTATCACCGATAGATCCTGCGGAATTCTTAACCCCACATTCAACGCTGCCGCGTAGGTATCCAAAGCGAAGTGGTAGCCAGCGGCAAAGACGGCGGTGGGTCTCCCCGGAGACGTCAGTTGCGCTTCCAACAGTAACCGTTGCTCTTCCCCCATCCGCCAGCCCGGATTGCGAAAGATTCGCTCGTTGCCCAACCGCAGCCCCGCGTTCTGGCAGCCAGCGATAAAACCGGCGTAGCGATCGCGGTCATTACTTACTTTACCACTCCCGCCGACAAACGCGACTTGCTGGTGCCCGAGTTCGGCAAGATAGTTAGCTGCGACCGTGGCGATACCCAGATTGTCAGTATCCAAACAAGCGCTGCCGGGGAGGGCAAAAGTTGCACCTACAACCATAATCGGCGCCGCCGCACCCTCGCCTCCCGGCCCACGTTTGCTGTTGCGCGAAGGGTGGACGAGTAGATCCTCAAAGGGATTGACGTAGAGATAGGCGCTGCATTCGTTCCGCCAGTCCTCGCCGTAGCGGAGCAGAATCATGTCGATCCCAAGCTCATTAGCCTCACGCCGCACGCCCTCGAATAGCTGGCCGTTATAAGCATCTGCGAGTGAGCTATCGGCGTGAAACACAATTCCAAATCGCATGCCCAGCCCACGCCGGGTCGCTCGCCCATAGTCTTCGTGAACATAAGTTCCCTTGCCCTGACCCCTGCGGAGTACGCCGCTGGTCACCAGCTCCTGCAAAGCACGATGGGCTGTAACCAGCGAAACACTCATCTTTCCGCTGAAAACCTTGGTGCTCGGAAGGCGGTCCCCGGCCTGAAATCTCCCGGCGTCGATAGCGGCGCGAATAGCGTCCTTCACCACCGCATAGAGCGGACGGCCGGGCTGAGGAGTGATGTTTTTGAGTTCGATCACGGTATTAAAATACCACTTCGAGTTGTACTATCAATAAACGGTGACTTCAACCGAACGGTACTCGCCCCCCAGTGGCAGAATGCCCCAGGGTCGCCTTAATCTCCCGCGGCGACTCTCGTCGGCGACACGCGGGTGAAATATTTCTTTGTTGGGCAAGGCGTTAGCCCAGCCGCCGCTCTCCGTTTATTGACCGATAGACAACGGGAGGGACCCACCACCATAACCCAAACTAGGCCCGACGACGCCGCGTCGCCAGCAATCCGCCAAGAGCCAAGACGCCCGCGGCACCCGGAGTCGGCACGCCGAAGAGATAAACGACGCGATTGGCAAAGTCGCTCACCGCGAGTGTGTTCGTCGCTGCGTTGTACGAGAAGTCATAAGCGCCGTTACCGGTGGCCGGTGTAAATGCGTTCAGGAAGTTAAGGGCTTGTACCGCGCCACTTAAATCGGTGATTTTGATAACGCCGCCAAAGGTTTGACCTGAACTTCCAGCCGAGCGGTCGTTGAAGATCAAGAAAGTGCCCTGGTTGGGTGAGTTGACAAATGCAAGATTCTGATTGTCAACGCCCGAAGCCACCGTCGTGCTGTACAGCACAACCGACTGACCACCAGAGACGGTCGAATACGAGTTGTCGCCATTGCGCACAGCCTTGCCAACGCGGTTTGATTCGCGTGTGTAAAGGTCGCCCGTGGCGGGGTCAAACGCGTGGTCGCGCCAAGTAGTCTGAGCCGGGCTAAAGTTGATAATCGCGCCAGCGTTTTGGCCGTTGACATACGCCCCGGTGGTTTCGTTGAGTAAATGACGCCGACCGCTACCCGGAGCGAGATACGTCACACCCTGATTTGGGCCAGCGCCGTTGAAGCCGGGGTCGAAGGCAACGCCACCCGAGGCACGCCGGGCGCTATCAGCCCCAGCGGTGCCAACTCGCCAAGTCAACGCATTAGAGGTCGCGTCAAACAGACGAGCGCTGTCGCCGCTGCCCGCGCCAGTATCCAATCCCGCCGCTAAGCTGTTTCCGCGAACTGCCAGCCCCGTCATGCCGCGGCTATTCGGGGTTGAAATCCCTCCGAATGAAGTCGCACCCAAGGAGTGTGCATTGCCCAGGTTGCTCACGCGGTTCATAGCAGTTAGAGCAGGGGTTCCGCTGCTGTTGTAGCCACCCACGAACAGATCAGTACCGTTCCACGCGATGGCGGAAGGATTAGAACCGATCCAGTTTGGTGCCGCTGCACTGGTGTTAAACGCGCTGATATCAACCGTTTTAAGGTGGGTAAGGTCGATCCCGCTCGCGGCGGCCGTAAGGCCCGCCAGAGCCACGAATATAATTGTCGTCTTCATCTCTTTGCTCTCCTAAAGCAATCTACTTAACACTCTCGCAAACGCACTTGGAAGTAAGTAAAATGTACGGCATCTTGAGACGGGCAGAACGCGCCGGGAAACCCCAAGATTCAATATTCTATAACTTCTCTGTGCATAAGTTACCGCTTCACACCAGCGAAAGCAAGCACAATCTTCACAAAATTTTCCGAACAAACAGCGAATTCAGGAGATCTGAGGTATATCTACCCATTCGCCATGCCGCTTTATCGACTCGTTCCCCTTTTCCATGACGGCAATATTCTCAACGATATCGCGCAGTTCCACAGGAGCCGCCCCGCCCTCGAAGAATGTGATCATGCCTTCCACTAATCGCCCGTAAACCGGCGCAAAGTCCACGACGAACTGCTGCACACTTTTGGTGCCGTGCACGGTCGCGCCGAAGGCCCAAGCACCATTGCGATCCATACGTAGGCGGGCGATGCGACCGTCGTGATATTGCATATCAAGCAAGTGGTAACCGCTGGTAGAATTGCCAGTGGCAACGGCACTAACGCGTGAAACGCCGGCGCCCTGACCGCTCGATTTGAAGATTGCATCCACCATCTCGATGGTGTGGCAACCGTAATGCCAGAGGTCGGGCATCATATCCAAGACTTCGCCATTACCGAAGGCGTCAATTGCCACAATCTTGCCGAGCTTTTCGTGGTCGAGCTTGGGAATCTCGCCGACAAACCGCAGGGAAGATGCGGAATAACAACGCGCCTTGTACTGGCGAGTCATGTTTAATAAACTCCGCGCCTGATCCAGCGAGCACGTAGCGGGCTTATCAATATAAGTTGGCATACCCCGAGCAATCGGCCCGATCGCGAGCTCAAGGTGCCGGTGACCGTTGATGTTCAACACCATCACCCCATCGACATTGTTCAGGAGCTCGTCTAACGAACCTACTTGCCTCGCCCCAAGCTCTCCCGCGGTCTTCCGCCAAGTCTCAACATCCTGCGCTGATCTCGCCGCGCCCTCTGGGTGCTGCCACTCATGTTGACCCGGGTCCCAAAAGTGCGTAACTTGGCATTTAGTCTTCCCCTCCGCGTGCATTCCTTTCATTCGCTTGGTGAACTCGGGGAGGTGGGATGAGTCGATGCCGATGGCGCCGATACGCATGGTCGAGGGTTCCTTTACAAGGCTTGGATCAGAATAACAGATTATATAATACCCTTCGTGGCCCCGATTTTCCCGGTGACCGCCTCGGGCTATCGGACTGGCCCACCCCCTCGCTTCCGCTACGCTGTTCAGGACCGATGCCCGCCGAAATCACCCTCATTCTCGGGATCGTCCCCTCGCCAGCCGTGCACGAGGCGTTGGCTCTCCACCTTCAAGAACTAACGACGGCATCGAAAGAACTAGTAGCGTCCGAACGCCTCCTGCTCACAGTCCTTCACGTTGGACGCAGATCAACTAAGGATCTCGATTCGATTATCGAAACTTTCCAACGGGCTGCTGCGGGCACGGCTCCGTTCAGCGTCAACCTACACAGTATCGAGACGATGCCTCGCGCCGGTCCGATCAGATCAATCGCGGCAATGCTGTCTCCTTCCACGGCACTCCTTCATCTTCGTGCTCGCATGGCGGCGCGGCTGGCGGTCCGCCGTGAACGCACTGACGACTTTGAACCTCACATCACACTGGCCCGCCTGAAAGTGCCACAATCAGGCTTCAGGCTGAAGCGCTCCATGCCGCCCGTAGTCTGGCAGGCCGAGCAGATGTTCCTCTTCCAATCTAGCCAGGGCCAGTACGGAAGCAACCACCAGGTGCTCGCTGAGGTTACATTTCGAGTCTAAATAATCTGAGCGGCGTCGGATGGAAGCAAAAGCTAAATCATGCCGCGGCGAGGCTCGCCTCGCCATCCTGCCTCCAGCCAATTACCTCGCCTGCCCAATCTAACCCGACTGCCTTCCCGCGACGCAATTGCCGGACGCTAACCTACTTCGTTCTCGTACCCGGCTCCCACGCTTTGTTCCTTCCCCGCAGTTTTGCACCTCTTTACGCAACCCTTTTGGCAGCCCGGAGTCATACTCTCGCCCAGACGGAGCCCTCCCCGTCGTTGGCTCATTCCCACCGCCACTCACCCGTTAACAGAGTTTCACCTATGTCACGCTCCACCGCCTTGCTCCTGCCTGTTATCGCCATCACGATCCTCGCAACTTCCGCCGCGACCGCCGCCTCGCAGCCCGCGACCAAGCCCGCCGCAGCCACGAAGATACGCACCCTGCTTATCACTGGTGTTAACAATCACAACTGGCAGTTCACCAGCCGCGTCCACGAAGACACGCTCGAAGCAACGGGCCTCTTTGACGTCGACGTAACTGAGGACCCCGCCGCTTCGCTCGCCGATGCAACCTCGCTCGCAGCCTATCAGCTCTTCGTAATAGACTACAACGATTACGATGCACCCAAGCGATGGCCGCCGCAGGCCGAACAAAACTTTACGACCGCCGTGCAAACACGCGGCGTGGGCGTCGTCGCTATCCACAGCGCTAATAACTCATTCAAAGGTTGGGGCGAATACGAATCAATGCTCGGGCTGCTCTGGCGCGAAGGCGCCGGCCACGGCGAGTTTCATACCTTTGATGTAACATTCGCCGATGCCGATCACCCTATCACCAAAGGCCTCCCCACCTCGTTCTCGCAGCCTGATGAGTTATATCACGGCCTCACCAAGGCCAAGGATGCCCCTTATAAACTCCTCGCTCAGGCGATGTCCTCACGCGCCTCCAAGGGCACAGGAAAAGACGAGCCGATGGCCTTCACACTTCAGGCCGGCAAAGGCCGCATCTTCGCTACCCCGCTGGGCCATGTTTGGACAGGACAAGCCCCCACCAAGCAGTCGGTCATCTCCCCGGGCTTCCGCACCCTTCTCGCGCGCGGTGCTGAATGGGCCGCCACAGGTAACGTAACCCTCCCCTCCACATGGTCAGACGTTCGCGTTCACAATAAACTCAGCGAGAAAGAAGTCGCCGACGGCTGGACGCTCCTCTTTGATGGCGTCCGCCCGCTCGGTCTTCGCGCTTTCCGCGGCACCGCCATGCCCAGCGAAGGCTGGGTCATCGCCGACGGAATGCTCACCCACGAAGCTGGCCGCGGCGGGGGCGACATCGCAACCGCCGAGCAATACGCAGACTTTGAGTTCTCCTGCGATTGGCGGGCCGCGCCCGGCGCCAACAGCGGTGTAATATATCGATGCGCTGAAGATCAGGATTTTCCTTGGCGCACCGGGGCCGAGATGCAGATTCTTGATGATGTTGGACATAAGGATGGAAAGCAAGCTAACAGGAGCGCGGGCGCACTCTACGATCTCATCGGCCCCAGCGCGGATGTCGTTCGCCCAGCCAATGAGTGGAACACCGCGAGCATGCTGATCGTCGGCAGCCGCACGCAATACTTCCTCAACGGCGTTAAGGTTGTAGATGTGGACACCAAGGGCGACGTCTACAAGGCCGCTTACGTCAAGAGCAAGTGGCCCACCATGCCCACCTACGGCACCACGACCACCGGGCATATCTGCCTGCAGGATCACGGCGACCTCGTCTCGTTCCGCAACCTCAAAGTCCGCAGAATCAAGTAAGCGTTTCCGCAAACTCGCCCGGGCTTCGTTCTAGATCCCAACCAAACCGAAGAGCACCGCAGCTTATGTTCGCTCCCCCCCGGCACACCGCACCCGCATTGCCGCGGTGCCCAACTTACATTTTCACTCCCATCCTACCTAAACCCAGCCACGCCACGCCAAAATTCAAAAAAACCAAAATAAAAAGCCCCGCCATCGCGGGGCTTTGTTCATAGTAACTTACAAGACTTCCACCCGCCACCCCCCGCGTTACCGAATCGACAACATCGCCCGATACGTCGGCAGCGGCCACAAATCAGCAGCTACCGACATCTCAACAGCGTCAGCCGCATCCCGCAGGGCATTCATCGCCGGGCGAATGTCATCGCGAACATGCTCGGCATGGCTGTGAATCTCGCCCTCGTGCTCATCCGCAGTGGTCGCTTCCTCAAGCGTCTTGATCGCGTTACGCAGATTATTTACCAGGCCGATAAAGTCATCTAGCGCGGTGCGAGCTTCACTCTCATCGGCATCTGCAGCCCGCGTCACCGCGACTACCTCAGCAAGCTCGATCTGCTGCCGCAGGGCCGCAGGCAGAATCTGCGTGCGACCCATCACCAGCGCGGTCTCCGCTTCAATTAACACCTGCTTAACATACTTCTCCAGGAAGATATGCTCGCGGCTCTCAACCTCTTGCTTGGTAAGCACATTGAACCGCTTGAACAAGTCAACGTTCTTCTTGACCTTAAGCACCGAGAGTGCCGCGACCGATTCAGTCAAGTTCGGAAGGCCCCGCTTGGCCGCTTCAGCGTGCCAGTCCTTCGTGTAACCATCTCCATCAAACAGCACCCGCTTGTGCTTCTTGACCAGCTCCTGAAGCATGCCGCGAACCGCCGACTGTAACTTGGCTTCAGTAAACTTCTCGCCCAGCTCCTTCTCAAGCCGCGTCGCGCAGTAATCAAGGCTGTCCGAAACGATAGTGTTCAGCACCGTCGCGGGCCACCCCACGCTCTGCGATGAACCCACCGCGCGGAACTCAAACTTATTGCCCGTAAACGCAAACGGGCTCGTTCGGTTACGATCACCAGTGTGCCGGGGAATCTGCGGCAACGTGCTCGCGCCAAGGTCCAGCTTGCCACCCTTGATCGTTGATTTCGCCCCACCCTTTTCGAGCTGTTCGACAATATTCGTAAGCATATCGCCAAGATAAATGGAGATGATTGCTGGCGGTGCTTCGTTGGCCCCAAGCCGATGATCGTTCGCCGCGGAAGCGACGCTCGCCCTGAGCAGATCGGCGTGCATGTCAACCGCGCGGATCACCGCGCATAGGAAGACCAAAAACTGCATATTGCTATGCGTGTCATCTCGCGGGTCAAGCAAGTTAACCCCAGTATTGGTGCTCATAGACCAGTTCAGATGCTTACCACTCCCGTTAATCCCCTTAAAGGGCTTTTCGTGCAGAATGCAGGCCAGGTTGTGCCGCGCTGCAACCCGGCGGAGTGTTTCCATCACCAGCATCTGGTGATCGCTCGCCACGTTGGCCGTTTCAAAGATAGGGGCGAACTCAAACTGCCCCGGTGCCACTTCATTGTGCCGTGTCTTCAGCGGCACGCCCAACCGATATAACTCACGCTCTGATTCGCCCATGAACGCAATAACCCGCGTCGGAATCGAACCAAAGTAATGATCTTCAAGCTGCTGGCCTTTGGGCGGCTTCGCGCCGAAGAGCGTCCGATCGCAAGAAAGCAGATCCTCACGCGCAAAGTAATGCGCACGATCGATTAAAAAGTACTCCTGCTCACACCCGGCCGTCGCCATCACCCGAGTGACCCCTGTAGCGGTCCCAAAGATCCGCAGAACTCGCATCGCCTGATCTGACACAGCCTCCATCGAACGTAATAACGGCACTTTAGTATCAAGCGCAACCCCGGTCCACGATACGAAAGCGGTGGGGATGCACAGCGTTGCCGATCCACCATTGCGATTGATGAACACCGGGCTGGTGCAGTCCCAAGCGGTATAGCCGCGTGCTTCGAAGGTTGCTCGAAGTCCGCCCGAAGGAAACGAACTCGCATCCGGCTCACCCTGCACCA
>Ga0105044_10001749_pt1 | contig 29432 bp, 23 predicted proteins | sample MAT01_FD_78092 | JGI IMG/M metagenome (GOLD analysis project Ga0105044, IMG submission 78092) | Freshwater microbial communities from Lake Fryxell liftoff mats and glacier meltwater in Antarctica - MAT-01 | ecosystem: Environmental > Aquatic > Freshwater > Ice > Liftoff microbial mat | place...
ATCCAAACTTCCCTCAAGGGGTTAGAACCGGATGTATAAATAAAGGTATATAAACATTTTTTAACAAAAAAAGTGTTACCTATGTGGGTGAATCAACTGTTACCCATGTTACCGATCGCACCTATTGAAGACTTAAGAAGCCGGTTATTCTAACTGGCTTCGAGCTTAGGTGCCTTACAAAGGTTCAAGCTCCCAAATCCTGAAGTCCTAAAAGTCATCTCTTTTATAGGAGGAGTTCCTCTGTACATAAAAAGTGTTACTCTCTTGCTTTCGATTTCATTCGTGCAAATTTTCTTTTTAACTGATCGACATTTGCTTCAGAATTTTTAAATTTGCGATTAAAATGACGCTGCACTTTTCCCCAATTTTCACCATGTTTCTTAATTAATTTTAAAAGAAAATCATCTTTTTCTTTGTCCCAGTTTACAAATTTGGTTTCCGTTTTTTCGAGAGTTGGTAAACGAAGTAGAAGTCGATAATGATTCTTCAAAGTTGGGACTCTGACTGTTTTTTTTGTTTTTTTATAAAAACGTTGCTGAATTTTGGCCCATTCTCCTTCATGTTTCTGGGCTGCTTCTAAAAGAACTGAATTATAGGCCTCTTTCCAAATCAGTCTTGTTTTTACAGGGCACTTCAAATCTGAAGGGCTTGAGGTTGTTTGTGGTTTTGTTTTAGGTTTTGTTGATTCAAATTCTTCCCAATCTATTGTCTCTGAACATAAGAGTGAATCCTCATCAGCGACTACAGTTTCTAAAGAGTTTTGCGAGCTTTCCTGTAAGGACTCGTCCTCGCTTTCCTTTAACGATTCATCCTGACTTTCCTTTAACGATTCAACCTGTAGGCCTTCTGGAAGATCAAATATTTCTTCGGGAAAAGAGAGAAAAGTTGTTATTAACTCCTTCAGGTTGTCTAACGATTCACTTCCATCCGCGGATTCATCACCTAAATCTACTGAAGATAGCGAATTATCATCAGCCGGAACAGAATCCAACGATTTATCTAACGGATTAGCGATCCATCCAAATTCAACAGTTTCTTCTAATTCCATATCTTCCAAATCCACTGCTACTGACGGTAACAAAGGGTTAGGAAATGCCCTACTAGAGACCTTTTTAGTGGTAGAATAAGTGGAATTGTTTACATCCGTTTGGGAAGGGATATCCAAAGAAAAGCCAAGCTCAGAAAAACATTGCCAGTTTCCTTGATGAATCGCTTCAGAATTGTACTTTGAATCTTTTAAACTAGACTTCACAGTCTTTGTTAATGGATGTACAGGCAGAGCATATTGACAATTAGGGGTTTGAGTGTTTCGAGTGTTTTGCAGTTCGTGTGTATAGTCAGTGTTCATAAATAAATCAAGCCTTATTAGTTTATACGAACAACAACATTAAGGAAAATAATATTAAAAACAACTTTTAAAAATATTGTATATGAGAAGAATCTTTCTAAATGATGTTATAAAAAAATTTATAGTTAACATTGGTTAATATCCTTAAACTATCTTGTCATCAAACTTTCCACCCTACCCGTCTAGCAGCCATGCTATCGTTTCATTAAACTTCTAAGATCCCTACAAAACATCCACAGGAATATGTTGAGGCATTATTAAACTTGCGCGAGATAGAAAATTTGCAAAACTTAAATTAATTATTTACAAAAAATAAAACCCTCCTCCAAGATCCGTAATGAGTCAAAAAATTCTATGCTCCCATTACTCTGAATATGGAGAATTCATGAAAAATGTATTCGTTATTATCTTCACTGTCATTTCGGGTTATTTAAGTGGATTTCAAGAAATAAGCCTTAAACCTGACTCTCAAAAGCTATACATAGAACCAAGCAACATTGCCATAGATGCAAACGGATTGTCAGTTTATGTTGAAGGAAATATTTTATCTGTCTCAGCCATTTACAAGGATGAGAAAGGAATTTTTGTGCTGCCAACTTTTGAAGCTTGGTGTGAAAAAGGGCATTCAACTGTCTGTTTTTTTTGTGAAGGATGCGATGTTTGGTACTGCCCTCACCGGTGCAGGTGTCCTGAATAGTTAAAAATAATTCAAGAATTTGCTAGCTGATGTCAATAAATTGCAAGAGCTGAATCAATTCTTCTCTTTTAAATTGCTTAATAAATTGATTTTCATCGATCCCTATGACATCTTCCAGAAGCTGCCCTTTACGAATAATCAGTTGATCAATTCTTTCCTCGATAGTACCTAGGGTGACAAGTTTAAAAACTTGCACTCCCCGGGTTTGCCCAATTCGATGCACCCGGTCAGTGGCTTGATTTTCACGGGCTGCATTCCACCATCGATCATAGTGGATCACAACTGAAGCTGCTGTTAAGTCAATCCCTAGTCCAGTAGCACGAAGTGATCCGACAAAAACTTCACAATTAGGGTCTTGATTGAAACGCTTAATAGGCTCACTACGATTAACTGTGGAGCCTCTGATGGTAGCGTAAGCAATTCCCTGCTCTTTTAAGTAGAGCTCGATAATATCTAGCATGCCAAGGTACTGAGAAAAAACAACGACCTTTTGTGAACTTTCACGAGCTTCGTCTAAAAGTTCTTTGAAGAGCTCCCATTTACCCGAGGCATAATCCCGAAACTGATCCGCCATTTTCAAAAAGGCTGCTGGATGGTTGCATATTTGCTTCAAAGAAGATAGGAGGGCAAATATGTGCATGTACGGTACTGCTACAGTTCTATCATGCAGCACTTGCAGAATCCGTTCCCGAGAATTTTCTAAAACATTATTATAAAGCCTTTTTTGATCTTCAAGCAAGGTGCAGTGGGAAATCTCTTCAATTTTATCGGGAAGATCTAAAAGTACATCTTCTTTTTTTCTGCGAATAATAAAAGGTTTTACAAAGCGTGAGAGGAGGTTTCTGCGTTCAATATTAGCTTGATTTTCAATGGGTTTAACAAAAAAATCGCGATAAAGAGCATCGTTTGGCATATAAGTTGGAACCACAATGTCAAATAAAGCTTTCAGCTCTCTTAAGTGGTTTTCAATGGGGGTTCCCGTGAGACCTACCCGCATCTCTGCCTGTACATTGAGCAAAGAAGCATAAATTTGACTGGTATGATTTTTAGCCACTTGTATTTCATCGAAAAAGACGATGTTGAAGGGGATTTTTTGCAGCAGCTTTTGCTCATTCCGCCAAATCCCATAAGATGTCAGCATGACGTCGTAATTTTCATCGAAATCTTGCAAGCGTCGATTTGTTCCATAAAAAGTAAAAACTTTTAAATCAGGTAAAAAGAGCTCCATCTTTTCTTGCCAGTGATACAATACAGAGGTGGGGCAGATGACTAGAAAATGTTGTTTCTTATTCGTTTTGCTTGCAATTTCTTGATGATGTAAGGCCATCAAAGCCATCGCTTGGTGGGTTTTCCCTAATCCCATGTCATCGCAAACAAAACCTGAAAGATGATGCTGCAAAAGAAACCACAGCCACTGCACACCGACTTGCTGGTAGGGGCGAAGTTGGCTTTTGAGCTTTGGGATATTTGGAAAGGCGGATGGCGCAAAATTTAAAAGATCTTTTAAAAGATCTAGCGAATCTTTGTCTAAATGACTAAGGTCAACATCTTCAAGTATTTGTAGGCGAATTAATTCTAAAGCGGTCATGGAAAAGGTGTGAGAGCGCAAATCAATTCGTTTTTTGTCAATTCCCCTCAGAATCTCATAGCGTTTATGGAGTAAATCAAATCTGCCTGCTTCATTAAAAAGATATCTTTGGTTGCTTTTTAAAGCTGACCAAAAGGAAAGCGTATCAGCAAGCCCTTGATTAGTTTTATAAGCTAGCTTTAGGATGTACCACTCTTTTCCTAGAATTTCTTTTTTGGCTAGATGCAGGATTGCTAAGCGTTGAAAATGAGGAAGTTCTAACTTCGGATCTATCTCCCACGCATAGGCTTTAACAATTTCCCATTCTTGAGCAAAGAAGTCATGCAAATACTTGTTCTCGATAAACTGGGTATGCCGATACTTCTCCGGCAGAGCTAGGCGTCCAGTTAGTTCATAAAATCCTTCTTCAGGGACAAAGGTGAACCCTTCAAACATCTGCACATTATGCAAACCATATCCTTCCCTAAAACGGTATTTAGGCTCGACGACTACTTGCTGATTTGTATTCACATAAATGCTTAAACCACTTTCTTCAATCGGGCATATTTCGCTAAAAAACCGGGGAATCAATTGAAGTTCTTCTCGATTCATCCGAATAAAAAGCGGGAGTTGATCTTCTGAGATGGAGAGTCCCGCCCGAATTGACATTAAAGAATTCGTGGCAGCTTTTGGATAAAACCCCTCCCCTTCTAAATAGACCCAAGCACCGTAGTCATGGTCGCGCGCGCCCTGTTTTTCTTCTTGGAGTGCCTTAAAAAAAATGAGACGATTATTTTCATCCAAGCCATAGGAAAGGCGGGGTTCTTTTCCAGATAAATGCACCTCCAAACCTGGCTGTAGATTTAACCATACACGCTGCTGACTGATGAACTCATTCATTTCTTTTGAAGAGATTACCGTCTTAATTTTTTTGAAAAAGCGGCCTTCGATTGGATAGAAGCCTTTTGTTTGAATGTAGACCCAATCGCCAAAAAACCAAGAATCGGCTTTAGCTAGATCTCCAGGGGTAAAAAGATAGGCTTCTATTTGCAAATCCCAATTCTCTAGGAATTGAAAATGATAAGCAAAAGCTTTAGTGGTTTGATGAACAAGGCTTTGTTTCATGTGCGCTTGAATTAATGAATAATGCGCATTCAAGGCTTGTGAGATCTGATCTCCTTCTAAAATCTCGGAAGGGAAAAGATGTATAGGTCTTTTGGCGTAAAAGCCTTTTAAAGGTAAATAAGTCCATTCATTAAAATCGATTCCCTTTTCTTGAGTTGTAACTGGCTTTTGAAACATTTTGATATGCATCTGTCCAGTTTGCGCATTAAAGCTGACTTCTTCAATCTCACTTTGAGGGACTGTGTAAACCCCTAAAGCAGAATTTACGGTGTTTAAAGAAGGAATGATTGCTGATAAAAGCTCTTCGTCCAAATGGAAAGAAAATTTGAGGTTTTTAAAAACAATGTTCATGCCATCTGGTAAATTATCTGAGTGGGCTTGATATTCAATGCGGTATTCCTGACCCATCTCTTGCATTTCCATCAACCATTTTGCTAAATCAGACCAAAAAGAAAGCGTATAGCTCAATCCTAAGCTGGGCTGCCCTGAACGCCATTGAGAAAGCTCTTCTTGGGTTAAATTTGAAAACTTAAGGGAGGTCTCTTCCGTTTCATTGATCGGGGTTTCGAGCATCAGATTAATGCGCGAAGCTGCTTCTTCCGTCAAAAGTTCTATGGTCAGCCAAAGTGTGTGGTCTATCTGGATTTGGTAATGCTTGTCATCCACTTTTGTCAAGATATCTGGGGAATACCCCCATTTTTTGGCAAAGGCTTGGCACAATTGGTTCCACAAGGAATGCTCAAATCTCTGATGCAAAGGCTTTTTATGATCCCCGTAGATGCCTAAAAATCCTACTGCTAAGTGAATACATCCCGGGCTTTCATCTTCGCTCATGCAGGAGCAAAAACAATCTTTAATTTGCCCCTTATCATCTAGTTGCAGAAAGGCCCATTCTTTTTTTCTGGTATAAGAATCAAGAACTTGTATTTGGTAGGTCGATCCAGAAAACTCAAAATCGCAAATAGCCCCTTGCTTCAATGCCTCTTGAGCTCTCTGCTGGAAGAATGCTAAAAAGTCGGGGAGCTCAACCATAAAATTCAATCTCCATTAATTTGAAGAATAAACAACTTGAAAAAGATTGCAAGAGGACATAAACTTTTACAAGGATTTTCATCAAAAACTACGCAAGTTTAAGGACTAAAGTGAATTCAATGAAAGATGTAATTAGAGGGACGCTACTAGTCGCTGGAACTTCCATTGGTGGAGGCATGCTAGCCCTTCCAGTTTTAACAAGTTTAGGTGGTTTCATTCCTTCTTTATTTATCTATCTAATGTGCTGGGTCTTCATGGCTTGCACAGGATTGCTTTTTTTAGAAATTTCGATGTGGATGAATCAAGAATCCAATATCATTACCATGGCCGAACGCACTTTAGGGTGGCCCGGAAAAATTGTGGCCTGGGTTGTTTACTTATTTCTATTCTATTGTTTAACAGTAGCTTATGTTGTTGGTTGTGGAGACCTCGTTGCAAATGTTTTCAATCATTCAGTCTCAGAATGGGTCGGTTCGCTTCTTTTTGTCGCTTGTTTTTCCCCTGTGGTTTTTGCAGGCGCCCACGCAGTTGGCAAGGTTAACAGTTTTCTAATGATTGGGCTAGCTCTTTTTTTCTGTATTTTTGTTGTGATCGGTATTCCCTTTGTAAATCCCGAGAATTTGAAAACCCAAAACTGGACTTTGGCACTCCTTGGACTCCCTGTATCTTTCACAGCTTTTGCGTTTCAGGGAATTATTCCTACCCTTGTTCATTATATGTCCTTTGATATTAAACGCATCCGTTGGTCTATTTTGATTGGAAGTGCCATCCCCTTTGTGACATATATTATCTGGCAATGGCTCATCTTAGGAATTGTGCCTACTTTTGGTCCTGGCGGATTAGTTGAAGCCATGCAGAGCGGCGATAATGCAGTCCAGCCATTAAAACGCTTTATAGACCATCCTTATGTGTACATTGTGGGACAATTCTTTGCTTTTTTTGCACTTGTCACGTCTTTTTTTGGCGTAACTTTAGGATTACTTGACTTCTTAGCTGATGGCCTTAAAATTAAGAAGGATACTCAAGGAAAATTAGGCCTTTGCGCCCTAGTTTTTATTCCTCCCTTATTAATTGCTTTTTCTTTCCCCCATATCTTTTTAACTGCCTTAGGTTACGCAGGCGGTTTTGGATGCGCTATTCTACTAGGTTTACTGCCGATTTTAATGGTTTGGAGAGGCCGTTACCATTTAGGATTAAAAAGTTCTTACTCCTTGTGGGGAGGAAAATTACTGTTGGCTATTCTTTTGGTGTTTGTCATCTTTGAAATCATGATCGAACTCAAATTAACCTTCTTCCCTTTTAGTCTAGGACTCGATCATTTTGGATAAACCCTGAATCTCGCGAAAATCTTCATCTTTCATCCCCCAAACTTTTGCTTCATTGCTTAGTTTATAACCGCGCACTCCAGTATTCATATCTGCTAAATCTAATCCGCCCCCTTCTTTGAGGAGCGTTACCAATGTTTCGACAAATTCTTCGCGTAGCGGTTCACTTTGTCGAAACTCTTGGTTCGTGGGGATTTTTCCATATTTATCACCCAGCAAAACAAAAGCCTTCACCATGGAGTCCATTTCCCCGGTTCGGTCCTTGCCGCTTTTACAATTGAAAGCGCATTTCGACCCTTGATTGGTACGGTTTAAAAGATTGGAAAGAATTAAAAGCTTAGCACCCAGTTCATATTGGTTTCCCCCATCCAAATAGGAAGATTTGGTTTTACCCATCTCTTGTATATCTTTCCAAAGGCTATTTAAAGATTCTTTTTGTCCAGGAGCTAAACTCTCATCAGCTAGGAAATTGTTTACTCTACCCTCAAGTTTTTTAAAAGATTCTTGATTAAGGGTGTGCTGTCTATCAAGCCCTAATTTCTTGTTGAGCAAAGGTTTAATCTCCCCAACAGCGCCAGCATTAACTCCATAATTAAATGGCATAGGGTTGACTTCGACAAAAACCGTTTCATTTCCAATTTTAAATTCTTGAAGGCCGCTCAGACTTTTCAAAGCGTTTTCCTGGTCTTTCAACATGACGCGTTCACTAATTTTGGCATCTTTCGCTTTAGAAAGAAGATCGGGAGTGACTAAGCTCACTGACATGAAGTCCATGACTAAAGGGTGTTCTGCTGAAGTTTGAGGAATGGAGCCTCCCTGTTCCTTGATCTGCTGCATGACGGCTGCATGGACAACTTCTTTGGCCATGGCACGTGAATTTTCTGCCCGAACTTTAGGATCTTTTTCTAGTTTGTTAGATAGAATCGCATGCCGAAGTCCTGTGAATAGAGGTTTTCCATTTTTTTCGAGACTTGTTTCCGCGGCATTGACTACATGCGGCTCAAAACGGTTCATGCTTGAAAGGCCCTTGGAACCAAAAATACGCCCAAAAACAGAACTTGTCCCTTTGCTTTTGTCAAATTCCGAGTTTAAGGGAATAATTTTAGCAGTCACGTTACCTGTCACTCCAGCCTTTTGCGTAATGGTATGCTCAATGGTCTTTCTTTCGGTCTTTTGACTAATATTTTGTGCGTGGAATGATTTAATTTGTTTTTTGATTTTTTTGCGATCCAAGTTAAACGATAACCTGAAAACTCCTTCATGAGCCACAACTCCAGCTCTTTTGCTCAGCTCTTTGACAGGATCCGAAGCAAAGTCTGCATGACTGACTTGATGCATGGGCAGTGGATCTGATCCTTTCACAAATTCTTTGTGACTTAGAGCTACCATGGTTTCTTTCCCAGTCTTAAAAGCTTTGTTAGCTTCATAAGCCCCTGGAAAAAAGAGAGGAAGGTGAGATTTCGCTTTTACTATTTTAGCTTTCCACCCCCCTTTTGTGACAGTGCTAATATACACCTCTACGGATTGCCGCTTATCCATTGTCACTTGGGATTTAGTGATTTCAGTAAGAGTTGCTACTTGCGTCTTATGGATAATACTAGTGGTTTGCTTCTCAACTTGTTTGAGCTCTTTCTTTAGATCGCTAATTTCTCTTTTAGAAAGTGTTTTTTCGGGTTCATTCAATCTCTCGGTGATCGAGGCTTCTATTTTTTTTAATTCTTGGTTGGCAGTTTGATAGATTTGCTTGATATTTTTTTTTACTTCGTCAGAAGCAAGCGCCGGACTTTCTGCTGTCGACTGACTTTCAAGAGCACTTAACATGTCATAATGATGGCCAAAGTAAGTCTCAACCCGTTCTTTTGCTGCCTCTTGTGAAATTGTACTCTTTGAAGCTGTTTGGGCAGTTGCCACATCCTCAGGTTGCGGAGAATTATTTCTATGGCCGGAGATAATTGGGGGTCCCATATCATGTACCTCTGTTCTTTATCTAATAATATTATATATCATCCGCTCAACAAATTAAATAATTAATTAACTATGCGTAAATTTAGATATAAAAATTCAATTAACTTATTAATTTTGTATCTTGTAGATAAAGAAAATTGATAAAAAAAATGGTTAAAGTTTCACTTTTCGTTTTGTTTACTAAGTTCAACGAATGATTTCCTTGACTTTTACCCATAAATTTAATAATTTTAACTGATAGTCAGGCTTTTGTTATCCAACCAGTTGAACATTCAAAAACCTACTCTATAAAGGAATATTCTTCGTTCAGGGAGCGAATTTTTTGTGCAGCCTAAAATCTATACCTTCAATCAACACGAAATCGATCATTTGCTGATTGATTCAGACGCGCTCTACGTCCTCCATAAATTGGCGAATGCAGGCCATAAGGCCTACTTAGTGGGAGGCAGTGTACGCGACTTAATCCTCAAGCAAACCCCTAAAGATTACGACATCTCCACATCCGCACGCCCAGAAGAAATTAAGCATCTTTTCCACCGCAGCTGTTTGTTAATTGGTCGTCGATTTCGATTAGCACATATCCGGTTTAAACACAAAGTGATCGAAGTTTCAACCTTTCGTTCAGGTGATAATGAAAGTGATTTAATTCTGCATGACAATCAGTGGGGTTCACCGGAAGAAGATGTCATGCGTAGAGATTTTACGATGAACGGACTCTACTACGATTCCGCCACTCATACCATTATCGATTATGTCGATGGCTGGGATGACATTCAAAATAAACTTTTGCGCACCATCGGCGATCCGCTCATTAGATTTAAACAGGATCCTGTGCGCATGATTCGCCTTCTCAAATTTAGAGCTCGCTTCGGTTTTGAAATTGAAGCTCTTTCAAAAAAAGCTCTCATGCAATGCCGCAATGAAATTGTTAAAAGCTCTCCAGCACGTATCCTTGAAGAGTTATTCCGCATGCTTGAATCTGGATCTGCCACTTCATTTTTCTATCTGATGGTTAAGGCAGGGCTGCTCGAACTACTATTCCCTTCTTTGGCGCAGTTTTTAGCTTCTCCTCGCGGAGAAGAAGTGTATCGTTTTCTGAAAACAGTCGATTATATTAATCAAAATGGGGGCAAAAACCTGCTTGAGCGATCCGTTTTAGCCTCATGTCTGCTCTTCCCCATTTTGCAAGAAGAAATGAATCAACAATTCCTTAATCATTCGCAAACGCCCCATATGGGCGACATCATGATGCTCACTTCTACTGTGATTAAGGAAGTTGTCACCTCTTCATTTACGCATTTTCCAAGACGCCTCAGCTCTACTATTGGCTTCATTCTAGCCATGCAGTATCGTTTAACCCCCCTTTCAGGCAAACGACATTGCCACCCAAAACTGCTACGCAATAAAGAATTTATTTTCGCATTAAAATTTCTTAAACTTCGTTCTTTAGTGGATAAAACCCTCGACGACACCTACTCCCAGTGCAAAAGCCAGTGGAAACAGCAGGTTAAACACGGATTTAAACGTTCTCATCCGCCTGTTCATTCTCCTGCACACCACCTCCCTAATAAAGATTCTGAACATGTCCCAACCCATTGATTCAGCCCTAAAAACTGTTCAAACTCCTTTTGATCTTGATGTTTTCTACAAAGGACCTGATTTACAGAAGGGCCCTCTCCCCAGCCTCTTTTATTTCGCATTATCAGGACAAGAATCCCTGACTTTATCTCCTTTTAACCAACCTGTGGATACCTGGGAAGAAGCCGGACTGCGCATTTTCTCGGTGAACTTACCTGGACACGGCACTAGACTTAATCCACTAGAGGCCATGCAGGCTTGGGTTCGCGGCTTAAAAGAAGATTCTTATTACATAGAAAATTTTATCTCTCAGTGCAGCCAAATCATCCGATATCTTATTGAACAGCATTTATTACCCTCTCAAATTGGTGCTGCTGGACTTTCGCGCGGCGGCTTCGCAGCAACACTTTTGGCTGCCGCAGAACCTGCTGTTTCGACTTTACTTGGATTCGCCCCGTTAACGGATTTGAGTCGATTATCCGAGTATCAAGAAAATGCGATTTCTCCCTTACCCTCGCACCAATTAAGCGCCCTTGCAGAGGCATTAACAGAGAAGGAAATTGCTTATTTCATTGGAAATCATGATACCCGTGTAAGTACAGAGTCATGCTTTTATTGCATAAAAGCTTTTACCGAAGCTGCTTACGCTAAAGGAAACAGATCTCCACAGGTCGCCTTGCAAATTTTTCCTTCAGTTGGGCATAAAGGACATGGAACGCCCCCCGAAATTTTCGCTGAAGGAGCGCAATGGATGGTGCGAAAGTTAAAGCCTGCGTGATAATTGTTAAATTGCTATAATCTCCTTAAAACTAACTGGAATTTTTAAATGTCACATCCCAATTATTCTGTGGTCATCCCCTTAAAAGATGAAGAAGAAAATGTGATCCCTCTGATTGAAGAGTTGGAAGCAGTCATGCAAGATTTAAATGGTTCTTGGGAATTGATTTGTGTCGAAGATGGATCAAAAGACCGTACACAAGCCATTTTAAAAGACTTAGCTAAAATGAAGCCCTTTATGCGCCTGCTTATCTTTTCACGAAATTTTGGTCAATCCAGCGCCTTTGATGCTGGCTTTAAAGTGGCGCGCGGCGAATTTATCATCACGCTTGATGGAGATAGACAAAATGATCCACGCGACATCCCGCAGCTTCTCAAATTAGCTTACGACTACGACCTTGTCTGCGGCATCCGTACCAACCGTAAAGATAATCTGATTAAAAGAGTGACATCCAAAACTGCAAATTGGGTTCGCAGCCGCCTATGCCAGGATGGAGTTTCTGATACCGGTTGCTCTCTCAAAGTCTACCGCTCCGCCTGCTTAAAACACATTAAAATGTTCCAAGGAATGCATCGTTTCCTTCCCGCACTTTTTAAAATCGAAGGCTTTCGTATTGCTCAAATCCCTGTGAATCATCGCGAACGAATTAAGGGGGAAACGAAATACAATTTCTTCAACCGTTCCTTTAATACAGTTGCCGATATGTTAGCCGTACGATGGATGCGTCAGCGCAAATTAAATTACAATATAGACCAAGAATTGCCATGAGTGAAAATTGGCGCGAAACTTTATATGTCTTAGGATTTATCCCATATATTCTATTCACAGCACGTTCTCTAGTGCAATGGATTACTAGTGAAAAAAAGCAAATCAGCTCCGTTAATCCAGCTTTTTGGAAACTTTCGCTGGCCGGCAACCTTTTGCTTTTGATCCACTCCTTTATCCAAGTCCAGTATCATGTCTGTGTGATCCAAGTCGCTAACGCCATTATTTCCTGGCGCAATCTTAATCTGATGCAACCCTCAAATAAACGAGTGGCTTTATACACAGTAATCCTCTTATTCATTTTTGGGATCAGCCTCGTGACATTGAGTTTTTATGTCCAAGCCTGTCTGACGGATGTGCCGCAATGGTTTCGTATCCCCTCTTCACCTTGGCATCAAGGAGAAAAAACCAGTTTTATCTGGCATAGCCTTGGATCCGTAGGCCTCACTCTTTTCGCAAGCCGCTTTTGGATTCAATGGTGGTGTGCTGAAAAATACCAAACGAGTTATCTAGGGTCTCTTTTTTGGTGGCTCAGCTTATCTGGAGAATTTTTAAGTTTGGTTTACTTTATTCGCATCTTCGATCCTGTGCATATTCTGGCACCCGCATTTGGTCTAATTCCCTCTATCCGCAATTTAATGCTGATTGCAAAAGCCAAAAAACCCTTACTCTTTAAGCAGGAAGCATGAACTCACATTCAAAAAGTCTATTTTTTTTTGCTGGCGAGCAGAGTGGAGACTTGCACGGTCAAAACCTTTTAGCGCATTTGAAGTTAAAGCTGCCACACTATACCTTTAATGGGGTTGGTGGGCCTTTAATGCGTCCTTATCTGGATTCATCCGTGCTTAATATGGAAGATTTTGAAGTAATGGGTTTTTCAGATGTACTGAGGGCATTACCTAAACTCATTCCCTATTTTTTTAAAGTCAGAAACACCATCCTGAGCACTAATCCCGTCGGTGTGGTGCTGATTGACTACCCTGGTTTTAACCTGCGCTTAGCTAAATCACTAAGAAAAAAAGGTTATCAAGGAAAAATCATTCAACTCATTTGCCCAAGTGTTTGGGCTTGGGGTAAACACCGTATTCAGCATATGGCCGATACGCTCGATCTATTGCTATCCATTTTGCCTTTCGAAAAACAGATTTTTTCCCATACTTCTCTACCGGTAGAGTATATTGGAAACCCGCTCAAAGCCAAAATCCAAAAACATACCTACCAATCCGATTGGTTAAACTTACTAGGTATTCGATCAGCCCCACAACTCATTGCACTGTTTCCTGGCAGCCGGAAAGGAGAAATCCAACGAAATCTACCAATTCAACTCAAGGCCGCACAAATGCTGCAACGGGAAGACCGCATCTTTGCTATCTCTTGCGCTCATCCTGAAATTATTCCTGTGATGCAAACAATCCTGGAAGAGACCACTCTCAAGCTACATCAAAATGTATTCCTGATTCCCAAAGCTTATTCCTATGAATTAATGCGAGACTGCCATGCAGCTGTAGCTAAATCTGGCACAGTCACTCTCGAACTTGCTATCCATCAATGCCCTACAGCTGTAATTTATCAGTTAACACCTCTTAACCGCTTCATTGCGAAGTATCTTCTCAAACTGAATCTGCCGTACTACTGCATTGTCAATATTTTGGCACAAAAACAAGTTTTTCCAGAGCTGATTGCTTCTGGATTGACTCCAAAAAATTTAGGGGTAATGATGCAAGGATTATTGGAAGAGGCTTCACCGGCAAGAAATGCTTGCATTCAAGAATGCGAAAATCTTTCTCCGATTCTACTGCATGATCAAGATCCGGGTGCTCAGGCTGCTCAAGCTATTGTGGATATGCTAGCTTCATGAATAGCGCTGAGCTTCGCCGAATCTCCAAAGTGGTTGATGCGACTTAGCACTCTCAACTACGCTTTGAAAATATCTCCTTGCAGCTAAATGAAGAGTGGATATAATTCTTTCCAACCCTATTCAGGAGAACAAATGGAAACGGATGTACACTTTTCACCAAAATTAATGAGTTTTTGGAAACCCTTTACACAAACAAAAGAAATCATCACTAAAGAGAAAGTGGATACCACCCCCGCTATAGCAAGAAAGGCGTTCAATCATTTAACAAAAATTGACGCGTATTGTTCAAGCACCTCAACCATACCTAAAGAAGCTTACTCGATAGCGCTAGAACTAACGAATACTATCATGCAGGTGATCAATTGCATTCGCGACTCTAATTTAGCTGGAATTGAGGAAACTCACGTTTTGAACGCCAAGCAAAATTCGATTTCCATAGCCTTATCTCAAAAATTCCCAGAAGACCTTAAAATCTATTCTTTTATTGCTCTTTTAACCAAAATGCCCCCGGAAACTTCTGCTTTTGATGCTCTTATTGGAAAAAATGGGATTTTTACTTCACACCTTCTGCAAGCTTGCCTTGAGATCCATTCTGAGGAAATTCTTTGGCGTTGTATTGTGAATTCGGGCCTAAGAAAGGTTCAGGACATAATTGTTTTATTTTATGAGCAAAAACATGAGAATGGCAATCCCTTTACGATTTTGAAAACACATCTAGATCAATCTCGTGAAAATGCACGCTCTCAAATGACTCAAGAAGAAAGAGAAAAATTCGATGCGCAATGGAATTCTCCTTATAAACCATTAACGTTTATCGATAGATCAATTATGGCCAACACATTTTCCCCAGATCCTGAAAAAATTGAAGCTCACGATTTTATCAGAGAAAGTCGCGAAAAGAATATGTACACTGTCTTTAAAGGAGATAAGGGAGATTACTTCTATCAAGCTTATCACGTAAAGATCAAAAAAGGGTCCTATGCAACCGTACATCAATCTGGATACCCCGCGAGCTTTTGGTCTCCTGATGGAATACAACTCTATGCTTTAAATTGCGTAGGACAAAACTCTCATCTCAACGGTAACATTTTTAATGCTAAATACTCGTTTGAATTTCAGCGCGGATTTGACAAGCAAACTATTTGTTTTGCCATGAATCAATCCTATGGCATTGCCTATTTAGAGACGACCCCTCACCAAGCGATTCCTTTGGCGCGTTATGAAAGACAGAATAACACAGACTCTAAGGCATTTATTGAGCAAGCAGATAAATGGGCATGCCCCTTTGAAACTTGCTTTACACCTCGGCTTTTAATTGAAACAGATGGAAAACAGTTTTGCATCTATGAAGATTTTAAACATGACCGAGTTCAGGTTTTCACAAATCAAGAGGGTAAGCTAGAGCAACTCGACTGTTCTATAACTAAACAATTTGAAGGGAATGTGTATACTTTACCTGGCGGGACATTAGTTGTTTCTTCACACTCAGTAAAATATAAAAAAATTGTAATCGAATCAATATCCGCAAGAGAGTACAAGGTCGAACTTCCCGCAGCTCTACTTCCTATCACAACAGCTGAAGATTATGGATTTAAATCCCATCCTGCTCAACCACAAAAAACGGTACTAGACCTCTATAAATAATTAAAGATGCTTCGGATCTCTGTGTCTTGCATTCGACATGCAAGGCTCAGAGATCAAAGAGATCAGTAGAAAGAATTCTAAGATTTAAAATGTTGCTGCATTTGGTGGATGAGGCGATTTTTGATCAACCCTACTGCTCCTAAGATGCAATTCAACATGGATTGATTGGTGACATTGCCATGGCATTTGATCACGACGTTTTCCAAACCGCACAGCAAAGCTCCAGGATATTCCGTATAATTGAAGAAGCGTTGCATTTCATCAACAGATGATTCGAGTCCAGAAATCTGGTAAGGCTGGAGCATCTTATGGAATTTATTAAATATTAACGCAGCAATCCCCTCACAAGCTTTTAAGAGAATATTGCCAGTGAATCCATCTGTCACAACGACATCTATTTTTCCCTGAAAAATATCTCGACCTTCCACATTTCCTAAAAAGGAAAAAGGCCGCTTAACACCCATAGAAGCAAAATTCTGCGTATATTCACATAAATGTTGATAGGCTTTTCTAAGTTCAGGATGACCTTTAAGGGGCTCGACACCGACGTTTAATAAACCAACGGCAGGGCAAGCTATTCCACGCATACATCTTTGGAAGACAGCGCCTAGCTGAGCAAATTGAACGTAGTGATCCACTTTGCATGTGAGGTTTCCCCCTGCATCGACGATCGCTACATTTCCCGTTTCAGTCGGCATTGTGATGACAAGTGCGGGTCTTTCGATGCCAGGAAGCATGGCAATATTTAGCACCGATCCAAAAATCAGGGCTCCTGTATTACCAGCTGATACAAAGCCATCTAGTTTTTTTTCTTTTAAAAATTGCAAACCCACCATCATGGAAGAAAAAGGCTTATGTCTCACAGCTTCTAGTGGATGATCTTCCATCAAAATTTCTTGAGGAGCTTCACTCCATTCGAGTGAAGCTTTTCTAGGATCATGTGCACACAGTCGCTGAAGAGCTGCCAGCTTTCCCTTTGGGGCAAAAAGAATCAGTCGATCTGCTGGCGGTAAGTAATTAACCGCTTCTAAAGCGGCCTCAAATAAAACCTCAGGAGAGCTATCGCTCCCCATCAAATCGATTCCGATACGGATTGAATGTTTTTGTTTCCTCATTGCGCCACTTTTTTAAAGGTTCTCTTTTAGAGGCCGTTTATTAAGTTAAGAGGAGAGACAAAATAGGAAACTCTCTATTCAGCTACTGCTTTGCTAATCACTATTTTATTGTTATAAGCGCCGCAGGCTTCACAAATGGTATGAGGAAGTTTTGAAACGCCGCAATTCGTACATGCAGAAGTAGCTTTTGCTTTCTTAGCATGATGAGAGCGTCTTGAATTTTTCCTCGCATTTGAAGTTCTATTACGTGGAACTGCCATGAATAACTCCTTTAATTTAATTCCAAATCTGAAAAAGGTTTGTATCCTTCAGGATCGCTTTTTTTATCGACTGAGGATTCTTCACTTTTCAGGTATTTTTTTAGTACTTTTCTTTTAGGACAATTGCCTTCACATTCTACAAATTCAGGAGTTTCGACTAGAATGTTTTCGCGTAGAAGTTCCTGATAATCGAATATGGCACCTTTAATCTTGTCTAGAGGCTCTGCATGATAGAATGCCTCCAAGCGAACTTTTGTGGGAACTCCCTCATTACAAATCGCACATGCAATTAAAGCCTCAGCTTCAGCTGATAGGTGCAGGATCAATTCATCGTGAGCTAAATAAGCTTCACCGTCTACAATAACGTTGTTATGAAAAGAGAGCTCTTCTTCATGAATATCGAGGAAATCAGGCGAAACGACTTCGTGAATTTTGTGCTTGTCTTCTTTTTTTAAACGGTCGACAAAGATTTTAAACGGGTTTTCCATAATGATGATCTTTAAAATTAAGGGGATGGTATCCAAACAATCTTCGATTTTACAGTTCTTATCACTTTTTTTCCATACAATTCCGCATTGGACCTCAGCAACTCTCTTTCATCGAGACATTTTTTTGTAGAAAAGATCATGCTTTTCCCCTAAACTAAGTTATTTGAGATCGTTGAATCTCCTTTGAGTCTTCATAAAACAGATCAAGCTGAGGGACTCTTGCGCATAATCACTTCTGTTTAACCGATCAAAATGAGATCTCTTGCTTCTACAAGAGTGCTTATCGCGTGTCCTTTTCCTTTATACGCTTCTAGGTAAAGAATGAATGAAATTTTACTAAATATCGAATCTAAAGAGCTCCGTTACGCTCACCTTAAAAACGGACAACTCCATAACTTAATTGTGGAGAGAAAGAAAGAGCGGCAATTGGCTGGAAATATTTACAAAGGCCGCGTCACTAATATTCTGCATAATATCCAATCCGCTTTTATTGATATAAATGAAGGAGAAAACGGCTTTATTCATATTTCCGATATTTTGGAGAATACGAAAAAGTTTGAGCAAGTCTATGACATGGATTTTGATCTCGATTATGACATCAAAAATCTCGATGAAAAGCAAAATAAAAAGCTAGAAATCGAAGAGATCATGCGCATTGATCAATCCGTTTTAGTACAGGTTGTCAAAGAACCCATCGGCTCGAAAGGTGCCCGTTTAACTTCTAATATTTCCTTAGCCGGCCGTTATTTGGTCCTTCTCCCTAACTCCTCCCACCGCGGCGTTTCCCGCAAAATTGAAGACCGCAGCATTCGAGAAAGGCTGAAAAAATTAATTCGCGCTTTTGAGATGCCTACAGACATGGGCTTGATTTGCCGTACCGCAAGTGCGCGGGCGACTCCAGAAATGTTGATCGCAGAAGCCACAGATTTGTTAAATATTTGGCATACCACCATGGAAAACTTCCATAAAGCCCCAGGCTCATCCTTGCTTTATGCTGAATCAGATTTAATCAAACGAGCCGTGCTGACAGCCGTAGATAAGCGGTTCGATCGACTTTTAGTGGACGATTATGCCATTTATCAAAGCTGCAAAAATCTCTATAGCCGTTATGCCAGCGAGCACGCCTTGCGCATTGAATATTATCGAGATAACGTCCCGATGTTTGAACGCTTCAATGTCGAAAGAGAAATCGAAAAAACTTTGCGCCGCAAAATCTGGCTGCCGGGTGGAGGATACCTCTTTTTTGATCGTACCGAAGCCATGTACACCATCGACGTTAACTCTGGCCGCAGCTCTGGCAATAAGGTAGACGTTGAAGAATCCTTAGTGCGCATTAATTTGGAAGCTGCAGAAGAAATTGCCCGTCAACTTCGCCTGCGCAATATTGGGGGATTGGTGATCTGCGACTTTATCGACATGCGCTTCCGCAAAAATCAACGCCGAGTCTTGGACCGCCTTAAAGATTGCATGAAAGAAGATTCCGCGAAGTGTACTATTTTGGGCATGAGTGAATTTGGCCTGGTGGAAATGACACGGCAGCGCAATCGCGAGTCGCTCATTCAAACCATTTTTACCACCTGCCCCTATTGCAGCGGACGCGGATTGGTAAAAACGCATGAAAGTGTATCCATTGAAATTGAACGCGGCCTGAAAAAAGCAATTGCCCACAATCAGCAATTTGCCTTGAAACTAGTTGTTCACCCCGAGTTGGATCACTATTTAAATGCTATCGACAAGAAATTCTTGCTCAAAATTGCAGAAGGCTTCAATGCACGGTTAGAATTCGGAATCGATGATGCTCTTCATCTCAATGAATTTAATTTTTTCTCCACGATTAGCGAGAAGAAAATCGAGGTATAATAGAGGCATGGAATATCTAAAAAGACTCGATAAGAATGTGCAAGAAAATTTATTAACGCCACTATTGGCCGAGATTTTAAAGAATTTTTACCTAAGTTATGGGGAAGCTGTTGCCTCAAACGGGCAAAGCATTAATTCTTATGCGCATCTACACCACCGTTTTTTAGATTTCGTCATCGAACAAATACGTTCGCCTTACCAATTTGAACCCTTCCATCAGCAGATCACGACACCCTTCAACTATTATGAATTCGGACTCGATTATATCCGACCTTTGATTAAACTAAGTCAATCAAAAGTTTTTGGTTTGCCTGAAGTCGATCATATTGTAGAGCTCTTAGCCAAAAAGCATAATGTGATTTTGTTAGCTAATCATCAAACTGAACCTGATCCACAAGCTATTAGCTTGCTGCTAGAGCATGCTTATCCGGCTTTTGTTAAAGAAATGATCTTTATAGCTGGGCATCGGGTAATTATGGATCCAATGGCCGTTCCTTTCAGCAAAGGACGCAATTTACTATGCATTTTTTCTAAAAAATATGTGGAGAACTCTTTAGAAGAAAAGGTATTTAAAGTGGCTCATAATCAACGCACCATGAAAAAAATGACGCAACTACTTTCGGAGGGTGGCAAATGCATTTATGTCGCTCCTAGCGGCGGCAGGGACCGTCCAAATGATCAAGGGGTAGTTGATGTAGCGCCCTTTGACCCACAAAGCATTGAGATGCTTTGGCTAATGTCTCAGCAAGCTGAGCGACCCACACACTTCTTTCCTTTAGCCATGGCAACTTACGACCTGCTTCCCCCTCCAAATAGAATTAAGAAAGAATTAGGCGAGCATCGCCACATCCGCTGTACTCCGGTCTGCCTCTCTTTTGGAAAAGAGCTTAGTATGACTGAATTTCCAGGCAGCGAAGCGGCCGATAAAAAATTGCGCCGTAAATTGCGCGCAGATCACATTTGGGGAATTGTCAGGGCTGACTATCAAAAACTTTGCGAGTATTTGGGATAGAACCTAGCAGAATTACCTCCTGACATATACTGTCGACGCACTTAATCAATGATACTACCACAGAGAAAAGCTTTTCCTAGAATTTCTAAGAGATAAAATATAAAAGCGATTACTGCAAGATTTTGCCGCCCCTCTGTGGGCTCTTAGTAGTCCTGCAACTTATTTAGATCAATGAATTTTCATGGCATCAAGTTCTATTTGTATTTGCTTAATCAGGTTTTCTAAAGAATCTTTCATACTTTTCTCTTTAATCATTTTGACTGATTTTTTGAGTGCCATGATATAGGCGATTTTGCACGCTTGTTCCCCTGGAACCTTGATATCTGGTTCAACACCTGCACCTTCCCAGTTAGTTTTTGTAATCGGATTGATTGCGCGGCCCGTGGGGATAAATGCGCTAAAATGTTCACTCAAACGTACATGTTCTCCAGGATGCGCACCACCAGCTGTCTTGTCACCGATAATTGTCGCACGCTTAAGATTTTTAAGATTATAACAAAACTCTTCAGCACCTGAAAAAGTATTGGAGCTGGTTAAAATATAAACATCTTTAAGACCAAATTTTTTTTCGACAAGTTGAGGTTTGGTCCAAAACTCTTCTGTTATATTTTTTTTTCGCCAATAAAGATCATTTAAATGAATAGGCTCATCGTCAAACAGATAAGAAGAGATCAAAGCAACCATAGCCGGATCGCCACCACCATTTTGTCTTAAGTCAAAGATCAATGATTCGGTGAATGAAATAAAAGTCATCGCAGCAGCGACAGTTCCGGCACCAGCTTCTGGATCATAAAAACCACGTAGATTGATATAGCCAATATTTCCCTGAAGGCATTCGACCTTTTCAAAACCAAAATTAATACGTTTGATGTGCTCGAAGGCTTTTCTTTTTTCTTCTGGAGTCGGTTTGAGCTTTTCTTTTCGAATAGGTATCGGGATAGAGGAATAAAAAACACGTAGATGCTTGTCCTTGCAGATCGATTGCAGATCATGAGTAAGTCTTTCGGCAAATGTTTTAAAACTCTTTACTGCGACATAATGATTATTATTTAGGGATGTTCGCAGGTAGTCTTCTATCTTTTCGGCTTTTTCTGCAAACACATACAAATCATTGAGTTCATAAATCAAACTATTGATTACAGTCACTTGTGTTGCCGCATCTATTTCAAGATCAGGCTGAGGAAACGATTGCATTTTCAATCCTTACTAAATAATTAAAAGCAGAGGCGAGCCTCTATTTAAGCTGACTAGTTTGGAAGGGTCGTTTGGGATAACGCTTTTCAATGCTTTTTTTGAAAATCTTTGCCACCCACTTTTTGGGGATAAAACGGCAAAGCACGATCATCAGACGCGAACGCCAATCAAATACATTTAGTGGTTTAGCTTTTTGGATCTGTTTCCAAATTGCTTCAGCTGCAAAATCTGGAGTCATCGACATTTCATTTTGATCCCGACACAAAACTTCGCCACCCGCTGCACGATCTGCAAAAGCTGTTTTAACCATGCCAGGGCAGGCAGATAAGACTCTCACTCCAAAAGGACTCATCTCAAAATCCAATCCTTGCGAGCATGAATTAATGAAAGCTTTTGAAGCTGCATACACTGTAAGGGAAGGGATGATTTCAAACGCAGCCAACCGAGACACATTTAATATGACCCCCTTTTTTTGACAAGAGATCAAGCTTCGGCCAGCTTCTAGCATAAATTCCAAAGCAGCGACAACGTTAACATCCACAATTTCAGCTTGAGCGCTGGATTCATAGGTTAGCGCGTCTCCATACAATCCAAAACCCGCGTTGTTTATCATCAGATCGGGTACGAATTCTCTAATACGCGCACTTACCTTTTGACGGCCTGCAGGAGTCGAAATATCAGCAACGAAAAAAGAGGTTGCCACTTGGTGCTGTAAATCTGTTTGAAGTTGTTGTAGACGTTTTTCATCACGCCCTGTGAGGCAAAGTTCAATTCCTTGCCGGGCTAATAAATGGCAAATGGCTTCACCAATACCCGAAGAAGCTCCTGTCACAAGGGCTCTGGTAAATTGCATTAGCAAAGAATTTCCTGTTTGGGGGTGTCCCGCTTGGGGTATTTTACTCGAGAATGACTATAAGCCACTAAGGTCTGCACTAGCGTACTTTTGACAATGGCTAATTCTTCAAAGGTCAGTAGGCATTCATCAAATTGTCCATCATCTGCCTTTTCCCTAATCAAACGATTGGCCAATTCCATCAAAGCTTCTTCAGTCACTTGATCTAAGGAACGTGAGGCAGCTTCTAGCGAATCTGCAATCATGATAATAGCTGATTCTTTACTTCTAGGCTTAGGTCCTACGTAACGAAATTCCTTTTCATTCACTAAACTTTTGTCTCCGCCCATTTTTTCCAGCTGCTTGCGGTAGAAATAGTAGACAAGCGTTGTTCCGTGATGTTCCTTGATGATCTCGATAAATTGCTCCGGTAAACCGGCTTTGCGCGCTATAGATACCCCTTCTGCGACATGCGCCATAATGACTTGGGCTGATTCTTGAGGGGTCAGCAATTGATGAATATTCATGCCTCCCTGCTGATTTTCAGTGAAGTACTGCGGAGTAGACATTTTGCCAATATCGTGATAAAGGGTGCTGACTCGGCAGAAAAGGCCGTTGGCATCAACTGAAAGGGCTGCTGCTTCTGCTAAGTTTCCGACGACAATCGAATGTTGATAAGTGCCGGGGGCTTCAATGGTTAATCGACGTAAGAGGTCGTTGTTTGGATCCATATATTCCATTAAAGACACATCAGTCATAATCCTAAAACCAGATTCTAAGAGCGGCAAGAGTCCCACGACTAAAATCGCAGTTAAAAGCATAAAGATAGCTGTACTGAGGAGATCCGCCAATAAGCCTGCACTCCAATGCGTACTTTGGTAAAGATGCATCGATAATAAAATAATGGCACACCCAAGCCAGGCTTTGCCGCAAACGACAAATATTTCTTTTCTTCGACGTAAGGAGTGGGTGCTCAAAATGGCAATGATGGCAGCGGTTAAATTCATAACCAAAAATCCCTGTCGCTCAAAAGCCAGAGTCATGGCTAAAACAACCGCTAAAAATCCACTTGAGAAAGTAGCTACCGAGGAATTCATTAAGCTGCAAATCAAGATGGCGGCAAAAGGCACCAACAATGGATAACGTACTGCTTCCATGAGGTGGGTTTTGGTATTAAGCAGAAAAAATTCAGTTAACTTTGCTAAGCCCAGTGTAAGAATGACTACAGTGACAAGTAAGAAGAGCTTGCGATTTGAAGAGAGAATTTTGGGATGGTTCGCTTTGAAGTACGCAATACATATTCCTGTTAAAAGCATCGTCATCAGCAGACTGCCCAGCAAGGTCAATGGACTCCAGAGATTACGTTTTTCTCGCAATGCATCTTTCATTGCTTGCAGCATAGCTACATGACGGGCATTGACCTTTTCCCCTTGATCGATAATCCGGTTACCCGCACTAATATGCGTGTACTTATCCTGTACTTTAGCTTGAATGCGTTTGCGCAATTCTCTTTCAGCTCCCACATCTTCTTCTAAAGTCCAGGGCTTTTCTTGAAAATAATCGATGACAAATTCGATGGTCCCTTGAGGAAAAGCATCTGGCGGCATAGCTTTTGATTGCAGTTTTTTCCAAATCTGAGGGGGAAGAACTACTGATTCCGCTAAATCTGCCGGGGTATAGATTTGATAGTGCGCGGCTCCGATATCATATTCCTTGGCTTTTTGCAGGGTACGAGGATCGGTTAAACGCAGAAGTGTCAAAGCTTCAACCAGACGATCACCACCATTATAAGCATCTTCGAAGGAGCTTTCAGGAGCGGATTTTCGCCAATCTTGGTTGAAAATTAAAAAATTCTCAAATTCAAGACGGCGATCGTTAATATCTTTTTCAGAAATACGATAAATTTTTCCAAGGTCTTTAACCACTTCTTGCTTAAGCAGAATTGTGGCTTCCTCATTATAGAAGTCTGTGTCGACTTGAGCTACAACATAACTAGGAGCATAATGATTGAGTTCGAGAATCTCCACCCGCACTTCTCGAAAATGGAGAATGGCAAAAAGCGGAATGGTAAAAATTAACCCAATCAGTAGTCTTATCCCAAGGTTTTTGTCAAAAAACCCTTGCTCGCGAGAAAATTTGAGCTCGTTGTAATTCTCAAGCTCGCTAGATCGATCGTTCATTGGTGCGCATTGTCCTTAACCGATAAACTCGGCATAATTTCTGCTTAACAACATTATTGAAAATTATTAAACATTTTGCCAAGTGAAATTAATGTTTATTTAAATAGATCGCTCTAATGATAATAGTCAAAGAATCAAAATTTAACTTAAAATAGGGCTGGAGATGCACCAGAAAACAGTGTTAGTCGCAGGCGGCGCCGGATTCATTGGATCTTATATAAATAAAATGCTTGATGAAGCTGGCTACCAAACCATCGTATTGGACAACTTAAGTAGTGGATCTCAGGATTCAGTGACTCAAGGTTTGTTCATCAAAGGCGACTTGGCCGATACTGAATGCCTTGAAAACCTATTTACAAAGCATAAAATAGATGCCGTCATGCACTTTGCTGCTTTGATCGATGTCGGTGAGTCAATGCGCCGCCCAGCTTTGTACTATCGAAATAATGTCGTTAACACCTTAAATTTACTAGAAGCCATGCAAAGACATGGGGTTTTACATTTTGTTTTTTCCTCCTCAGCTGCCATTTTTGGCACACCTCAAGAAGTTTTCCTTTCAGAGAATCACCCTTGCAATCCCATCAATCCTTACGGAGAAACAAAATGGTTCGTGGAAAAAATGCTGCGGGATTTGACCACCAGTAGTGATTTTCGCTCAATTTCGTTGCGCTATTTTAATGCTGCAGGTGGAGATCCTGAAGGAAAATTAAAGCATCGTCGACTAAAAGAAACCAACCTAATTCCTCTTGTGCTGCGTAGCCTTAAAGAACCAGAAGGACAGATAAAGATTTTTGGAACCAATTACCCCACACCTGATGGAACATGCATCCGCGATTATATTCATATTGCTGACATAGGAGAAGCTCATTTACTGGCTTTAAAACAATTACTAGCAGGAGCGCCTTCGAATGCGTATAATTTAGGTAACGGTCAAGGATTTTCAGTCAGCGAAGTCATTCAACAAGTGGAACAAGTCACGAGCCTGAAAGTAAATGCGATCGAAAGCGAAAGACGGCCTGGGGACCCCCCGATTCTTGTCGCCGATGCTTCCAAAGCTTTTGCAGAATTAGGCTGGCAGCCCCGTTATCCTCATCTAAAAACGATGATCGAACACGCCTGGAAAAATATGCATTAAACTAACTTCTCAGCTAAGAGATGAAATCCATTTCTTTTGGCTAAACTAGCAGCCGTATCTTGAAATTGCGATTTCTCTTTAAGATCCAAACGGGCATTTGCTGCAATTAAGATAAAGGCTATTTTTTCATTTCCTTGTTCCGCTGCATAGTGTAAAGCTGTTTTACCCAGCATATCTTGAGTATTGATATCGACACCATTCTCTAGAAAAAAATTAATCGCCTCTATATTACTCTTTCTTACCGCGAGCTGAAGCAGATATCCCTTTGACAAATCGATGCCGAGATTATGCAAGGATTGTATAAAAGCAAGATCTTGTTTCTCAATAGCACCACTCAAAAGGCTTTCCCATTTCTCCCCTTCATTGATATTAGCCCCGTGATCGAGTAAATATTGAATGGCTTCTTTATCCCTACGTTCTGCTGCCATTTTCAAGGGGGTTTCTATGCCACTAGCCACTTTAGCTTTTAAATCAATTTTAGCGATTAGCAAATCCATGATTTTCTTATTGGCTGCTGTTTTATTGATCATCCACTGGTTTAAAGCGTATTTTACTTCAGATAAACTGATTTCAGCTCCTTGATCCATTAAATATTCACAGATAGAAAAATGTTGAGTTTTGAGGGCTTCAAAAAGCGGAGTTTTCTGATAGTTTAATTCAGACAGGTTAACATTTGCGTGATGCTCCTCAACAAGGCGTTTCACAAGCTTTAAATGTCCTTGTCCGCACAGCAACATCAAAGGGGTTGTCAATCGAAAAACAGTATTCACATTCGGTTTGCTTTTAAGAAGTTCGTTGAGAAGCAATTCATTCTCTGCAGAAAGTGCTTCCCCCTTCGGGAGATGCTCAATAGCCAGGTGTATTAGTGATAATTCTTCGCCACTTGCCTCTTTTATCGCAATAGCACTTGGATCTGCCCCTTTTGCAAGCAGCGCTAATGCCGAGTCATAATGTTGTTCATGAAGAGCAGTTATCAAAGCCTCATTGAGATCATTCTGAGAAGGGACAACTCGTAGAAGAAGGTACTTAAACAGTTCTTTGCGGCCATGAACAACAGCTGATGAAAGACTAATTGCCTGACTTAAAGTAGTGGGATCTAACAATTCTGATTCAAGTGATTTGATAATTTGATCGTCTGAGCATAAAGAATCCGCCATTCGAAGATCATATCGATGTTGGTGCGCATCGTTGTGGGCAGATTCAGCTTGAAGAGTTTCCTTAGCTTTGGTTTTCCAAAGATGCTCTAGCACAACCAAACTAGTTTTAAAATGCTTCTTCGAAGGGCAAGGATCAGAAGTAATTCTTTTTTCTACAAAGAAAGACCAGAGATTTTTTCGATTGAACTGTTTTTTATAGCCAAAAACCACATGGATTATGCGTTGAATTCGAGAAAAATTTTCGTAGTATAACTTATTATTTTTTTGGTCATACCAAAAATAGGTTTTTCTTCCTTTTCGACCCATGTTTTTCCCTTCGTAGGAAAAAGAGTGATTAGAAAAAGAAAAATTAACTTTATAGATATTTTCTATGAGCTTCATTAATTACAACTCTCACCAGGCTTAAGTTTTTTGGATTTTAAAAAAAAATTATAAGCGATTTCCAGTTTTAAATCAAATCGCAGTAATTTAGTTAACAAAAATATATTAAGTTGTTTGACACTCAGGGCAAATGTAACTGATGCGTGCACCTAATCCTGTTTTCTTTTTCACCACTTTTGTACCGCATCTTGTGCAAACCGCTTTTCTATATATCTGATAATGCTTCTTCAATTCGAAATTTTTACGCCATTCATAAAACCGAAACACGAAATCTCTTGTCGTTTTGATTATTTTCTTGAGTTTTGCTGGAGATAGCTCTCGGATGGTGCATTCAGGTGAAGTACTCACTAAGAATAAAACTTCATTTTTAATAATGTTGCCTACTCCAGAAAACAACGTCTGATCTAATAAAAGATCGCCAATTTGTCTCTCGGTCATGTTTTTGGTCTGCTGGAAAGCCTTTTTGCTGTCCCATTGTGGTGCCATGATGTCAATGGCATAGTCGTAGTTAGCTTTGGCATCGGCGAGCTCCTTATATTGAAGGGAACAACTATACATTTCGATGTGCCCATTCTTAAAAGTTAGAGCTAAACGAGGAACACGATTTCTTCTTGGATAATCCCCTGTGACTTTCTTTCCTTTAACTGTCGCTTCAAAACTTCCAAACAACATAAAGTGCACACGCAACGCAAATCCCTCAAATTGAAAAACTAAATGCTTGCCCCAAGAAAAGATATCCAGCATTTTTTGCTTAAGCAAGCGCTCTTTTCCTACTTTTGTATTGCCAAAAACTTCAGTAATTGTTTGATTAATAAAGGGGGCTAGCTGCTCCGCTGCTAAAAAAAGGGAAGGGCCTTCCCTAGATCATCTCTTTGAAATATTAAGGTGCATGAATTTGACTTAGCAAAAAAAAATTTTGAATACAATGCTTGTCAGAATACTTAAGGTGAAAAAATTAAAAAGGCATCTGAAACAGCTTCAACCTGCTTGCCTTCTTCATTGATTTTGCCATAAGGATGGTTAATTACAGTATCGCTTATCACCATCGTTGATGACCTGCCGCCATCCAAATTTAAGGCTTGAACACACCCAAGTTCTTGCATCAATCTAGCCAATTTTTTAATAGTCATTCCACCAATTAAGCGTAACCAATAGCCATCCACAACTACAAATATCCATTCGCCTGTTTCTTTAATTCCAACGGCCGTTCTAGGATGCTTATGAACTAAAAATGATTGGAGTATTTGTTCAGGGCTGAAGTCTTCAATAACCTTACCGGCTTTCACAAGAACTGGCGTTCCTCCCACGATATGCTCAAATTCGGACCAATTCTCTGCTGAGGTGGAAAAAGGAATCACTTCGATTTCTCTACCCTCGGGACAATCAGAGAGTTGATAATTAGTTAATACTCTATCGATGCATACGCGAGAATGATTTGACGACCAACCAATAGCCCCCCTTGGCTTAAGAGGTGTTCCATACCATGAGGAATTAATCTTTAAAATTCCTGCTGGATCGCCATTCAACTTCCAAAATCCCCCATTAACTGCAGCAGATGCCCCATGCTGCTTTGCTAACGTCAAAACCGTTTCTCTCGTTAAGGCTTTGACTGGTACAATGACATTTTCTTTGGGATCGACTGTTAGGATATGGACAGATGTAAAATATCCTTTTGAAAGATAATCATAAGAAAATGCCTGTAACTCAATGGAAAAGCAAAGAATGCTTAATAAAAGGGCATTAAAATAGTAGATCATGATGCTTTCATTAATTTTTAGCCGAAATTACATCCGATTAGATTCTAGCTTCTTTCTCTTTTCCCTTTGTTTATGTGGCGAGTACAATAATCAAGCCATCATAATTTGTCTCGAGGCCTCGTTAAATCCCTACCGAAATAATTTTATTCACTCACACTTTTTTCCCAATTTTTTGTTGAATTAAATTTTTGTTTTTGATGTAATTACCCCCCATAAACTTTATTTTTTTCCAAAAGATTATTGGCACGGTTTTTATTTAAACACAAGGAATGACTATGGCACATTATAAAATTGAACCTGAAGATGAGAAAATTAGAAAAGCTTGGTGCATATGGTCAGGATTGTTATATATCGGAATGCCTCTCTTAACGTTAGGGAT
>Ga0105044_10001751_pt1 | contig 29400 bp, 26 predicted proteins | sample MAT01_FD_78092 | JGI IMG/M metagenome (GOLD analysis project Ga0105044, IMG submission 78092) | Freshwater microbial communities from Lake Fryxell liftoff mats and glacier meltwater in Antarctica - MAT-01 | ecosystem: Environmental > Aquatic > Freshwater > Ice > Liftoff microbial mat | place...
CGCCGATCGTGACCGGGCTCCCGGCGAACCCGAGCGCGGCGTAGCCGGCGTGGCACTCGGGCGAGAAGTACACCTGCCCCACGAGGGGCTCGATCCGGTCGCGGAGCACGCGAGCCTGCTGGTGGAGCACGTCGTTGCTCACTGCCGCGCCGCCGCGATGTCGGCCAGGCCCTTGGGGTCAGACTGCGGCGCACCCGTGACCTCGACGACGACGCGGTGAAGGGTGCCGGTGAAGCGGAACGGCGATTCGTAGTCGTCACACACGGGAAGGCCCGGGTCGGCGCCGCACCAGAGCCCGGCACCGACAAGGTTCCATCGCATCGGGGTGAACCGGGTGATCTCCCCCTCACCCACGATTTCGCCGTCGACCAGCAACGCCGCGTCACCACGGTTGCGGTCGGTGCGCGTGAACCGGAACCCGAGCCGGCGCTCACCCGACGGAACCACGACGTCGGAGTGGACGCGCGTCCACTCCCGCCCCACGAAGTTGTGCACGTAGGCGAGCCGACCGCCTTGTACGAAGAAGGTGAAGCCACCCTGGAGGCTGCCGAGCGCGAGGAGCACACCCTCGGCACCACCCTCGGGCACGACGACGTCGGCGGTGAACGTGTGGGACCGGTCGTGCAGGCTGATGACCGCCTCCTCCGGCACCATGCCGGTGCCGGGGCGGAAGGTGACTCGCGACGCGCCCACCGCCGGCGCGCCCGGCCGGTCGACGGTGAACTCGGAGAACGGCCGGTTGTCGATCGGCAACACCTGGTGCTGCTCGGCCTCTGCCCACCAGCGGTCGATCATCGCGGCCAGGCGTTCCGGCTCGACCGCCGCGAGGTCGTGGCACTCCGACGGATCCTCGGCCACGTGGTAAAGCTCCCACTCGACCTGGTCGAGCCCGGGCTCCCCGACCATCATCGGGTGGAAGGTCACGGCTTTCCAGCCGTCGTGGTAGAGCGCCCGGCACCCGAACATCTCGAAGTACTGGGTGTCGCGGCCACTCGGCGCGTCGGGCGCGTCGAACGTCGCCGCGAAGCTCGCGCCTTCGATCGGCTTCTGCGCGACCTCGGCGAGGTGCGTCGGCGGATCGAACCCGAGCACGTCGAGCACGGTGGGAACGAGGTCGATCGCATGCACGTACTGGTCTCTGACCTCACCGCGCGCCGCGATCCCGCGCGGCCAGTGGACGATGAGCGGATCGGCCACGCCACCTTCGTGCACCTCGCGCTTCCACCGCTTGAACGGCGTGTTCCCCGCGATCGTCCAACCCCACGGATAGTTGTTGTGCAGACGCGGGCCGCCGATCTCGTCGATGCGTTCGAGCGCCTCGTGCACCGGCCGGCTCGCGAGGTTCCACGGGCGAACGTCGTTGACCGAACCGGTCTCTCCACCTTCCGACGACGCGCCGTTGTCGGAGACGAGCATCACGATCGTGTTGTCGAGGTCGCCCGTCTCGGCCAGCGCGTCGAGCAGCCGGCCGAGTTGCTGGTCGGTGTGCGAGAGAAACCCGGCGAACGCCTCCATGTAGCGCGCGTACAACCGCTGCTCGTCGGTCGAGAGCGAATCCCAGGCCGGAACCCACTCCGGGCGCGGCGACAGCTCGGTCTGCGGCGGGAGGAGCCCCATCGCCTTCTGCCGGTCGAGGATCTCCTCGCGGGCGACGTCCCACCCACGGTCGAACCGACCGCGATGCTGTTCGATCCACTCCGGCGGCGCCTGATGCGGTGAGTGGCACGCACCGGTTGCGAAGTAGAGGAAGAACGGCTTCTCCGGATCTGCGGCACGCAGGTCGTACACGTTTGCGATCGCGTGATCGACGAGATCCGCGGTGAGGTGGTAGCCGTCGGCGATCGAGCGGGGTTGGTCCACGAAGTGGTTGTCGTCGACGAGCCACGGCGCGAACTGGTGCGTCTCGCCGCCGTGGAAGCCGTAGAACCGTTCGAAGCCGCGGCCGAGCGGCCAGCGGGCCCGAGGCGCGGCCAGATGCGTCTCCTCTTCGGGGACGAGATGCCACTTCCCCACCGCCCACGCCGCGTAGCCCCGGTCGACGAGCATCTCCGAGAGGAAGCCGTTCGCCCGCGGGATGCGGGCGTCGTAGCCGGGGAACCCGGTGGCGAGGTCGGTGATCCGCCCCATCCCGTTCGAATGGTGGTTCCGGCCCGTCAGCAGACACGACCGCGTCGGTGAACACAGCGCGGTGGTGTGGAAGTTCCGGTAGCGCACTCCGTTCGCGGCGAGGCCGTCGATGACCGGGGTGTCGATCTCGGAGCCGAAGCACCCGAGCTGCGCGAAGCCGACGTCGTCGAGCACGACGAGGAGCACGTTCGGCGCGCCCGCCGGTGGGGCCTTCGGCTCCGGCCACCACGGTGTCGACTCCCAGTGGTAGCGCCCGATCTCCCCGCCGAACTCGCCTGGTTCCACGGCGCGGACACTAGCGAGCGCGGAGCAGTCTCCTCATCCGAGGGTGACGAGGCGACGCAGCCCCAACGCGTCGAGCACGTCGGTGAGCCTTGCGGTGAGCAGCTCGAACCGGCCGGTCACCAGGAGCACACCGAACGCGAAGAGGAACGCGGCCGACACGAGGGTGATCGCCTTCGAATGACGCTGTACCCAACCGAGCGCACCGGCGAAGCGGCCGAGGCCGAGGCCGACGAGCAGGAACGGGATGCCGAGGCCGACGGAATACGCGACGAGCAGCGCGACGCCGCGCACCTCGTCGCCCGACTGCGCGGCCACGCCGAGCACCGCGGCCAGCACCGGGCCGATGCACGGTGTCCAGCCCAGCCCGAACGCGGCGCCCGCGACCGGTGCCGCGAACGGACCGAACCGGTCGAGGTGCGGATGGAACCGGGCTTCGCCGTAGAGGCGCGGCGCCATGAGCAGCTGCGAACCCGCGAGGTACAGCGCCATCGCGATGACGAGCACGCCCGACACCCGGGTGAGGGTCTCCTGGTTGCGCAGCACGGTCTGACCGAGGGTGGTGGAGAGCAGGCCGAGCAGCACGAACACGGTGGTGAACCCGGCCACGAACAGGCTCGTGTCGATCACGATCCGTCGGACCTGATCGCCGTCGCGACCGGTCTCGGTCAGCTCGCCCACGGAGAGGCCGGTCACGAGGCTGAGGTACGCGGGGACGATCGGCAGCACGCACGGCGACAGGAACGACACGATCCCGCCCCCGAAGGCGATGAGGACGTTGACGTTCTGCTGCGAGATCTCGGCCAGCACCTCCCTCAGGCTACGGGGCCGAGGGCCGATTCCCGACTCGGGCCCGCCGGGCGAAGAAGATCCCGGCGGCGAGGACCACCATCACGGCCGCGAACCCGAGGATCGACAAGAGCGGACTCCCTCCACCGCCGTCGGCATCGCGATTCGCGCTCGCCCGTTCGGCCGCGACCTCGGTCGTTGCTCCCTCCCGGGTGCTCGACGTCGTCGACGACCCGCCCGCGGCTGCGGCAGCTGCAGCAGCGTCAGCAGCGGCCTGTTCCGGCGTCGGCGCGACCGTCGTGGTCGTGCTCCCCCTCGAGGGCAGACCCATCTCACCACCGGCGGAACCTCCTGGGCCGATGACCGACGGCTCGGGTTCCGGTGCGGCCGGCGGGGCGGTCGCGGGGGTCACCGGAGCCGGGAACTCGAGCTGCACGAACGTCGGCGGTTCACCGGTCCCGTACCGCCAGCCCTGAGTGTCGCCGTTGCGCACGGTGACCGATCCGGCGCCGGCGCGGGAGTACGTCGAGTCGCTGAAGCCGCTCTGGCCGGCGGGGACGTGCCAGTAGGCCCAGTACCGCGGATCGCTCGGCTCGCCGAGGCACGTCGAGCTGGTCGCCGGGTGGCCGACCCCGAACAGGCCACACACCGCCCCGCCGAGGCCCGAGAAGCCCAGGGCCGACGGATTCGCGCCCGGGACCAGTTGGAGAGCCTGGAGCCCGTCGATCGAGTCGGCGTCGAAGCTGATCACGACCCTGTACACATCGGTGGGAGTCTCGATGATCATCGCGGCGTGGTTCGGGCCGGCCGCGCCGGCGGGAGTCGAACGCTCGACGATGCCGAGACCCGCGAAGAGCGCGACGAGCGTGAAGCACGCGGCGAACGACACGACGACACGACGAACAGCAGGCGCGCGTGACATGGGGCTGGTCCTCCGGCGGCCCCGTTCCACGAGGGCCGATACGTACCGCTCTGGGGCGGTCCCGATGGTGGCGCCGGATGGAGCTCCGGCGAACAGGAGCGGGCGTTCTGGCTCCCGCGACACTCCCCAGCCGGTCCGGCCGATCCGGCCGGTAGGTTCGCGTCGTCGGTCACAGTTGCGGGTCAGCGCCGGATTCACACCGGACTTCCCCCACCGCCTGTCGATCACGCACAGTAGAGAGATGCGTGGGCACTGGCAAGCTGTCGGGCGATGACCAGCCGCTTCCACGCGCTCGCGTGGCTGATCTGGGCGCTCGCCGCCGCGATCTCCCTCCAGCTCGCCCCCAGCCCGCTCTACGTCGCCGTCGTGATCGGCATCGCCACGCTGGTGGTGCAGGTGCACGGCAGCGACGGCCCGTTCGCGCGCGCGTTCCCGGTGTTGCTCACGCTGGGTGTGGTGTTCATGGTCATCCGGGTCGCGCTCACCGCCGCGACCACCCACACGGGCATCGGCACCGAGCTGTTCACCACCCCGTCGTTCACCCTGCCCCAACTCCTCGGAGGGTTCACGGTCGGTGGGCCGGTCGAGGCCGAGGTCCTGTTCCAGGCCGCGGCGGAGGGGTTCGTGGTGGTCGGGGTGATGGCCGTGTTCGGCGCGTTCAACGCGGTGGTGTCGCACTACGAGCTCGTGCAGTCGACGCCGCGCGCCTTCTACGAGCTGGGGCTCGTGGTCACCGTCGCACTCGCGTTCGTTCCGTCGACGATCCAGGCCGTCGTCGCGGTCCGTGAGGCCGACCGGGCCCGCACCGGCGGTCGGGTCGTGCGCCGGGGCCGGTTGATCCGCCAGGCGATCCCGGTGCTCGAGAGCGGGATGGAACGCGCGGTGAACCTCGCCGAGTCGATGGACGCCCGCGGCTTCGCGTACGGAGGTGCCTCGCCGCTCGACCGCGTCGCGGGGTGGGCCGGCTTCGCGTCGCTCCTCGCGCTCGGCGGTGCGTTCGTGGCGCTGGTCGGGCGCGCGTCGACGGTCGCGCTGGCGCTCGGCGCGGCGGGTGTCGGCCTGCTCCTCGTGGCGGTGTGGGCCGCGTCGGCGGCCCGGCACCGGAGCCGGTACCGGCCCCGTCACTTCACGACGGCCGACGGCGCGATGGCCGGGATCGCGATGCTCGCGCCGATCGGGATCGCCGCGCTGTCGGCCTGGGGTGAATCGACGCTCACGTGGGCCGCGAGCCCACTGCACTGGCCCGCGTTCGCGGCGCTGCCCGTGATCGCGCTCACCGCGCTGCTCGCACCCATGATCCGCGTCCCGCCCGTGAACGCAGCGGAGCCTCCGGACACCGCCGGACGACGAGAACTCGTGAGCGACCGAGGAAGCGCAGCGAAGTGAACCAACCGGCCCGCGGGCTCACGTACAGCCGCGTCTCGTTCCGCTATCCCGATTCTCCCGGCATCGCCCTCCGCGACGTCGACCTCGAGGTCGAGGGCGGTGAGATCCTCCTCGTCGCCGGCGGCTCCGGGTCGGGGAAGTCCACGCTGTTGCGAGCCGCGAACGGACTCGTCCCGCACACCAGCGGCGGACAGTTCAGCGGAAACGTGCTTGCGTTCGGCCGATCCACTCGCACGCATCGACCACGCGAGCTCGCCGATGTCGTGGGGTTCGTCCACCAGGATCCCGAGGCCCAGTTCGTCGTCGACCACGTCGAGCGCGACCTCGCCTTCGTGCTCGAGAACCTCGGCCACGAGCCCCAGGCGATGCGGCGCCGGGTCGAGGAGGTGCTCGACGCCCTCGGCATCGCCCAGCTCCGCGAACGGGCGCCCACCTCGCTCTCCAGCGGGGAACGGCAGCGGTGCGCGATCGCCGGTGCGCTCGCGGCGGCACCGGCCGCGCTCGTGCTCGACGAGCCCACCTCGCAGCTCGATCCGCAGGGCGCCGACGACGTCCTCGCCGCCATCGGCCGCCTCAACGCCGACCTCGGCACGACCGTGCTCCTCGCCGAACACCGTCTCGAACGCGCCGCGCCGCTCGCCGACCGCGCCGTGATCTTCGAAGCCGGCTCCATCGTCGCGTCGCCGGGCCCCCCCGCCGCGGTGCTCGCCGGCTACGCCGGAGCCCCTCCCGTCACGCATCTCGCGCGGCTCCTCGGCTGGGAACCGCTCCCGCTCACGGTCCGCGACGCCCGCCGCCTCGCGGTCGAAGCCGGCAGGGCCAACCGGTCCGACCGGAGCGACCGTTCCGACGGGTCCAATGGGCTCGACGGGTGCAAGCCGCCGCCGCCCGACGCGCCGGGTGAGGCGCAGGGTGAGGCGCCGGGCGAACTGCTCCTCGATGCCACCGGGGTGCACGTCGAGCTCGGTGGCCGCACCGTGCTGGCCGACGTCTCCGTGTCGGCCCGGCAGGGTGAGGTCATCGCGCTGCTCGGCCGCAACGGCGCCGGCAAGACCACCCTCCTCCGGGTGCTCGGTCGCCTGCTCACCGCCCGCGCCGGTTCCATCGAGGGTCCCGGGACCGTCGCCTACGTGCCCCAGGACCCCAACACCCTGCTCTTCGCGGCCACGGTGCGCGCCGAGCTCGAACAGACCCTCCACCTCCTGGGGCGCCGTGACCACGGCGACGTCGACCACTGGCTCGCCGCGCTCGACCTCACCCACCTCGCCGGCCGGCATCCCCGTTCGCTCGCCGGTGGTGAGCGCCAACGGGTCGCGGTCGCGGCCGTCGCGGTCGGCGGCGCCGACGTGCTGCTCCTCGACGAACCGACGCGCGGGATGGACGCACCGTCACGCGCGGGCCTCGAACGGGCCTTGCGGGCGCACGCCGAGGCGGGCGGCGCCGTCGTGCTCGCCACCCACGACGTCGAGCTCGCGGCCCGCAGCGCCGGCCGGGTTGTCGTGCTCGGCGACGGCGACGTCGTCGCGTCGGGCCCGGCGCGGACGGTGCTCGCCGGATCGCTGTTCGCGCCGCAGGTGCTCCGGGTGCTGCCGCCGTTCCTCACCGTCGACGAGGTCGCCCGGGCACAGGGTGTCCCCGCGGCTCCCGCCGGCCGGGTCGAGCCGTGAGCGTCGACACCGCCGCGCTCCTGCGACGGATCCCCGGCGGCTCCGACCGGCCCGGTGGGCGCCGGGCCCGACCGCTGGCGGTCTACGTGCTCACCACGATCCTCGGCACCGCCGCGTTCCTGTACCCCTTCTGGATCCCGGGCGAGTCGCTCCCGAGCTCGGCCCACGCGGGCGACGCGCCGCTCGTCGCCGCACTGGTCGGCGCGCTCGTCGTCGCCGCGATCTCGCTCGAGGTCCGCCGCGGGACGATGAACGGGGCGACCGTGGCGATACTCGGTGTGTTGTCGGCGTTCGCAGGTCTCGGACGGCTGCTCGACCTGCCGGGCAACAACGCAGGGATGCTCTTCCTCGTCGTGCTCGGCGGCGCCGCGTTCGGCGCGCGGTTCGGGCTGCTCCTCGGCATGTGCACGATGGCCGTGTCGGCGTTCATCACCGGCGGCATCGGCCCCTGGCTCCCGTTCCAGATGCTCGCGCTCGGTTGGATGGGCGCGGGTGCCGGACTGCTCTCGCGCGCGACGGCGCGCGCCGACGCACGCGCCGAGGTGGTCGCGCTGGCGGGTTATGCGTGGGTGTGGGGTTTCTTGTACGGCGCGATCATGAATCTGTGGTTCTGGCCGTTCCAGCGCGGCGGCTCGCTCTCGTGGTATCCGGGGCTCGGATTCGCCGACACACTGCACCGCTACTGGTCGTTCTACGTCGCGACGTCGCTGGGTTGGGACGCGGCAACCGCGCTCGCGAACGCCCTGCTCGTCCTGATTCTGGGGATTCCGATCCTGCGTAGCTTACGACGATTCGCACACCGACTGCACCCGGTCGTGGAGCTCGTCGACATCGACGAGACCTGAGCGTTCGCACGGGTTTCGGTCGTCTCCGCCGTCCTGGAACCAGCGGTGAAGCGCCGCAGGAATTCACATGATCACGTAATGAACCTGAACTGTCCGGTAAGTGGAGGCGGCTTGCCCTTCTACGCGCCCGGTGTCATTTGCTCTAGTTCGCGGGCGACTCGCGCACTTCAGTGAGCGCACGGCGTCATGACTCGCCAATGGGCAGGACGCCGGCCAAGCGATGAGGGGAGGCCCATTGGCAAGCAAGAAGAACATGGGCAAGGTCGGAGCGATCCTGTTTGCAGCGGGACTTCCGCTGGGGCTGTTCGCGGGTACCGCGTTCGCCAGCGCAGAGATCGACAACACCAGCACTGCCGACGCGTATGTCGACCAGTGGACTGATGTGTCGACGATCCAGGACGCACAGGCCAACACCGGCGACAACAGCGCCGAGTCTGGTGTCTACGGAGAGAACGAGACCGAGCAGGACGCCGATGCATCGGCATCCGAGGGCAACATCTCGGCCGAGGACGCTGACGACGCGATCGCCGGCAACGCCGGTGGGACCAACGACCAGACGTCCAGCTCCACGAACGACGGCACCAGCGCCGCGACCATCTCGACCGGTCCGGCCAGCGCGACCAACACGGCCGCGACCACCGTCGGTCAGGACAACAGCGGTGGAGCCAGCTCCACCCAGGGCGTGACCCAGGCAGACATCGACGGCGCAGGCAACCTCTACAACTCGTCGTCGGCGATCCTCACGGTCACCCAGGGCGCATCCGTCGGCACCAGCCAGACGGCATGGGCCAACACTGGCGGCAACGGCGCGTACTCGAGCGTCGGTGGCTACAACGGCACGGGGCAGTACGCCAACGCGGCGGCCTCCGGCGGGAACATCGGCGGCGTCGACGCTGCCGGTTCGACTGCCGGGAACACGGGTGGTTCCAACACCCAGGGCTCCACGTCGGCCAACACGGGGAACAGCACCGCATCCGTCACGACGGGCGCAGCTACCTCGAGCAACTCGTCCACCACGTCCGTCACCCAGACGAACAGCGGTGGTGCGAGCTCCAGCCAGACGGTCGACCAGTCCGACATCGACGACTGATCGACTGCGTGCCGGTCTCGACCGGCACAACGGCGATGAGGGAATCCCGGGTGGGGAGGCGTCAGCCTCCCCACCCGGATCCCTCTCCCGCCGCTCCGGGGTGACGCACACGGATGTGCACGATCCCGAACACCTCTCGGCAGTCCGGCACGGGGGACAGGCCAGCCGGGAGCGAGCGTCCCGCACAAGGAGCACACACGATGAGCCCGAGGAACACGGAGGCCCCGCCGACCGGGGAGCGCAGCACCGACCATCGGGCCTCGCGCACCGGCGTCCGCCGCGCGGCCAAGGCCGCGGTCGGGTCCGCCGCCTTCGCGGCCGGCGTGCTGCTGCTGAGTGGCACCGCGCAGGCCGCCGACGACGTCGCACCCGAGACCGCCCCGGCACCCACCCCCGATCCCGCCGGCGAGTCGCTCTGGATCCCTGCGTCGCCGGCCCCGGAAGCCGTTGTCGACACGCCGGCCCCCGATCCCGCACCGGCGGTCTCGTTGCCGACCACGGAACCGGCTCCCACCACCCAGACCGACCAGACGGCGACCGTCGACTCGACCGGCACCGGTGTCGGCAACAGCGGCGGCAACACCGCGATCGGCAACGCCGGGGGCGTCCAAGCCGACCCGTGCCCCACGAGCGGCACCCAGATCGCACTCATCTGCACGAGCACACCGACCGGCACCGCCGGCGTCACGAGCGGCGGCGCGACCTCGCAGGGCACCAACTCGACCGGCGGGATCGCGCAGATCACGAACATCGCGGCCACCGGCAACGGTCAGGTCGATGTTCTCCAGGTTGCGTTGATCATCAACATCGGCGTCGGCATCTCGAACTCGGGCGCCAACGCGGCCGGCGCGGCGGGCGGCCCCTCGCTCGGGGTCGCCGGCCAGGCCGGGATCGGCACCGGCAACGCCAACGTCACCGGCCTCCTCGGCAACACCCAGATCGTCCAGGGCGTCACCGTCGTCGGTGGCAGCGCCAACGACCAGAGCGTCACCGTCGTGAACATCGGCATCGGCGTCGGCAACACCGGCCTCAACTACGCGACCGGTTCGGTGCTCGGCGGCGGTCAGCAAGAGATCGCCGCGGGCGGCGCACCCGGCAACGGGTCGGCCACGATCGGCACCGGCAACACCAACGCGGTCGGCGACAACTCCGGCTCGCTCATCATGCAGATCGTGACCGTCACCGCGAACGACGACGGATCGATCACCGTCACCCAGCGGGCCGTGATCATCAACTTCGGTCTCGCCCTCGCGAACTCGGGTGGGAACACGGCCCTCAGTGCCATGAACGGCATTCCCGACGCACAGCGGACGATGATCGAAGGTCTCATCGCCGCGCTGTTCGGCCTCGACCCCGCGGTGCTCTTCGGCGGTGGTTCGGCCGCTATCGGAACGGGCAATGCGAACGCCGTCGGGAACCAGTCACAGTCGGGGATCGTCCAGGCGGTCAACGGAAGTGTCGGCGGGAGCAGCTCCGCATCCGCCGACCAGAGCGCATGGATCGGCAACTTCGGTGCGGCGCTCGCGAACACCGGCTACAACGGCGCGGTCGGCACACTGGCCGTGCTGCCCAACGGATCACCCATCTCGAGCGCGGAGCAGATGGTCTCGCGCTTCCTGGCGCTGCTCGCGAACCCCGAGACCCTCGCCAACGGGAACACCGACATGGCCGACGCCCTCAACCTCGGTTCCGCGCTGCTGAACCTGCGCGGCGACATCCGCGCCACCGAGACGCTCGCCGGGCTCGACGAGGGCGAGGCCTGGGAGTCGAGTGACGGGGGGGTTCGCATCCGTCAGATCACCGGCGTGCTCAACATCGGCATCTCCCTCGCGAACTCGGGCGACAACGTCGCCGAATCGGTCGTCACCGGTTCCAACCCCACCACGCTCGAGCCGGCCGCGGCCCGGGTGCTCGGGACCGCCTCGATCCTGACCGGCCCGGTCGACGTGCTGGGCCTGCGCAGCAAGGTGTGCGTCACCCAGATCATCGGCGACGCCGCCGACTTCGACGAGGCCTGCCCGGCACCCACCACTCCGGAGGTACCCGAGGTACCCGAGGTAGAGGTCGAGGGCAAGCAGGAAGTGCAGCCCACTGCGGTTCCTGCGTCGGTGCCGATCGAGGTCGAGGAGAAGGTCGTGCAGGCCGGGTCGCTGCCGGTCACCGGCAGCGACTCGCTCCCGCTCCAAGCCCTCTTCGGACTCGCCCTCACCGGCGGTGGGATCCTCATCCAGCGCCGGACGAAGCGCGTGCGCGCCGACCGCACCATCCAGTAGTTCTTCCCTCCCGGCACGGAAGCCGGGTCGCAGCCACGGAGGGTGCGGAGCAAATAACCCGAGCCACGCATACAGGATTAGACGCCACCTTTCCCCGGGTGCTGCCGAGGTGATAGAAGATGGCGACATCGCGGGCCCGATCAGCCAGGGGAGGCAGCGTGGGTGGGGCACCCGGCGACACCGTCGCCACGCGCGCCACGAGCCGGCCGACCGCAGAGCCGGCATCGATCCTGATCGCCGTGGCCGACCCCGATCGGGCGGGCCGCATCGCGCTGGCCTGCGCCGATCGCAACCTGCTCGCCACCCTCGTGTTCTCTCCGGACCAGGTCGGAGTGGCCACCCGCTCCATGCGCTTCGACCTCGTGCTCCTCGCCCTCGTGGCCCGGAACCGGGTCGGTTCCATCGTCATCGCGGCCCAGCGATTCGGTGATCCGATCGTGGTGCTCCTCGACCGCGAGGAGCTCCCGAATCCGGTGCTCGCCGAGATGGGCGTCCTCGCCGGGATCGACGTCCAGTCGAGCGACGGTGAGATCGCGTCACGGATCTCGGCGCTGCTCATGCTCCAGCGGCGCGACCGCTCGACCGACCCGATCCGATGGGGTCCACTCGAGCTCGACGTTCCCCGGCGCGGGGCGCGTTGGTGGGGTGAGGTGGTCGACTTCACGCCGATCCAGTACAAGTTGCTCGTGGCACTCGCCCGGGCGCAGGGCACGGTGATGTCGCGCGATCAGCTCGCCGAGCTGGTCTGGGGACCGGTCCCGACCGACGACGGTGAGCGAGTGGTCGCCCACATCCGGCGCATCCGCAACAAGCTCGAGCCCGATCCGTCGCACCCGGCGTTCCTCCTCACCGCGCGAGGTCAGGGGTTCCGGCTCGCCGACCAGGCCGCGGTCGAAGACCGTCGTCGCGACGAACGCACTGCGGCGAGTTGGCGGGGCCGGGAACGGCGGCGCTCGCAGGGCAACGGCCGCCGGACCATGGGTGCCGGGAGCGCGGGTCGACCGATGCGCGACGAAGAGGTGCTTCAGGCGGTGCGGCCCATGGCCACGCCCGAGGTCCACGCGGAGAAGAGCCGCTCGTAACGACCGCCCTGCGCGAGGAGCTCCTCGTGCGTACCGATCTCGGCGAGGCGACCGTCGTCGACTACCGCGATCCGATCGCACCGGGCCGCGGTCGACAGGCGGTGGGCGACCACCACGACGGTCCTGCCCTCCATGAGCGTCTCCAGCGCCCGTTCGACCGCCACCTCGGTACCGGGGTCGAGGTTCGACGTCGCCTCGTCGAGCACGAGCACCTCGGGATCCGCCAGTGCCGCGCGGACGAGCGAGACGAGCTGACGTTCCCCGCCCGAGAGCCGTGAGCCGCGTTCGCGCACCTCGGTCTCGAGCCCTTCGGGGAGCGCGGCGAACCGGTCGGTGAGGCCGACGGCCTCGATGGCCGCCGCGATGTCGGCATCCGACGCGCCGGGGCGGCCGATCCGGATGTTGTCGCGGATGGTGCCCGCGAACAGGAACCCTTCCTGGGGAACGACGACGATCCGTTCGCGGAGCGACCCGAGCGTGGCGTCGCGCAGGTCGACACCGCCGTAGCGGATCGTGCCGCCGCGCGGGTCGTAGAACCGGACGAGGAGCTTCGCCAACGTCGACTTGCCGGCGCCGGTGGGACCGACGAGCGCGAGGCGCTCACCCGCGCCGATCGAGAGGGACACGTCGCGCAGCACGTAGGCGTTGTCGAGGTAGGCGAACGACACGTCGTCGACCTCGAGCGCCCCTTCGCTCGGAAGATCCACCGCGCCGGGCCGCTCGACGATCGCACTCTCGGTGTCGAGGAGCTCGAACAGCTTGTGCAGTGCGGCCCCGGCCTTCTGCACGGTGTCGTAGAGCTGGCTGAGCTGCTGAATCGGTTCGAACAGGTTGTTGAGGTACAGGACGAACGCGGCGAGCACACCGATCTGCAGCCAGCCCCGGTCGACGAACAGTCCCCCGATCCCGATGATCACCGCGAAGCCGGCCACGCCGACGAACTCGATGAAGGGGAAGTAGCGCACCGAGATCCGGACCGTCTCCAGATTGGCGTCGAACTGCGCTTCGTTCGTCTCCTGGAACCGCCGGGTCCACGCCCGCTCCCGGGCGAACGCCTGCACCACCCGGACGCCGGACAGCCCTTCCTGCAACGTCGACAGGTTGGTCGCGATCCGCTCGCGCACCTCGAGGTAGGCCCGGTTCGACTCGCGCCGGAACCACCGGCTCGCGAAGATCACCGGCGGGACGATCACCAACGTGCAGAGCGCGAGCTCCCAGCTCAGGATGACCATGAAGATGATCGCGCCCACGAAGATCAGACCGTTCTGCACGAACGCGACGAGGCCCTGCGACACGAGATCCTGCAGCGCGTCGATGTCGGCCGTCATGCGCGACACCAACTTGCCGGTCTTCTCCTTCTCGAAGAAGTCGAGGCCGAGCCGCAGGAGGTGGCGGAACACCCGCGTCCGCAGGTCGCGGAGGAAGGTCTCGCCGATGCGCGCCACCCGTTGGATCACCATCCGCCCGAACACCCAGCTCAGGAGCGCGGCGAAGAGGTAGATCGCGGCGACGGTGTTCAACACGGCGATGTTCGGCTCGGGGTTCCGACTCGGGTCGATCCCCTTGTCGATGCCGATCGACAGGAGGAACGGGCCTGCGAGCAGGCACAGGGTCTGCGCGCTGAGCACCAGCGTTGCGACCACGATCTGCCGGCGGTAGGGCCGCAGCATCGTCCAGAGTCGGCGCAGCACCCCCTTCGCCTCTTCCCGGGAGAGCGTCTCCTCGGCCGGGCCCGGCTCGATCCACGCGCCCCTCATGATCGCCCGCTCATGACCCTGGGATCCCGGCCGCGTCGAGGTCGAGCTCGTCGCCCTCGGCGTGGGCGAGAACCTCGCGGTAGCGCTCGGAGGTCGCGAGCAGCTCCTGATGGGTTCCCTCGGCAACGACCCGACCGTCGCCCATGAGCACCACCCGGTCGGCGAGCGCGATCGTGGCCGGCCGGTGAGCGATGATCAGCGTCGTCCGGCCACCCATGACCTCGCGCAGCGCGGCGCGGATCTCGTGTTCCTTGGTCGGGTCGACCGCCGAGGTGGCGTCGTCGAGGATGAGCACCTTCGGGTCGGCCAGCACCGCGCGCGCGATCGCGATCCGCTGCCGCTGCCCGCCGGAGAGCGAGTACCCGTGTTCGCCGATGAGCGTGTCGTAGCCGTCGGGCAGGGCCTCGATGAACGCGTCGGCTCCGGCCAGCCGGGCGGCTCGGCGGACGTCTTCGAGCGCGGCTTCGGGTTCGGCGAACGCGATGTTCTCCCGGATGGTGTCGGAGAACAGGAAGGTGTCGTCGAACACGATGCCGATCCCGCGCCGCAACTCGCTCACCTTCACGTCGCGCAGGTCGACGCCGTCGATCAGGATCCGGCCTGCCGTCACGTCGTAGAAGCGCGGGAGCAGGCGGGCCGCGGTGGTCTTCCCGCAACCGGTCGCGCCCACGAGCGCGACCGCCTCGCCGGCTCCGAGGGTGAGGTCGAGACCGTCGAGCACGGGAGGACCGCTCCCGTAGGCGAAGCCCACACCGTCGAACCGGATCTCGCCGCCGCCGTCGGGCATTCCCACCGCGCCGGGGCGATCCGCGATGGCGGAATCGGTGGCCAGGATCTCGTGGATCCGACCGCCCCCCGCCGACGCTCGTGATGCCTGGGCCAGCAGCATCCCGAGCATCCGCAGCGGCCAGATCAGCATCAGGACGAACGCGTTGAACGCGACCAGGTCGCCGACCTCGAGCTGGCCGTCGACCACCTGGTGGCCGCCGTACCAGAGGATCGCCACGAGCGCGAGCGTCGGGATGAGGTCGACGAGCGGCAGGAAGTTGGCCCGCAGCTTGGCCGCTTCGAGCGCCTTGGTGAGCACGGAATCGGCTTCGTGTTCGAGCGCCTGCGCCTGGACCTTCTCCGAACCGAACCCCTTGACGACCCGGATGCCCGAGATCGTCTCCTCGACGACTCCCGAGAGGTCGCCCAGCTCCTCCTGCAACGCGAGGTTCACCGGCTGGATCTTGTGCGAGAACCGGGTGGCCGCGAGCTGCAGAAGCGGCATGAGCGCGAGCACCATCAGTGCGAGACCGGTCGAGTAGTAGAAGAGGATCCCGATCACGACGATCATCGTGAGCGTGCTCGCCGCGGTGAGCGGGAGCAGGATCACCACGGTCGCGATCTGCTGGATGTCGGTGTTGGCGCGGGCCATGAGCTGGCCGGTCTGCGCCTCGTCGTGGAACGCGAAGTGCAGGCGTTGGAGGTGCGCGAAGAGTCGTTGGCGCAGGTTCGTCTCGGCGCGGAGCGCGATCCGGAAGGCCGAGTACCGCCGCAGCCCGGTACAGATCGCCTGGACGACACCCACCGCGAGCATGAGCAGCACGAAGGTGACCGTCGCACCGGAGTCGCCCTTCACCATCCCCTGGTTGATCGCGGCCGCGGCGAGGAGCGGGACCGCGACCTTCGCCGCGGTCCACATGAACCCGGCGGCGACACCGCTGATCACCCACGGACGCTGCGGTCGGATCGCCCCGTACATGAGGCGCCATCCGGCCCGGCGGGCCGCCCGCTCGCTGTCCACGTTCCTCCCCCGCGATCGCTCCACTGCGGCGTGCCCGGCGAGAGCGCTCGGGCCGCGCCAGCGAGGGTACCAGCGACCCCGGGGTCAGCTTCCGGGGGTTTCGGTGGATTCCGCGCCCAGTTCGGCGAGCATCTCCGCGAGCGCGGGGTGGTCGGGCGCACCCACGAACGCCAGCACCCGCCCGGTCCGACCGCTCGACTCCTCACGCACCGCCCGACCGACACTGGCCGCATCGGGCCCGATCACGAACACGACATGACCGAAGTCTCTGCGCTCGACGGGCGCGACGTCCTGCTCGTCAGCCACGACGTCCTGCTCGTCAGCCACGACGTCCTGCTCGTCAGCCACGACGTCCTGCTCGTCAGCCACGGCCGGCCCGTTCGATCCGGTCGAAGCGCTCGGCCTCGGCCGCCTGCAGCAGCACGTCGGTGATCTCGTCGCCGACGAGTTCCTCGCGTACGAGCAGCTGGTCGCGCAGTGCGATCACGAGGTGGCGGTTCTCGTCGAGCAGCTTGCGCACGTCTTCCTTGGCCTGGTCGAGCAGACGGTCGACCGCGCGACGGCCTTCGTCGTCGGCGAGCACCTTGCCGACGATTCCCTGACTCACCGGCGACGACTCGATCGCCTCGAAGCTCACGAGCGAACCGGCCATGCCGTAGGCCCCGACCATCTGGGCGGCGATGCGGGTGGCCGCGGCGAGGTCGCTCCCGGGCCCCGTGCCCGACTCGCCGAAGAACAGCTCCTCCGCGGTCATGCCGCCGAAGCTGATCTGGATCGACGCGATGAGCTCGGTACGCGTGCGGGTGAAGCGCTCCTCGGTCTCCGAGTGCGCGAGCAGGCCGAGTGCGTCGGCCCGCTTGATGATCGACAGCACTTCGAGCTTGCGGCCGATGCCGTTCAGGTACGCGACAACCGCGTGTCCCGCCTCGTGGGTCGCGATCGTGCGCTTCTCGTCTTCGGTGTACTCGACCGGCTGCTTCAGGCCGATCTCCTCGGTGAACTTCGCCTGCTGGACGTCGTCCCACTCCATCGCCTCGCGCCCACCGCGCAAGGACCACACCAACGCTTCGTCGAAGAGGTGCTCGATCATCACCGGCGAGTACGCGAACGTCATCGCCGCGAGCTGGTCACGCCGTTCGTCCTTGTCGAGCTCGGGGACGTGCGCCTTCTTCTCGAGGTAGTAGTCGATGATCTCGCGCCGGCCGGAGCGGCTCGGGAGGTCGAAGTGGATCGACCGGTCGAAGCGCCCCGGGCGCAGGAGCGCGGGATCGAGGTCGGCGGCCCGGTTCGTGGCCCCGATCACGAGGATGTTCGACGCGACCGGCGGCCGCTTCTCGAACTGGTGGCCCTCGGGGAGGAAGCGGTTCACGAGGTCGAACAGCGCGCCCTTGACGCGGGCACCGGCAGTCGGCTGGTCGAACGACTGCATCTGGATCAGCAACTCGTTCACGACACCGCTGATGCCTTCGCGCGAGTCGGACCGTTCGACGCTCAACGCGGCGCCTCCGTGCCGCAGCGAGTCGGGCATCGGCGAGGACCGCATGCCACTGCGGGCGCCGGCGATCGCGTCGATCTCCTCGATGAAGCCGATCGCACCGCCCTCGCGCCGGGCCGCGGCCCGGAGCTTCTTGAAGAACGAACGGATCTTGCGGTTCGTCTGGCCGTAGTACATCGACTGGAACGCGCTCGCCGACACGAACAGGAACGGCACACCGGCTTCACGCGCCATCGCCTTGGCCATGTAGGTCTTGCCGGTGCCCGGCGGACCTTCGAACAGGATCGCCTTGCGGGGGTTGCCACCCATGCGGTCGCGGAACGTCTTGTAGGCGAGGAACAGGTTGAGGGTCTTCACGACCTCGTCGCGCACCATGCCCAGGCCGACGACGTCGTTGAACGTGACCGGGATCTCGCTCGGCCGGTATTGCACGTGCGGCGAGCGGCCGGCGACGAACAGCGGGATGATGAGCGAACTGCCGAGCAGCAGCACGAGGATGAGGCCGGGCAGGTAGTCCTGGAACCCCTCGGGCAGCGAGACGTTCGGCCAGCCGAACCGGGCCGGGTTGCCGGAGAGCAGCCGCCAGTAGAACCACGTCGTGACGAGTCCGAGCACGACGGCGACGTGCGTGATGCGGCGCCGACGGTGTCGTTCCCGGTCGTGGGCGACGTCGCCCAGCGTGCCGAGCACCTCGGCTTGGCCGAGCATCCGGACGTCCATGTCGATCCTCCGCGATCTCAGGTGTCCCAGCCGGCCCGCGGTGCCTCCCCATTCCACACCACGGACCGCCCCGAAACCCTGGGCCCATCGACCCAACTTGCGCAGATCAGGAGAAGAAGCGGAGCCGGCGGACACGCATCAAGGGCCAAGAACCGGTGAGCGATCGAGCCGGCGCAGCGGATTCGACCATCAAAGGAGCCGGGAGTAGGCGCCGCGGTGGAAGAGGAGGGGGCTGGAGCCCTCGGTGATGCCGAGGTCGAGGACCCGGCCGACCACGATGACGTGGTCGCCCGCCTCGTGCTGGGCCTCGATCCGACAGTCGAGATAGGCGAGGACGTCGTCGAGCACGGGCGAACCGCCGACGCCGATCCGCCAGCCCACCGAACCGAACCGGTCGGCACCCCGGGTCGCGAACAGTCGTGATACCTCTTCCTGGTGGGAACCCAGGATGTTCACCGCGAACGCGCCCGACCGCTCGATGCGGGGCCAGGTGGTCGAGGCGGTCGCGGCACAGAAGAGCACCAACGGTGGTTCGAGCGACACCGACGTGAACGAGTTCGCGGCCATGCCGACCGGATCGTCGCCGTCGACCGCGGTGATCACCGTCACACCGGTGGCGAAGTGTCCGAGCACGGCCCGGAACTGGGCTTCGTCGGGGCGGAGGATCTCTTCGTCGGGTTCGGTGGAGACCGGCGGTGCGGCGTCGCTCATCCGGTCGCTTTCGTGGGGTACGGGGGTTGGAGCGCGACCGTCAGACCTTCCGCAGCCGCGAACACCGGCGGGCCGCCCCGCGTGGCCGCGAAGTCCTGCGCGATCACGAGGATCTGGTCGATCTGGTCGTCGCTGTGCGCGGGGTCGTGGTGGAACAGTGCGAGCTGACGGGCGCCGGCCTCGTGGGCGACGTGCACCGCGTACTCGATCGTGCAGTGACCCCAGTGGCGCTTGTTCGTGAACTCCACCTGCGTGTGCTGCGAGTCGTGGATGAGGAGGTCGGCACCGTCGGCGAGCTCGAGCACCTCGTGGGGAACGAAGTCGTCACCCTCGACCCGACTCCCACCGCCGCAAGCCTGGCCGTGATCGGAGATGTAGGCGATCGAGACGCCGCCGACCTCGACCCGGTACCCGAGGGTGGGCCCGACGTGGCGCACCCAGCGCGAGCGCACCTTGGCCGAGCCGATCGGGAAGTCATCGTCGCCGGTGTCGTGGAACCGCACCGTGCCCTCGAGGCCGTCGGGCGTGATCGGGAAGTACGGCGGACGCATCACGCCGGCGAAGACCTCCCCGAGGGGGCCTTCCTCCTGGCGGGGACCGTGGACGTCGAACACGGTGGTCGGGCTGAACAGTGGGGCGAAGAACGGGAGCCCCTGGATGTGGTCCCAGTGGAGGTGGGTCAGCAGCACCGACGCGTGGAGACCCTCGCTGCGGCCGGCGGCGACCAGTTCGGCGCCGTAGTTGCGCAGCCCGGTGCCGAGGTCGAGCACGATCGGGTCGTGGCCGTCGGCCTCGATCACCACGCACGAGGTGTTCCCGCCGTAACGGGCCAGACTCGGTCCGTCGCAGGGGGTCGACCCCCGGACCCCGAAGAAGCTGACGACTGCGCCCCCCGACATAGTGCCTGGAGGATACCCAGTTCAGAAGGGGTGCGAAACCCGCGGGATCTCGCTGATGGTCACATGGCCATCACGACAGCACCCGCTTCTTGAAGCTGCGGATTCCGACCCAGGTGAAGAGGGCGGAGAAGCCGATCATGACCGGGTAGATCGCCCAGAGGCTCATGTGGGGGACTGGCGTGAGCGCGGCCCGGAAGCCCTCGCACATGTAGACGAGTGGGTTCACGAGCACCGCGATCTGGAGCCAGCGGATGGGCTCGAGCGACTGCCACGGGTAGTAGATCGCCCCGAGGAACGTGAGCGGCAGCACCACGATCCCGAACAGCAACGGCACGGTGCGCGAGTCGAAGAAGGTGCCGAACGTCAGGCCGAGCGCGCCGCACATGTAACAGGCAAGGGGTGTGAGCGTGAGCAGCACCGGCCAGTTGATCTGCAGGTCGACCGGGGTCGCCGGGACGATGGCCGCGATGGGGAAGACCAGCAGGGCCGAGAAGAGCCCGTTCAGCGCGCCCGAGACCACTTTCTCCATCGCCACCAGCGACACCGGCATGGGGGCGAGCACCCGGTCTTCGATCTCGCGGGTGAACCCGAACTCCTGCACCATCGGCAGCGCGACCGACTGGATGCCCTGGAACATGATGCTCAGTCCGACCACACCGGCGACGAGCATCGTCGAGAACAGTGCCTCACCGGATCCCGAGCCACCGATGCCCTGACCGATCTTCGGGAACACGTACGTGAACACGAACACGAGCAGGAACGGTTGGAGCAACGTGCGGGGGAGGAACTGGCCCAGCTGCTTGCGCAACACGGTGAGGTCGCGTAGCAACAGCGCGGTGAAGGCCTTTCGCGTGGCGACACGCGTCGACTGCTCCAACGTCGCGGCATCCGGGATCGTGGTGGGGGCGGCGATCGAGGTCATTCGCGCAGGTCCTTCCCGGTGAGGTTGATGAAGACGGTCTCGAGCGTCGGCTCGGTCGACGACAGGTCGGTCACGGCGAAGCCCTGTTTCTCGGCCGCGTCGACGATGGCGGGCAGCACACCGCGGAGCTGCTGCACCCACACCCGTACGACGCCCTCGACGGCTTCGACCTTCGTCGCGGCCGCGATCGCGTCGCGCAGCACGCCGGCGAGCCGGTCGAGGTCGCCGGTGGCGCTCACGGTGATCATGGCGTCGATCCCGACCGAGCGCTTCAGCCGCTCCGGCGTGTCGAGCGCGAGGAGCTTGCCGTGGTCGATGATCGCCAAGCGGTCGCAGAGCTCGTCGGCCTCTTCCATGTAGTGGGTGGTGAGGAGGATCGTCTGGCCGTCGGTGTGCAGCTCGCCGAGGATGTCCCACAGCGCGATGCGGCTCTGGGGATCGAGCCCCGCGGTCGGTTCGTCGAGGAACAGGATCGCCGGCCGGTGCATGATCGCCCGGGCCACCATCAGCCGTTGCGCCATCCCGCCCGACAGGGCGTTGACGTCGACGCTCGCCCGGTCGGAGAGCCGGAACTGCTCGAGCAGGCGGGTCGCCTCGGCTTTCGACGTCTTCGCGTTCATCCCGAAGAATCGGCCGTGGAAGTAGAGGTTCTCCCAGACCGTGAGGGAGCGGTCGAGGGTGTTCGTCTGCGGGACCACGCCGATCACCTGCTTCGCCGCGGTCGGGTGGCGGACCACGTCGACACCGCCGACGAACGCGCGGCCACCCGTCGGGATGACGCGCGTCGTGAGCATCCCGCCGGTCGTCGTCTTGCCGGCACCGTTCGGGCCGAGCAGACCGAAGATCTCGCCGCGGGTCACCGACAGGTCGAGGCCGTCGACAGCGAGGATGTCGCCCGGATACACCTTGGTGAGCGCTTCGGTGCGAATGACCACGTCGGTCGGGGGATCAGGATTCGGAGCCATCGGCATCTTCCTTCTGCTTCAGGGCGGTAAAGTGCTCGTGCACGCGCGTGAGCGCTCGGCCGAAGCCCTCGACTTCGGTCGGAGCGAGCACGGTGCGGAACTCGGCGTCGATCTCCATCACGACCTCGTGCAGTTCGGCGAGACGGGACCGTCCGGCATCGGTGACGAACACCCGCGTGACGCGCCGGTCGTGGTCGTCGCGCCGACGCTCGACGAGGCCGTCGGCTGCGAGCTTGTCGAGGTGGCGGACGAGCGTCGGTGGCTCGATCATCATCCCGGCCGCGAGCTCCCGCTGGCTGGCGCCATCGTGCTCGGCGGCCGAGCGCAGGAGCACCCAGTTCCAGAGGCTCGCGCCGCGGTCCGAGAGCCGGGAATCGAGCAGGTCGTGCTGCGCCCGTTGCGCGAGGTAGAGCCGTCGCCCCAGCGGCGGTTCGGGGGCGGGTTGCTCGGGGTGCCCGGATTCCATAGTGAACTAATCATTAGTAGCCTAATGATTAGTCGTCAACCCTTGTTCGGGCCATAGTCTCCAGGCCCATGACCGACCCCGAACCGAATGACTCCCGCCGCATCACCGCCAACGGCATCGACTTCGCGTACCTCGAGGCCGGACCCGTCGGCGGCCCGCTCGCGCTCTGCCTCCACGGCTTCCCCGACCACGCCCCGACCTACACCGAGTCGGGGCTGCTCGACGCGCTCGCCGGCGCCGGGTACCACGCCGTCGCGCCCTGGTTGCGGGGCTACGCCCCGACCGGGCTGGCCCCCGACGGAAACTACGAGATCGCGTCGATCGCGCTCGACGCGCTCGCGCTCGCCGACGCCTTGGCGCCGGATGACGATGCAGTGCTGATCGGCCACGACTGGGGTGCGATCGCGGCCTACGTCGCGGTCGGGCACAGACCCGACCGGTTCTCGAAGCTCGTGACGATGGCGGTGCCGCACCAGGCCGCCCTCATGGCGCGCTTCCTGTCGACGCCGGAGCAGCTCAAGCGCTCCTGGTACATCTTCTTCTTCCAGACCCCGCTCGCCGAGATGGTCGTTCCGATGAACGACTTCGCGGTGGTCGACCTCCTCTGGCGCGACTGGTCACCAGGGCTCGTCCCCGATCCCGCGTTCCTGCGGTCGTTGAAGGACACGCTCGGGTCACCGGGCTCGACCGAAGCAGCGATCGGCTACTACCGGGCGATGCTCGGGAGCACGCCCGCCAACCCCGAGCTCGCCGACGTCGCGGGCGCGGGGAGCGGCCCGATCACCGTCCCCACCCTCTACCTCCACGGCGCCGACGACGGCTGCATGGGCATCGAGCTGGTCGTCGAAGACGAGATCACTCCGTTCTTCCCAGCAGGAATCGACATCGACGTCGTCCCTGCGGCCGGCCACTTCATGCATCTCGACCGACCCGAGCTCGTCACGCGGCGCATCCTCGACTTCCTCGTCGGCTGATCAGCGACCTCGGAGCACGGTGGCCGAACCCACGCGCCCGACATAGAGTCCGTAGCCGTGACGCGAGCGAGCAAGCAGTCCGAGTACCTGGCGACCGTTCCGCTGTTCTCGGCCCTGTCCCGCTCCGACCTCCGTCAGGTCATGCGGGTCGCCGAGGAGCTCGATGTGCCGTCCGGACAGGTGCTCGTCACCGAGGGCCGCACCGGCAGAGAGTTCTTCCTGATCCTCGAAGGACGGGCGATCGTTCGCCGGAACGGCCGCAAGGTCGCGACCCTCGGACCCGGCCAGTACTTCGGTGAACTCGCGCTCATCGACCGCAAGCCGCGCTCCGCGACCGTCGAGGCCGCGAGCGCGATGAAGCTGCTCGTGCTCGGCCAACGCGAGTTCGCGGGCCTGCTCGAGACGCTGCCCGGCGTCGCGGCCAAGCTGCTCACCGGCCTTGCCCAGCGCCTCCGCCAAGCCGACACCCGCGCCGTCACCCACTGACCCTCGCCCCTCCAGCTCGTCAGGGCGTGCAGATGCGACACGGGTCGAGGCCGCGCTGCTGCGCGGCGTCGACGCTCATCGGGATGAGTCCCGACTGCCCTTCGATCAGGCGACACCCGGCGCGGTGATAGCCACTCGGGCCGGCGAGCACATCGCCGCTTCCGGAGGCGCGACCCGCGGCTGTCAGCACCTCCTCGGTCCGGCCCGCGGCGAGACGGTCGAGCACATCGCGGAGATCGAGCATCGTCGCTTCGAGCGCACCCCGGTCGGCGCGATGGCTCTGCACGATGATCAGGCCGGTGCCGAGCACGACGAGGGCGAGACCGGCGATGCCACCCGAGACGACGTACGGGATCTGCGCCGACACGCGGTCGTAGCTCGCGGCACCGTTCCAGCCCAGGAAGATGAATGCGAAGCCGACGAGGCAGTAGATGATCCCCAGCAGCCCACCGAGCTTCCCCCAGTACTTCATCCCCGCTCCTCCTGTCGATCATTCGGCTTGCCCAGGTAGCTCGCGCGCAGGTCGGCGGCCTGGATCTCGTCGCCGACCCCGCTGAACACCAAGGTGCCCTTCTCCATGATGAGGACGCGATCGGCGAAGGGCAGCACGCCGACGTTCTGCTCCACGATGATCACGGTCACGCCGTCGTCGTTGATGCGCTTCACCACCTGGAACACGGTCTTCGCGAGCGCCGGGCTCAACCCGAGTGATGCCTCGTCGATCAGCAGCAGCTTCGGTCTCGACATCAGCGCTCGACCGATCGCGAGCATCTGCTGCTCCCCACCGGAAAGCGTTCCTGCCGCCTGGTCGATACGTTCGGCGAGCCTCGGGAAGTACTCGAACACGAGCTCGCGTCGCTCGTCCACCTCGGCCCGATGCGAGCGTCGGCACCACGCGCCCAACCTGAGGTTGTTCGCGACACTGAGATCGGGGAACACCCGCCTACCCTCGGGCACCAGCGCGACGCCCTCCGGGACGAGGTGCCACGGCGAGCGCCCACCGATGCCCGTGCCGGCGAGGGTGATGGTCCCGGCGTCGGGTCGGAGCAGCCCGGCGATCGTCGAGACCGTCGTCGTCTTACCGGCTCCGTTCAACCCGAACAGCACCGCCGTCTCGCCTTCCTCGACGTCGAAGCTGATCCCGAGCAGGACCGGGTTCTCGTAGCTCACCCGCAGGTCGCGGACCTCGAGCAGCGCCATCAGCAGGCCGTCACTCGGTGTCCAGCAGGGATTCGATCTGGCTCTCGACTGCCGCCAGACCGGGCACCTCGGCGTCTTCGCCGAGATAGGCGGTGACGACCTGCGGGTGGTTCCGCACGTCGTCGGGCAAACCCTCGGCGAGCAGCTGGCCGAAGTTCAGGCAGTAGACGTAGTCGCAGACGCGGACCACCAGCGGAACGTGGTGCTCGATCATCAGGATCGAGAGACCGAAGGCCTTGCGCAGGTCCAACAGGGTGTCGCCGAGCTCGTGCGCCTCCTCCGGGCCCATCCCCGACGACGGCTCGTCGAGCAGGAGCACGTCGGGATCGGTTGCGAGCACCGTGGCGATCTCGACGCGCTTCAGGACCCCGTAGGGCAGCCCGACCACGTACGAGTCGAGGATGTCGCCGAGACCCATGATCTGCGCGATCGCATCGGCCCGCTCGTTGAGATCGCGCTCGACCCCGAAGGTGTTCGGCGCCCCCAGCATGCCGGCGAGCATCGAGTACTCGGCTTCGAGGTGCTGGGCCGTGAGCAGGTTCTCGCGCACCGTGGAGCCCTTCACCAGGCCCACGTTCTGGAACGTGCGACCGAGCCCGAGCGCGGCACGTTGGTGCACCGCGAGTCCGGTGACGTCGCGGCCGCGGTAGACGACCCGACCCCGGTCCTGCTTGTAGAACCCGGTGATGATGTTGAACAGCGTCGTCTTCCCGGCGCCGTTCGGTCCGATGACGCCGACGATCTCCCACTCACCGACCGCGATGCTGACGTCGGTGTTCGCGTAGACACCGCCGAAGCGGATGCTGACTCCGAGGGTCTCAAGCACGGACATCGGTGATCTGCACCTCCTTCGGGCCCCGGTCCTTCAGGTCGAACCGTCGGCCGGCGAGCCAACCCTGGAGGGGGCGGATCTGTTGGCCGATCCCACCCGGGAAGAACGTGAGCGTGAGGAGGAGCAGGAGGGGACCGATCACGAGGGGGGCGATCTCGGCACTCAGGTCCGGCGCGCCCGGAATCGCGTTGAGGGCGTCTTGCAGCACCGGGAACCGGTCGAGCAGGTAGCCGATCAGCGCGAAGAACGCGGATCCGATCACCACGCCCACCCGGCTACGCAGTCCGCCGACCACGGTCATGATCACGAAGATCAGCGCGAGGTTGAAGCTCCACGTCTCGGGCGAGACGAAGGTGTCGTTGAACGCGAGCAACGCGCCGCCCAACCCCGCGAACGCACCGGAGATGACGAACGCAGCCAGGGTCAGTGCCTTGACGTTCACGCCGAACGTCGCGGCAACACGCGGGTTCTCGCGCAGCGCGAGCAGCGCCCGCCCGCCCTTCGTCTTCATCATGCGCCAGTCGATCCACATCACGATCACCAGGAACGCGAGGCACAGGTAGTAGTAGCGCCAGTCGGTGGAGAAGCCCTCGGGCTTCGGCGCGGGCTGGCCCTGCCCACCGCCGGTGAACTCCTCGATCTGGAAGATGTTCCGCTCGGCGACGAGTCCGTACGCGAGGGTCACGAGCGCGAAGTACAGGCCGGTGATCCGCAGCGACACCCCCCCGAGCACGAGCGCCTGCAGGCCGCCGATCGCGACCGCGACCGCCACACCGAGCCAGAACGACTGGCTCTGCTCCGAGACGACGTACGCGGCCGCAAACGCCCCGATGCCGACGAACGCCTGGTGCCCGAGCGAGATCTGCCCGACGTATCCGAGCAGGACGTTGAGGGAGAGCCCGATGATCCCGAAGATCACCGCCTCGCTGTACTGCTGGACTTCGAACGCCTGACGGCCGAGCGGAAAGACGAGGACGAGCCAGGCGAGCGCGAGCCAGACGATCCCGCGGGCGAGCCACCCCACCGGCGAGGGGCCCGACCACTGCCGGGCGTCGTCGCCGACGTCGGCGGCTCCCTGGGTCGGGTCGGCGACGGCAGTCAACTGCGCCGTCCGAGGAGTCCCTGCGGCCGCACGGTCAGCACCGCGAGCAGCACGATGAACACGAGCAACGTGCCGGCGGAGCCGGGGATCCCGTCGAACACCGATGCACTCGTCCCGACGGCTTCGACGATCCCCACGATCACGCCACCGAGAAACGCGCCCGGGAGGCTGGTCATGCCACCGAGGACTGCAGCGGTGAACGCGGGGATGAGGAACGCGACGGTGAGGGCGCCGGGAGCGAAGCCACCGCCCTCGGGGATCGCGAGCACGCCGGCGAGGCCGCCGAGCAGCGCGGCGATCGCCCACACCAGGGTCGAGAGACGACGCACGCTGATGCCCATCAACTCGGTCGCAGTGGGCTCCTGGCTCGCGCCGAGGATCGCGAGGCCGAGGTTCGTCTTGTTGAAGAACAGCGCGAGGAGCGCCGCGAGTACTGCGAGCACTGCGAGCAGGAGTAGCCGCTGATCGGAGATCTGCACTCCGAGGACGCTGAACCGATCGAGAGTCGGCAGTGCGCGGTCGATCGGCCGCGCTGTGGCCTCGCCGAACCAGATCTCGACCGAGGTGGCGAACAGCGCGACACCGGCGGTCGCGACCAGCAAGGTGACACGCGGCGCGTGGAACAAGGGCCGCACCACGAGGCGCTCGGTGAGCACGCCCATCGCCACCGCGGCGATCAACGCCCCCACGACCGCGAAGCCATAGGGAACGCGAAAGTGAAGCAGGTAGAGCACGTAGATGGCGATCGTGCCGAACTCACCCTGCGCGAAGTTGAACACACCGCTCGACTTGTAGATCAGCACGAGGCCGAGCGCGAGGAGCCCGTAGGCAGAACCGGCGATCACCCCGATGACGAGCGCTTCCTTCTCCCCCGCGAGTACGAGGACCAGCACCAACCCGACAACGATCGCGACCGCGACGACGGCACCTCGGTGCTCTCGGATCCGATCCATCGACGGCTAGTTGCCTTCGCCCAGCTCCACGAACTGTTGCTTCGTGATGTACTGCCGATTCTCGCAATCCGCCGCGAGCAAGTGGGCACCCGTGCCGCCGAAGTGCTGATCGGGCTCGTACGAGACGGGCGGGTAGACGTTCGTCTCGAACGTGTCACCCTTCTCGATCGTGTTCATGAGCGCGGCCCGGCCGAGATCGTCGCCGGTCGCCTCGAACATCAGGGCCAGGTTCTTGTTGAGTCCCCAGAGCGCGATGCCGATGTCGTCGGGCTCCTGACTCGGCGCGAACTGCTCGTACGCCGGGAAGTAGTCGGGATCGAGCTCGTTGATCACGTCGAGCTCGGGGAAGGGTGAGAAGAACTGCCCGTTGCCGACGGCCGGGCAGCCGAAGGTCGTGACCGTGTTCAGACCGCTCGTGATCCCGGGGCCGACGAACACGGGTTCGTAGGCCTGGTTCCGGGCCGCGCTCGCGACGGACAGGTAGACGAGCGGCGACACGAGCAGGAAGACGACCTCGGCGCCCGCCTGCTTCAGCTTCCCGACCTGGGCGAGCGACTCGGCCTCACTCGACACCTTGTTGACGGAGTCGTCGACGACGACATCGAGGCCGGCGTCCTTCGCGGCCTCGACGAACACGTCGTGGGCGTCGGCGAACGACGGGGTGTCGTTGATCACGACACCGACCTTCTTCGCCTCGAGCTCGTCGATCAGGCGCAGCAACAGCGGGACCTGCTGGGCGTAGGTGAGGGAGAGCGCGAAGTAGGTCGAGAGATCGCTGAGGTCACCCTCGTTCACTCCGGCCGAGAAGTAGGGGACCCCGACTTCGTCGGCGTACTTGGCGCAGGCGGTGATCTGGTCGGCCCCTCCGCCGCCCACGAGCACGAACGCCTTCTCCTGTTCCACCATCTCGCGGCACACCTGCACCGCGCGATTCGGGTTGAACGCGTCGTCGCGGAACACGACGCGGACCCGCCGCCCGCCGAGCGCTTCGGGCTGACTCTCGGCGAGGAACTTCCAGTACACGTCCTTGCCGACGTCGAACGTGGTCTGGGGCAGCGGTGACGCGCCGGTCACGGGTGCGTGGACTCCGATGACGATCTCGTCGTCGGTGATGCCGACCGTGTCGTCGGGGCCTGCGGTGCGTCCGGCCGGCTCACTGCCGCCTGCGCTCGAGGCGGTCGGTGCGGGCGCGCCCGAGGAGACCTCCGTTCCCGCGACGCCGCTCTTCTGACCACAGGCGCCCAGCACCAGTGCCAGGCCGACGAGCACTGCGATGACGACGCGCGGACGTTCTGACATGACGGCTCCTCGGTCAGGCCTGGGCACGCGGATCGGGGAGTTACCCGCGCTCGGATGATCTGCGGAGGGATCGGCTCACGCCGCCCGCTCGGCTCCGGGCGGTGGCCGTCTCGCCGGTCGCGCCGAGCACGAGCGCGGTCACGACGGCCAACCCGACCGCGAGCGGGATGAGCAGGTACACCGCCCACGACAGGTTCCCGCTGAGGTCGCCCACCGTCGATGGATCTGCTGCTGCGATGACAGTGTTCGTCGCCGCAGCCCCCGTCAGCACCAGCGTGGTGAGCACGGGCGGATCATAGGTGCGCGCAGTCGCGCTCCGATAGGGTCCCGCAGCGCTCAGGTGGCCGGCCCGGTGTCGCGAACCTTC
>Ga0105044_10001756_pt1 | contig 29387 bp, 19 predicted proteins | sample MAT01_FD_78092 | JGI IMG/M metagenome (GOLD analysis project Ga0105044, IMG submission 78092) | Freshwater microbial communities from Lake Fryxell liftoff mats and glacier meltwater in Antarctica - MAT-01 | ecosystem: Environmental > Aquatic > Freshwater > Ice > Liftoff microbial mat | place...
ACGTTCTCGCCGCCGATGATCAGCATTTCTTTCAACCGGCCCGTGATCGCGAGGTGCCCATCGGCGTCGAAGCGGCCGATGTCACCCGTGCGAAAATAACCATCGGCCGTGAAAGCGGCCGCCGTTTCCCGTGGCATGTTGTAGTAGCCCTTCATGATGTTGGGGCCAGTCATCTGGACTTCCCCCTCCATCCCCTGCCGCACAATCGCGCCGGTGTTGGGATCAACAATCCGTTGATCGATGGCGGGAAGCGGCATGCCGACGGAGCGCGGCCGCCACTCTTCCGGGCGGCACCAGTTGGAGACGGGGCTTGTCTCGGTCAGGCCGTACCCCTCGTTGATGGTCACACCGAACCGCTCCCGGTACGCGTTGAACACCGCCTCCGGCAACGGCTCCCCACCGGAAACCACATACCGCAGCGAGGCGAAGTCGGCCTTGGAGACGTCCTTGAGACTCAACAGGGCGTTGTACATCGACGGGATCGCGATCATGATGGTGGGGTGATGGTCGCGGATGAGCCGCAGGATTTTGATCGGCACGAACCGCGCCGTATAGACCGTCTTGATGCCTGCCGTCAGCGGGAGCAACGTCAGGACCGTCAACCCGAAGGAGTGGAACTGCGGCAGGACTCCCAAGATCCGATCACCGGGACTGAAATCAACCCAAGAACTGATCTGTTCGATGTTCGAACGAAGGTTGGCGTGCGTCAGCATCACGCCTTTGGGGTTTCCACTCGTTCCCGAGGTGTACAGCAAGACCGCCAGATCATCTTCGCGCTTTCCGCGGGGCCAAGTGGGTGTCGGAACACCGCCGAGCCCTGCCTTCTCAAGATGAATGAGGTTTTTGACCCGCGGCTCATATCCCAAGTGCGCAAGCATCGGTCCTGCGGAAAGAATGGTGTCGGTGCCGCAGTTGTCCACGACATACTGCAATTCATCCTTCTTGAGCAGGTAGTTGAGCGGCACGACCACCTTGCCCAGCCACCACGCCGCAAGCGCGCACGCCCCGAAGCCTCCGCTCGTCGGCAGCATGACGCCCACGGTTTCCGAGGCGCACACGGAATCGAGCAGCCCCGCGATGTGCAACATCCCCCCGACAACATCCACGCCCCGATATTGTCGGTTGTCGTCGATCGTGAAGACCCGCCGCGGATTCGCGGCACACTTGCGGATGATCGGCCAGTGAACGGTCTGCAACGTAGGGCACTCCTTGCATCACTCTTCCGCGAAAGTTCGTTCCTGAACTCCGCGTTCGGACGATAAAGATTCTTGTCCGGTCACCTATGCTAAGACGCTCGCGATCACAAGGGCTGCGGGCTCCTGCTTTCGAAGGGAAATTTATGACCATCGGGCCACGAGTATCGCTTGTCGTTCTTTCCATCGTGGCCGTTCTCTCGCTTGTGGGGTGCGGGTCGTCCTCCAAGGCCGGTTCCGACTACGTCACTGCCTACGAGCAGGGCCGCTACGCCGAAGCCTACGAATCTGCCTCGCGGATCGCCGACAAAAAGTCAGGTCAGGAACGCGAACGGGCCGGGCTTATCGCGGGCCTCTCCGCCCAGCGCCTGGGGCGTGACAGCGACGCCGAGCGCTGGCTGGCGCCCGTCCTCACGTCACCCGACAGCGCCATTGCCGGGCGGGCGGGTGCAGCGCTCGGACTTATAAGTCAGGAAACGGGCCGCAACCGCGAGGCCGCAGCGTTCCTCGAGAAAGCCTCCAGCAAACTGGCCGGCGACGAGGCCGCACGGGCCTCGATGTACGCCGGTGATTCGTACCGCGCTCTCGGCCAGCCCGCCGAAGCGCTCATCGCCTACACGCGGGCTCAGGCCATGGTTGAGTCAGACGCCCAGTTGCGGGGAATGATCGCCGACCGCATGGCGAGCGGGTCCGCCGGCGGCCCCGGCTCGGCCGTCAAGGGTTCGTGGTCGGTGCAGATGGGAGCCTTCTCGACCGAAAAGAACGCTCAAACAGAGGCCGCCAAGGCCGCCCGCTTCGGGGCTCCGCGTGTGGTGCCGATCACCTCCAGCAAGGGGCAACGGCTTTTCGCCGTCCGTGTGGGTGCCTTCCCCAGCCGGGCCGACGCCGACGCGTTGAAAGCCCGAATCGGTCCTACCGCCCGCGTATTGCAGGTGAACGACGAGTGATCGCCGCAACCGGGCTTGTGAACAGCCCGTAGAAGTGGTACGTCGCACGCTCGCCGCCTTGGGTGTTCCACGCTCGGAGTTCAAATGAAACCACTTGCACTTGCGGCTCTCCTTCTGTTTGCCCCATGCCTCTCCGCCCAAGTCGAGGTGTCAACCGGCGAGCCATCGGCGCTCAGCGGTGACGACATCCCGGAGTGGGCTCGCAAACTCGCCATAGACCCGGAGAGCGAGGGCGCCCGGGCCTACGCATCCGCTCAGAAGAAGCGGATCGATGTTGAACGCGATCTGAAGAAGATCCGGATGATGCACTTCCGGAACACGAAGTCGCAGAGCAAGCGGCAGGAAGGGATCGTCAAACTCTACGACTTCACCGATCCCGCGCTGGACCCCTCGCTTATCGAGATCTTCGCCAAAGAAAAACCCGACGTCCGCACCGCCATCCTCGATATGTTCGCCGACCGGAGAGCCGAATCCGGCGACACCTCCCTCGCATGGGTCGCGGTCTTCGATGACGAACCCGAGATACGTATGGCCGCCGCCGATCGGCTGCGTCGGCGAATGTCCGAGGAAGGCGGTTCGCTGACCGATGCCGCACGACTGGTTGTTTACGAGGGCCTTCGCTCTGGCAACCCCAAATCCAAGGCTGCTGCCGCAGACCTCGCCAACCTCCTAGGCATCGTGGAGGCCATCCCTTGGATGATCGCATCGCAGGTTTCAGGCGCGGCGGTGGGCGGCGGCGCGGGCACAGGCCGCAAGGGCGACCTCGCGTGGATCGCCGTCGGAACGCAGCAGGCCTTCGTCAGCGATCTCACCCCGGTTGTGGGTCCGTTCGCTGTGGCCTTTGATCCTGAACTCAGCGTGGTCACATCCGGCACGCTGCTCCGCATCAACGACGCCGTCGTGATCGAGTATCACCTTGATATCCATAACGCTCTCATCGATATGAGTTCGCGGCTCAGCGAGTCCGACACCCGGCCGCTCGGTTGGAACCTCCCTGCGTGGCGTGACTGGTACGCCAAGGATTTTTTGCCCATGTGGGCCAAGAAGGCCGAAGCGGAGAAGCAGGCATCCGAGGCCGCGGCCGTCAACAGCCCCGCCACTGCTCCTCGCCCCGGTGCCAACCCAGCAGCCCCCGGCCCACAGTGACTGCGGTCTCCACTTCAAGCGCCCGTGGCAATCGCCGATGCGATGGCGGTGTCGTCCGAGTGTGAGAGTGACAGAAACCACGTCGTGATGCCCATCGATGCCGCGATCCGCATCGCCTCACCGCTCAGCCGCACGCCGGGCGCCCCGGACGGTAACGAAACGACCTCGACGTCGGTCCACGCGATACCACCCCGCCAACCGGTCCCGATTGCCTTTAACACCGCTTCCTTGGCCGCGAATCGGGCCGCGAAGTGCTGATCGGGCTTCCGCGAATCGTTGCAGTAGGCAGTTTCGCCAGCGGTGAACACCCGTTCACGAAAACGGTCGCCGTAGTTTGAAAGGCTGGCCGTAATCCGGCGAATCGGCACAAGGTCGATCCCGTGGCCGATGATCGTCATGCCGCGCCCGCCCGCCCAAGGTGAGCCGCGGCAGGGTGCTCCATCCGTTTTTCAATGATCGACAGCAGCCACGGCGCAAAAGCCGTCTTGGTCATCAGGCCGGGCGTCCTGGTTTCCGAACCATCGCGTCCCAGCACTACCGCCTCGATGGTGTCGCTATCCATCGTTTCCAAAGGGTTACCGACTACAAGGTCGATCTTCTTTCGCTCCAACTTGGCCTTGGCCGACGCCAAAAGTTCCGCCCGGGGTTCGAGCGCGAAGCCCACCATCATCTGTTCCGGCCTGCGGTTCGCCGCCACTTCTGCCAGAAGATCGGGCGTGGGCTCAAGTTCCAGCGACAACGGCATGTTCGTGCGGCGGAACTTGCCCTCCGAGAGCATTGAATTGGGCCGGGGCCGATAGTCCGCGACCGCAGCCGCCATCACAAGGACGTCGGCCTTCGGAGCGTGTTCCCGAAGCAGACGTTGAAGATCCGAACAACTCAGGAACCGCACAACCGACAGCCGCGAATCGCTCCCCGGTGCGGGGACGGCCGACGAAATCGGCCCCAGCAATAGCGTGGTGTGCCACCCGGCGGAGACGGCCTCGGTCGCCAAGGCGATTCCGAGCCGGCCCGAGGAGCGGTTGCCCAAATACCGCACCGCGTCGATGATCTCGTGTGTTGGTCCAGCGGTTATGAGCAGGCGGGGGTGCAAACGGCCTGCGATGTTTGACGGATTCGGGGTCATCAATCGGAGTACTCATTCAGGAGCGTAACAGTTCCGACGGTCGTTGAAGTGGCGACAGATGCTGGCCATGTCGTCGGGTGAAGAGGACGCAGTAGGATACCGGTTTCGTGCTTCGACCGGTTGATCGGGCCGCCAATCGGAAGGATAATCAGTCCCCGGACTTGCCGGGACCAATCGCGGTTTCGAAGATCGGTATTTGATTGGTGCCGACCGACCACTAAACTCCCTCAATCGACGGAATGTGGTCGGATGAAGGTGGGATGGTGTGCTCCAAAGGGCCGCCCGTCGGTACAGTCTCGTGGATTCGGTTCAGAACGCCAACGGCGTGGAGTGTGCATGGCCAGGTCGAAGAAGAAACTCGGTGAAATCCTGGTCGGCTGGGACGTAATGACGGCGGCCCAAGCCGACAAGGCCGCTCAGAACGCGAAGGCCAGCGGCAAGCGCATGGGTGATGCGATTGTCGAGGCCGGATTCGCGAAGGAAGATCAGGTCGCCAAGGCTCTGGCGAACCAGTTCGGCATGGAATACGTGGATCTCGCGGCGGCCGGCGTCACCGAAAAAATCGACCTCAAACTCATCCCCGACGACCTCATCAAAAAGCATCAAATCTTGCCGATGTCAAAGGCCAACGGCAGGCTCTCCGTGGTGGTTCACGATCCTCTGGATCTCGAACTCCTCGACATGCTCCGCTTCCGGCTCAATGTCGAAGTCGAGCCGAAACTCGCCTCCCGGAACGCGATCAAGAAGTTCATCGATGCCAGCAACCAGGGGACCGCTCGCCAGTTCAAGCAGGGTGAGAGTCTGATGACGTCCTCGATCGACAAGTCCGTCGATCGCAGCGTCGATAAATCAGTCGACAAATCGATGGACAAATCCATCGACGTCGCGGCGGAAGACGCCCCGATCATCAAACTCTGCAACCGCATCCTGGCCGAGGCCGTCCGCATGCGGGCCAGCGACGTGCACGTCGAGCCCATGGCCGATCGTGTCCGCCTCCGCTACCGCATCGACGGCGTCTGCATCGAACGCGACAACCTGCCGAAGCGCATGCAGAACTCGATGCTCTCACGTTTCAAACTGATGGCGGGTATCAACATCGCCGAGAAGCGGGCCCCGCAGGACGGTCGTATCAAGTTGAATGTCGACGACGTCAGTATCGACTTCCGCGTCAGCAGTTGCCCCGCGTACCACGGCGAGTCCGTCGTTTGCCGTATTCTCCGCCCCGACTCGGTCCGCATCGGCCTTGTCAACCTCGGATTCGAGCCCGACAACCTCGCGATCTTCAACCGCATCATTCGCCGTCCCAACGGCATCTTCCTCGTCACGGGCCCCACCGGCTCCGGCAAGACCACCACGCTCTACTCGGCTCTCGACGTGCTGAACCGGCCCGATAAAAAAATCATTACCGCCGAAGACCCGGTCGAATACAACTTCGAGGGCATCAACCAGTGCCAGGTGCGAGAGCACATCGGGCTGGGCTTTACTGCCATCCTGCGGTCCATGCTGCGTCAGGCCCCCAACATCATTCTCGTCGGCGAAATCCGCGACAAGGAAGTCGCCGAGATCGCCATCCAGGCCGCCCTCACGGGCCACCTTGTGTTCAGCACGCTCCACACGAACGATGCTCCCTCGGCCATCACCCGACTCATCGATATCGGCATCAAGCCCTTCCTCGTCGCCTCGTCGATCCAAGCGATCATGGCTCAGCGGCTCATCCGTATCAACTGCAAGGAATGCAAGCGGCTGGCCCGCGAAGACGAACTCGATGAGAAGTACCTCCACCTCACCGGCATCACCCGCGAAGAAGCCCTCGGCAAGGCCATGAAGGGGCAGGGTTGCTCTAATTGCAACAACACCGGCTATCGGGGCCGCAAGGCCATCTTCGAGATGATGCAGATGAACACCCAGATCCGCGAACTCGCCTTCCAACTCGCACCCATCTCGGATCTCCGCAGGGCCGCCATCGCCGCCGGCATGCGAACCCTGGTCCAAGACGGGAAAATCAAAATTCTCAACGGGGTTACGACCGCCGAAGAAATCGCCTCGTCCACCCAGGTTGATCAGGAAGCCGCCGCCGCGGCCGCCTCGCACTAACCCTTCCTCCGCGTCGCACACTCTGTCTTCTTCTTTGAACGTCCCGGAATCCATGATCCATGAGCAGCATGCAAATCGACCGACTGCTTGACACGGTGGTCAAACTCGGTGCCTCCGATCTCCACCTCACCGTCGGCCGCAGGCCGACCATCCGTCACCACGGCAACCTGCGCGACCTCCAGACCAAAATCCTCGACTCCGAGGACATGGTCGGGCTCATGAAATCCATCACGCCGGAGCGCAATCAGCAGGAACTCCAAGAGGAAGGCGGAACCGACTTCGGATTCGCCTACGGCGATGCCGCGCGTTTTCGCGTGTCCGTCTTCAAGCAGCGTTCCGATATCGCCATGGTCTTGCGGCAGATCCCGAACAAACTGCTTACGTTTGATCAGATCGGTCTGCCGTTGGTCGTCAAGGAACTCATTCGCCGACCTCGCGGCTTGTTCCTTGTTACCGGACCCACAGGTTCCGGAAAGACTACGTCCCTCGCCACGATGATCGACTACATCAACATCAATATGGATCACCATATTGTCACGATGGAAGACCCGATCGAATACTACCACTACCACAAGAAATCCATTATAAATCAGCGAGAAGTCGGAAACGATGTCCCGAGTTTTTCCGAGGCTCTCCGTCGCGCTCTCCGTCAGGATCCTGACAACATCTTGGTCGGCGAAATGCGAGATCTCGAAACCATCGAAGCCGCCATCCGAGCCGCCGAAACCGGCCACTTGGTGTTCGGCACCCTGCATACCACCGGTGCCGCCAAGACCATCGACCGCGTCGTCGACGCCTTCCCCGTCACCCAGCAAAACCAGATCCGCGTTCAGTTGTCGACCGCCCTGCTGTGCGTGCTGAGTCAGGCACTCCTCACCCGGATCGATCAACCGGGCATGGTCGCGGCGTACGAGTTCCTCGTGATTACACCGGCAGTGGGCAACCTCATCCGCGACGGCAAAACCTTCCGAATCGACTCCGCTATTCAGACCGGCAAGAAGTTCGGCATGCAGTTGCTCGATGACCACCTTTGGGTGATGTACATGAAGGGGATGGTCTCGGCGGAGGAGATGATCGACGTCAGTAAAAACCCGGTGGAATTGCGGGATCGAGTACACAGGCTCGGCCGCACTATCGGACGCGCCGAGTGGGATGAAGACGATGATCTCGGCCCAGAAAAGGGTGGCGCGGCGGCGGCAAAGCCGTCATAATCCAAGTCAGCAACACGAAATAGGCTCCAAAGTCCAAGTGTCGGGTATTCCACGGTCTGTGTAATCATGTGGACACGGCCAACCGCTCGGGTAGTCTGACCGAATCGTTCTGTACAGTCCCCTCGCCGATGTCTCGTTGAGGGTTCTACAACGTCGGTTCGGGTCAAGTCCCGCTCGGGCGACGGCGGTCCGGAGGTTGAGTGTTTTCATGGCGATCGATCCGCTGGAATTGAAAGGCCGCAAACTCGGACGCATCCTCACCAAATTGGGGAAGGTGAGCCGCGAACAGGTCCACGAAGCACTGGAGGTCCAAAAGACCCGCAAGGTGCAACTCGGACAGGTGCTCATCGAGCTCGGCTACGTCAAGCCGATGGACGTCGCCGAGGGGCTTGCCGGTCAGGCCGGCATGCAGTACGTCGACCTCGCCCGTTTCGAAGTCTCTGATGCCCTGAAGGAGATCATCCCGGCCGAGAACGTCCGGATGTACGAAGTCCTCCCGATCGAATACAACGCCACGAGTCGCAAACTCAAGGTCGCGCTCAAGAGCCCGGACAACTTCCGCGCCGTGGATGACCTCCGCATGCTCATGGGTTTCAACGTCGAGGCGGTCGTCGCCGACGCTTCGGTGATCGACGCCCAGATCAAGAAACACTTCTCCAAAAAGGAGACGATCTCCGATGTCGTCTCCGACCTCGCCAAAGACGACAAGCTCAAGAAGTTCGAAGGGATCGCGGGCGACAAATCCATCGACCTCGATGCCCTCAAAGAACTCTCCGACGACAATCAAGTCATCAAATTGATGAACCTCGTGCTCCTTCAGGCCATCAAGGACCGGGCCAGCGATATCCACTTCGAGCCCTTCGAGAACGAGTTCAAGATGCGGTACCGCATCGACGGCATCCTCTACGAGATGGTCCCGCCGCCCAAGCAACTCGGGCCCGCCATCACCAGCCGCGTCAAGGTCATGGCGAACCTTGATATCGCCGAACGCCGCCTCCCCCAGGACGGCCGTATCGAGTTGAGAGTCGGCGGCAAGCAGGTCGACCTTCGCGTCGCCATCTTGCCCACCATCCACGGCGAGTCGTGCGTCATGCGAGTGCTCGACCGCAGCAACGTTGAACTCTCGCTTGAGCGCATCGGCCTCCGCCCCGACGACTACGACAAGTTCTCCCAACTCATCAACCGCCCCAACGGCATCGTCATCGTCACCGGCCCCACCGGCTCGGGCAAAACCACCACGCTTTACGCGGCACTCTCCAAACTCAACGACATCGAGACCAAAATCCTGACCGCGGAAGACCCGGTCGAATACGACATCGACGGCCTCTGCCAGTGCGGCGTCAATGAAGAAGCCGGGACCACCTTCGGCAAATTGCTCCGCAGTTTCCTGCGCCAAGACCCCGACATCATCCTCGTCGGCGAAATCCGCGACTTGGAAACCGCGCAGATCGCCGTTCAGGCCTCCCTCACCGGCCACCTCGTCGTCACCACACTCCACACCAACGACGCACCCTCCTCGATCGTCCGCCTGGTCGATCTCGGCCTTGAGCCCTTCCTCCTCACCGCCACCATCGAGGGCATCGTCGCCCAGCGCCTCGCCCGCACCATCTGCAAGAACTGCAAAGAGGCCTACACCCCCAAGGAAGAGGAACTGATGGAACTGAATCTCACCCCGGACGACGTCCGGGGCAAGCAGTTCCATCGCGGCCGGGGCTGCGAAAACTGCAACAAGAGCGGCTATCGAGGCCGCATGGCCCTCTTCGAAATCATGGGCATGGACGACGAGATGCGCGAACTCGTCATGAAGAACGCCAACACCACCATTTTGCGGGCCCACGCCCGCAAACGCGGCATGAGAACACTCCGCGAGAGCGGCCTTTTGGCCATCTACGAAGGCCAGACCACCATCGATGAAGTCGTTCGCGAGACCATCGGCGAGGAATAAGCCGACACCGACCACTATCAACGTTCGAGCACGAAGGCCGACAAAGAAAGAACTGGAACGATCTATGGCAACTTTCGCATACGAGGCACTGAACGCGGCGGGCAAGCCCCAGAAGGGCACCATCGACGCCGCCACCACCGAGGAAGCCATCCAGCGCATCAAAACGCAGGGCTACTTCCCCACGGCTGTCCGCGAACAGAAGGTCAAGAAGACCGAGGCCGCCGCGGGCGGAGCCGCAAAGGGAAAGAAGAAGAGGGGCGGCATGGGCATAGGCGGCGTCGGCGCCAAGCAGATGACGGCGTTCACCCGCCAGTTGTCGACGCTGCAGGACGCCGGCCTCCCCCTCCTCCGCAGCCTCCAGATCTTGGAAAGCCAACTCAAGCCCGGGAAACTCAAGAACATCCTCATCGGCGTCTGTGAAGAGGTCGAGGGTGGCTCCAGCCTGTCCGAGGCCATGGCGAAATACCCCAAGGCGTTCGACCGCCTCTACACGAAGATGGTCAACGCCGGCGAGATCGGTGGCGTGCTCGACATCATCCTCCAGCGCCTCGCCGAGTTCATGGAAAAGAGCGAGCGACTCAAGCGCAAGATCCGTTCCGCGATGGTTTACCCCGTCGTGGTCATCAGCATCGCGGGGCTCATCCTGACCGGCATCATGGTCTTCATCATCCCGAGGTTCGAGGAAATCTTCACCGACTTTGGCGTCGCCCTCCCGTGGCTCACGATGAAACTCATCACCACGAGCCGCTGGTTCGCTGGTCAGAACCCCGGCCAGCAGATCCCCGGTGCCATCATCGCCCTGCCGTCGCCCATCGCGCTCTGGTTCCTTTGGAAACTCATCCGCAAGGCCGGCCCCGGCCGGGCCGCCACCGACCGCATGATCCTCTGGCTGCCCGTCTTCGGTACGCTCGTCCGTAAGACGACCATCGCCCGCTTCACCCGAACGCTCGGCACGCTCATCTCTGCCGGTGTGCCCATCTTGGAAGCCATCAAGATCACCAAAGAGACGAGCGGTAACTATGTCTACGAAAAGGCCCTCGAAAAAGTCCACGACAGTATTCGTGAGGGTGAAGGCTTCGCGGGGCCGCTCCGCCAGTCAAAGACCTGCGACGCCATCGTTGTCAACATGATCGACGTCGGCGAAGAGACCGGCGAACTCGACGCCATGCTCCTCAAAATCGCCGACAACTACGACGAAGAGGTCGACGTCGCCGTGGCCTCGCTGGTCAGCCTCCTCGAACCACTCATGGTTGTCGTGCTCGGTGTCATCGTCGGCACCATCGTCGTCGCCATGTTCCTCCCCCTTGTTGCCATGATCGAGTCCCTCCAAGGCGGCGTCTAAGTCGCCACCCTCAACAGCGGAGCACTCACCATGCAGAGCGTCCCAATCACCACCGCAGTCCAACAAGGCCGCACCAGCCCACACCGCGCTCTTCAACCGTCCCCGGCTCTCCGCGCCTTCACGATCGTCGAGATCCTGACCTCCGTCCTCATCATCGGTGTCGTGGCCGCCCTCATCACTGTGGGGCTCCGCATCGCCGGCGTCACCGCCCGCGGCACGGTCGATCGTCAGACCGTGCTCTCTCTCAAGACCGGCCTCACCCAGTTCCAGCAAGATTTCGGCTTTGCTCCCCCCCTCGTCAAAGACCAAGCCCAGACGCCGGAACGAATCGCCGAAACCGCGGGCATCCGCCGTATCGCGGTCTACATCCCCTCGATCCCCGCCGATCGGGCCGCGCTCACCACGCCCACCGTCGCCTTCACGGCTGCCAACCCGTTCCTCGATAATCGTTACAGCGAACAGAGCCTCGCCTACTACCTCGCCGGTGCCCTCGATATCAAACGCACCTCAGCCGCCAACGCCCCGGTGATCGACGGTGTGCCCGGCCCAGGGCTCTTCAGGCCCGACACCGAGGGCTATTTCGAGATCCCCAAAGACATCCGCGACAACTCAACAACGTCCAAGCGCATCGGCACCCAACACGAAGCCTTTGTCAACCTGGGCGGCAAGTCGCCCTCACTCCGCGATGTTGGCCGCACCACAGCACCCGTCGATCCCCCCGGTGAAGCGATGGTCCTCGCCGATCGTGTCGGCATCCCCATCCGCTACTACCGCTGGGAGGGTGCCCCGCCGATCATCGTTGCGCGCAAGCCCAACGAAGCCGGACGCACACCGCAAACCATCCCCACGCCCGATGATCGCAACATCGAGAAGAACCCTGTAACCCGCGGAGCCACCTGGGCGGTTGTGGCGGCCGGTCCGAACGGTTTGTTCGGTGATGAAGACATCGAACTGATCGGCCAGAACCTGAACCTTCGGTTCAGCACCACCGATGAGGTTTTCAAAGCCCGGCTGGCCGCCGAGGCCGACAACGTCGTGGAGGTCGGCCAGTGAACAACACCATGACCCATGCACCCGCCTCGGCCGCACGCCGCGCCTTCACCCTCGCCGAACTCATCGTCGTGATTTCCATCATCGTGCTCCTCCTCGCGATCGCCGTCCCCGCGTTCCGAAACCTCTTGTACTCCTCCGAACGCTCCCTCGCCGAAAACCAGATGCGGGCCGGAATCACCGCCGCCCGTGACGCCGCCATTCAGAGTGAAAGCGGCGACGCCGCGGCGTACTTCTCCTTCACCCCGGGCGGCCGCCTTCGCATCATCCCTGTCGTGCAGGTAGGAACCATCACCGATATCCAAACCTCGTCCAACGGTTCGCAACCCGGCGGCATCGAAGCCGATCGCGATGTCTTCGTGCCCCTCGGCACTTCCGAGCCCGTGCAGTTGCCCCGCTGGTGGTCGGTCCGGGGCTACACCCCGCCCCTCACCACCGAGAACCGGGAAGCCGGCGGACGCCACGGCTGGTACGAGAACCTCCGCCTCCGCGGCGATCAGGGCAACTGGGTCTTCCCCGAAACGGGATTCATCGACCCCGCCGATGGCGAAGCCGGATGGACTCAGCAGTCCTTCATCATCCGGTTCACCGGGGGTACCGGCGAACTGGACGCCTCCAACCGCAACCTCGCAATCGTGCTCGATGTCTCCGCCACCGATGAGTTCCGGAACGCAGCCCCTTGGAGCATCCCGGCACTCCGGGCCGACATCGCCACCAACCAAGCCCGGTTCGCCCGGCGGGTTCTTGCGGAACGCCAGGATCTCACCGATCCGAACCGTCTCAGGATTCTCGGCGATCGCTCGCTCGACACCGTCCTCGTCCGTCCCGTCTCGGAACTGGGCCTGTACGACGAGCGCAGGCTCGCCGCGGGGCTGGGCGCTACCTCCCTGAACCGCGTCACCGGGACCTTGTACGCCAACGACACGACTGACCCGACGCGGGCGGCCCTGATTCCGACCCTTGATACGGGTCTTTTCACGGGCGTCAACGAAGAAGAGATCGCGGACATGATCAACCGCTGGATCGAAGGCCGCTTGACGATGAACGGCGAACTGGTGGAATCCGAGAGCCGGGTTTTCGGACTTCAGAACTATTTGGGACAGATGCAGGAGGTCGAGCCATGAGACTACGCGTGACACGAGACCTGAGAATTGCGATCCGCAGCCGCAGCGCATTCTCGCTCATCGAGATCCTCATCTCGATCGTGGTTCTCTCGCTCGGGTTGCTGGGCTTGGCCGCCGTCTTCCCGGCCGTGGTGCGTCAGCAGCGCATCGCCTCCGATTCCATCCAAGGAACATCCATCGAGCGCAGCGTCGAGGAGTACATCAAGTCCTCCTCCGTGCTCAACGCAGCCAACCCGGGCCTCTCGGCCAGCACCGGCGAAGACGACCGCTTCGGCTGGCAGATGTTGTCCGCAAACCCGGCATGGTCCGATCAGGCCACTTGGGTTCTCAGCGAGCCCAGCATCGTCGGCCTTCCCGGGACCGGCATCGACCCGGTCACCGGCACGATGACGATGGGATTGGGAGATAATCAGGCGTACATCCCGATGACCGAGCGCCTGATCCCGACGCCGTACTCCTCCACATCCGATCCTCGCTTTGTCTGGGACTTTGTCACCCGCCGCGTCGTGACCGGCTCCGCCGCCACGGCCTTCGATGATTCTGTCCAGGTTGCGGTGTTCGTTCGCCGCATCGACGCCGGAATCCGCCGGACCGATCGCCCACTCTCTGATCTTTTCTCGGGTTCCGGTGGCCCCCTCGCCCCTTCCGCAAGGCGAGTGCCCGTCGCCGCCGATGACGACGGCCGACCCACCTCCGACGGCCTGGGTGTGGGCGACAGCCGGAACTACAGCCAGATCCTCCGGCTGCCCTTCACGACCTATCCCGCCAACCCCGACGGGCGTGAAGCCATCAGCGCGATCACCTTCGACCGAGATACCGAAGGCCTCTACAAGTTTGCCAGTCAGATCGGCCAGAAACTCATCGATCAGGCGGGCGTGGTGCACGAGGTCATCGGCTTCGTCCGCGAGAACGACGAACCTACCGGCGCGGTGCTCGCCCTCCGCATCAGCCCGCCCCTCTCACCCGCCATCGTCCAGTTGGCCGAGGACGACGAGATCTACTCCACCGTCATCTTCACCCCGCAGGTTCCCGCCAGCGTCAATGTTTTCACCGTCACGCCCGGCAGCACCCAGTAAACCCCGCCAGTAAGCCCCGGCGAGTTTTAGAGCCGACACCACAGCGAGAAGCCCTCATGCCCGCCAGGATCGAAGATTGCCGAGATGATCGCCCGATACGCCGCCGCGGCGTCCGGGGCGCGTTCACCCTCATCGAGGTGATGGTCGCCGTCGGTGCGATCGCGCTGGTCGCCGTCGGCCTCGCCGCGATCTTCGATGCCGTGGGCAAAACCGTAAGCGGTGGCCGCCGAACCAGCACCCTCAACAACTACGCCGCCCTGCTCGAAACCCAGTTACGCCGCGACTTTGACGCCATGACACGCGACGGTTTTCTTGTGATCCGTCAACAATGGACCGACGGTGTGGCCGTCACCACCGCGGGCGGTGCCCCGGATGGAACCTTTGATCCCGACGAAGACGCTGACACAGTCCCCCTCTATTCCGGCGACCCCACCCCCCGGGGCCGCCGCATCTATGAGATCCTGTTCTTCGCCCGCACCACCGCCAACAACGGTTTCCGCAGCCGCAACCAGCCCATCGTTCCCGGGCTCACGGTCACTTCTGAGAGTGCCATGATCTACCTCGGCCATGGTCAGCAGGGCCGCGAGGGTTCCGGTGATTCATACCTCGATCCTCAACTCGACGACCTCAACGACGACGGCAATGCTCTCCTCGGTCTCCGCGGCGACCCCACACTCCCGCCCGAACTCCGCAACCCCAACTACTTTGCCTCCAACTGGATCCTCGTCCGCCGGGCAACCCTCTTGGTCCCGCAAAACACGACCCTGCCGTTCGAGATCTCCGCCACACCACCCTTCGGTCTTCGGGGCGAGCAACCGTTCAACAAAGATTCTCAGGTCTCGCTCCTTCCCGCATCGGCCTCCATCTTCCGTTCCTACAACCGCGCGTTCCCGCTCGTCCTCCCCGACGACAGTGTCTATGTCCGGGGCTTGGGTGATAACGCAGAGACCGGCCCGATGCTCGCCAGCGGCTTGGTCGATATCGCCACCACCGATCTCACCGAAATCCGTCAGATCGCCATGACTTCCGTCGGGCCCTCCAGCACCGACGGTCTGCCGCGCGACATCGTCCGCGACACCGGCATTCCGCGGGCCCCCTCCGGCAACTTCGATTTCACTGCGGCCTTGACCCCCCCCCCCAACCAACGCCCCAGCAGCCCCACATCGCTCGACCGCCAGCACAGTTGGTTCGCCGACGCCCTGCCCACCCAGTCCGATCCTCTCCCGGCGATCGGCAACGATTACCCCGCCAACTTCAACGACGATCCGCGCGGCGTCCGCATCCGTTGCGAGCCCCAAGCCCTCAACTTGCTCGCGGCGCTCGCAGAGCCCGACCCGCTCGACTCTATCACCGCCCGTGCCGACCAGATGATGCTCACGTCCTCCAACCTGCTGCCGCACTGCAGCGAGTTCATTGTCGAGTGGTCATTTGGTCAGGTGGAGAACGGCGAAGTCCTCTGGTTCGGCCCCGAGCGTCGCCTCACCGATTCCAACGGCAGCGGAGACATCGATCTAGGCGATATTCCTGTTACGACGCCCTACCCCAAGTTCCCGACCACGCTCGCCGAGCCCCGCTTGGTCGTCCAGGCCAAAACCAACGACGGCAGCGTCCTCGATCACAACGTTTCTCAACACCTGGTCTACGGCCGCCGCGTCCGGCCTGACGACGCCGTCATGACCTCGTACTTCGGCTACATTGATCCCACCGTCAACCCCGACACCGATCCCGGTGACGCCGATGGCGACGGCGACCCGCTCAACGATCCCGGCGACCTCGTGACCGGCGTCCCTTGGGCTTGGCCCAAACTCATCCGCATCACCGTTTCACTCACCGATCCCATCGATCGCCGCATCGAATCCACGTTTCAGTTCATCTTCAAGGTGCCCACGCAATAAGCGCGTGTGAGCGTTTCTTTTGGATCCCCTGTGGCCCTTTGGCGGCCATAACGGGTATCAGGCCAGAGCGGCAGGCTCCGGCCTCTGAAGGAGGTTTGGAATGTTCCGTTCACTCGTCAATCGCGTTTGTGGGTCGGTGCGGCGGTCGGTGCGTCACACCCCCGACCAGTCACCCGCTCCCTCCGCGAGCCTCATCCGTTCACTCGCCGGTGCACCCGCCGGTTTCGAGGTTCTGCGCACCCGTCCGACCGCGCGGCACGCCCGCCGCGGCTCCTTCCTGGTCCTCGTCGTCGGCACCCTCGCCGTGCTCTCAGTCTTCGCGATCATCTATGTGACGATCGGTAACCAGGACGCACGCACCCAGGCCGCCGTCGCCAAGCGGCAGCGCCTCGATGATGTACCCATACAGTTCCGCGATTACGTCGGCTCCATCATCGCCAACGACACAGTCTCCACTTTCTACGATGACTCACGTTTCGTGCGCAGCGGCAACGGCAGCGTTCCGGAACTGTGGCGCGAGGCCATGGACTACCCCTTTACCGGCTTCGAACGCCGCTCCAACTCCACCGATCCTTCCACCGCGTTCGATCCCACCGGCTCCTTCGGCTTCCAGTCGAGTGTGAGTGGTCTGCCTTGGACCATCACCGGCGGCAATCCTTGGCCAACCGCGTGGCAGCCCTCCGACCCCTTCCTCGCCTCCAGTGAACCCGCGTGGCTGCGCTGGTCGCCGACCGAAATTGGTCAGGACGCGGGCTTCCCCTCTACCGACCGCCAGGATTGGATGCACATCTCCAACCTCGCCCCCGATGGCCGCTTCGTCAACCTCGTCAACCTCCGGGGCAATTTCGCCGCCGAGGCCGGCACCGGCAACGACGCCAACGGCAACGAACGCCTCAGCATGAACCTCTCGGTTCTTGAGGCCAACGGCGACGCCCGCAACACCACGTGGTTCGGAGCCCCCGTCAACCCAGACATCCCCACGCACTTCGATTCCTGGCAGCGGTTCCTCTTCCGCCCCACCAAGGACAGCAACCACGCCCCCGGCGACCCCGATTTCCTCCCGAATCAATACGGCGACACCGACGGCGACGGCATGCTCGATGCCCGCTGGTTTGAACTCGTCGAAAGCCGGGGCGGCACCAACTCGCCGCTCTCGAGCCTCCTTGATACCGACGGCACCCACCGCTACTTCTTCGCTGCCCGTGTCGTCGATCTCTCGTCCCGCATCAACGTCAACACCGCGACCGATCAGTTCTACGCCCCCACGGCTGGAGCGGGTCCTACCGCAGACGTCCCCATCGGCCTCACCCCGGCCGATGTCGATCTCGCCCGTCTCCTCACGCTTTTTGATACCGCCGATGAGAACATCGGCCTCAGTTACGACAGCATCTATAACGGTGCCCTCAACAACCCCGCCCCCGAAAACTACACCGAATACACCGTCCCCCGAGGCATCGAGGTTGGCGCGGCCGGAGCGCTCGCGCTCCGCCTTTCCCACGCCTCCGGCGAAGTCCCCGCTCTCTTCGAGGCCGACAACGGTGAAAACGCGATCTTCCGAGGCGACACCCAACTCCGGGAGACCTTCGCCGGCATCCACGGCCTTGAGGCCCCCAACAGCACAACCTGGGATTTCTCCGCCAACCCGTTCGACCGCTGGTCTTGGTTCCGCAGCCGGGCCATCGCCAGCGGCGATGTCCGCGCCGCCACCGGCGGCTACGCCGTCCGAGGCCCCTTCGGCATCGAAGACCTCTCGGAACTCCTGACCCGTAACAGCGTGAACGACCACGCCGTCACCAGCAACCTCGAGAAGGCACTGCTCGGCCGAGACGACACCGGCCCCGGCACCCCGCCCATCAGCCAGAACTTCGATCCCCTCCGCAGCAACCGAGGCCCGCGCGTCGAACTCAGCCTCGATGAAGATAACGACGGCCAGGCCGATTCCGCCACACTCCTCCGCCACTCGCTCGACCCCCGCCACCGGCTCACCACCCTCAGCGGCGGCCGCGCCCTCCGCACCTCGCGCGGTGTCCACGAAGATTACCTCTCGCTCAACGGCTCCGAGAGTAAACTCAACATCCGCGAAATCCTCTCCCGGAGCGGCGTCTCCATCACCGATCTCTTCAACGGCTACTCCAGTGTTCTCATGCCGCACGCCAACGCCAGCGACCTCTCCGTGTGGTCACGCACCTCGGGGGGTTTCGATAACTGGCGGACAGCGTTCTACGGCCACAGCGGCCCCGAAGTCGCCGCCTACGTCTCGGGGTTCATGGCCCTCAACATGGCCGACCTCTTCGACGCCGACGAATCGCCCCGGGCGTACACCTTGGTGCTCGACGACACCTTCCGGAACCCCGCTGCCCCCGATGCACTCGGCCAGACCTACATGGGCGAAACCGACGACGGCTCCATTGTCCCCGACCGTTGGGAGTTCCCCGCGTGGGTCGCCGGCCGCCGCCTCGATCTCGGGTCCTCCCGCCTCGCCGCCGATGAGGCCGATGTCACCGCCCGCGCTGTGAACATCTTCGGGATCGAGAACCAACCGTTCGTCACCCAGGTCGCCACCTTCACGATCTATTCAGATTCACGCTCCGACGAAGCCGCGGGCGACCTCATCGCCATCCGGGGCAATCTCACCCAAGGCAACGACGAAGCCCTCTACCGCGTGGTGGCCTTCCAACTCACCAATCCATTCGGTGCCGACGCCACGCTCAGCAGCGGGGCCTTCTCGGGCGCCAATTTCTGCGATGTCAGCGACCCGACCTACCCGGAAGTTGATCGCGAAGGCGAGTTCTTTTACATCGAGTACGACGGACGATTCTACAAACTCGGGCAACTCGTTGAACAAACCTATGTGACCTCCGTTCAAGCCCAAGCCGCGAACGACGCCGGTGCGCCCGCCGTCGGCGACGACAGCCGCTTCGGCCAATACACCAATCCCATCGCCGGTGGCGGCGTCGATATCACGCTCGAAGGACTCACGATCCCCGCCGGCAAGACCATCGTCTGCTACGCCCTCAGCCAGATCCCCCGGGTCATCCTGCGCGACCGCATCGCCACCAACGACCCCAATCTCCCCGCCGATCGGGCCGCACGCCGCGCCACCATCCAGAGCCTCATCGAAGACGCCATGGATCAGTCCGCCGACGTCGAAGGTGCCTACTGGATCCCGGAGTTCAACCCCGCCGACGGCAAGATCAATCTTCCCGGCGCCACCGAGTTCCGCACGCTGGTCGACAACGGGAACGCCACTGTCAATCTGTGGCGCACCGTCCGCGCCGGCAACGGCAACGCGGATTCCATCGTCGATGAGTTCGATACCGAAACGATCACCACTCCCAGCGTCTATTGGGACGGTGCCACCGGTGCCAACGACACCAGCCAGGACCTCCAGATCCGCAACTCCATGGCCAACGACCAACTCGTTGACCGCCTCCGTGCCACCGGCCTCGATGCCAAATTGCCCGACGGCATCAACCAAGTTGCCGGCACCGATGCGGGCGGCAGCGACAACGACGGCTTCACCATCACCGTGTGGTCCACAACGATGCGCCCCGCGGATCCGCTCGTGGCCGGCCAGTTGCCCCGCGGCGCGTTCCCTGGCTACTGCCTAGAGCCGAAGTACCGGGCCGGCTGGAACGTCAGCGAGTCCGACATCCCGGCCTCGCTCGACAGCAGTGATTTCACAGGTGCTCAACAACACGCCGGAGATTCCGTGGCGACTTGGCGCAACGCCGTCACCGGAACCGCCTTCGTCACCGGCCTCGCGGAAGGCCCCAACGAGCGAAGTTCCCCCAGCGTCAACGCCCGCAGCACTGCCGCCGTGCCAGCCACCGGCGATTACGCCGCGAACTATCCGGAAATTGGCGTCACCAACGACCAGTTCACCGCGAACGTCAGCAGCACCCGTGTCGATCGTCTTCGCGTCGCCGACATGCTCCTCCCTTGGGGCATCGGCCCGATGCAGAACCCGGTCGGCACCGGCTCGGGCATCAACCCCGATCTGCCTGACCCGGGCTTGCCCGCCCGCTGGACAACCCTCGCAGAAGCCATGTCCATGGTCATGGGCTACGACACCGGCACTCCGGATCCCATCGATCCGCTCCGCCTCTTTCGACCCCTTCCCCCCGGCCCCGGCGGCGAAAGCCTGACCATCCTCGACCGCGGCCATCTCCGCCTCGATGGCTTTGTCAGTTACTTCGATTCCGACACCGATCTCATCTACTCGCCCCTCTATTCAGGCGGAGACGACACCCCCTTGGCCTTGGGCTCCCCCATGGCTTACGGCGTGCTCGATGCCTTCACGGCCATCACCCCCGGCCTTGATTCCTACACCAAAGCCCAGCCCGGCACCATCAACATCAACACCGCTCCGCTCACCGTCATGCGGGCCCTCCCCATGCTCAGCCCGCCTTCCGACATCCTCCCCACGTCAACGCCCCGTCCGTGGTGGTGGTGGCCCACCGGTTCGTCGCTCAACAACACCGCCGATATCGCCGTTTCGCTGCTGTCCTTCCGCGACAAAATGGTCGTCAACCTCCGCGCTTCCGCCGCCATCGCCTCCGGCCTCGAGTACATCGCCTTCAGCGACTTTGACTCTTCGCCCCTGCCGCCCGACAACCCGACCCTCCTCAACGGTCGGTCCGCACGCTCCGAGATCGTCGGTGTGCGCGAGCAACCCGGCTTCCAGTCCTTCGGCGAACTCTTGGGCGTCCGCTATCGCACCGATCCCGCAGGCACGTTCCTTGCTCCCGGGCTCCCCGTCAGCACCGACTTCTTGGGTGTCAACGGCACGGGCGTGGTCGTTAACGACAGCCGTGCCGGTGTCGATTCAGTCCTCCACAAAGATGGCGGCGCGTTCTTCGCCGACGAAATCGGCAACGAGTACGACGAGCAACTCTCCCTCGTCAACGCCGTCGCGGGCTCAACCTCCACCCGCAGCGACTATTACGCCGTCTGGTTCGTCATGCACGGCTATCGCGAGTCCGACGTCACGGCCCTCACCGACGCCCAGCCCCTCGTTCCCAGCATCGCCCGGCGCTTCGTCGTCGTCTACGACCGTACCAACGTCACCAAGCGCGGTGACAAGCCCCGCGTGGTGCTCTTCAAGGAAGTCCCGCTGTAAAATCGCCCGCCCTTGGCCACCTTGCCACACGGATCGGCCCTTTACCGCAAGCCGCGCGGCCCGAAATCGATCTTCATCGCCTGCTTGGCCAAGTACAGCGTTTCTTCGGCCACGGCGTTCGCCTTCGCAATGCCGGCCCGGATGACATCAAGCACGATCCGGTCGCCCGCATCGCCATCCAGTTTCGCTCGCCGCGCACGCATCGGTTCCAGCAGTCCGTTGATCGCCTCGCCCAGTTCGGCCTTCACGTGCCCGTCACCCAGGTTGTCGCCCGCGGCATAGCGGCCCTTCAACTCCGCCGCCCGTGATTCCGGCAAGAAGGCGTCAACAAACTTCATGAGAATGTTGTTCACATCGCCCGGTTCGGTCGGGCTCTGGCGGCCGGTGGTGAGGCGGTTGATCTTCTTCTGCACTTCTTTCGCCGAATCGTTGAGGAAGATGGCGTTCCCCAGACTCTTGCTCATCTTTTGAACGCCGTCCAATCCCGGCAGCCGGGCCACTCGGCCGATCTTCGCCTTCGGCACGGGGAACAAGCCGCCGAATTTCACATGGTCTTCTGACGGAACGCGGTTCCCGACGCCGCAGTACATCTGATTGAACTTCCCCGCAACCGCCCGGCACATCTCGATATGGGCCTCCTGATCTTCGCCCACCGGCACCAGTTCTGGCCGGAAGGCCAGAATGTCTGCGCACTGTCCGACGGCGTACATCGGAAACCCGAACGAATAGGTGTCGCCCAGGTTCTTGGCCTCGATCTCGTTCTTGATCGTGGGGTTGTTCATCACCCGGTTGAAGGGAATGAGCATCGCGAAGAACCACGTGAGTTCGGCGATCGCGGGGACTTCGGTCTGGAGCACAAACGTGCTCCGGTCCGGATCCATCCCCACGCTCAGCCAGTCTTTGACGATGCCCAAGGTGTTCGCACGGATCTGGTCGGGCGATTCCGAGAGCGTTGTGAAGGCGTGCATGTTCGCGATCAGGAAGTAGCAGTCGTACTCATCCTGAAGTCGTACTCGGTTTTCAAGCGACCCCACCCAATGCCCAAGGTGCAGGCCCGTGTGAGTGGGGGTGTCGCCGGTGAGAATGCGTGGCTTGTTCGTCATAGGGGGTCAAGGCCTGCTGCGCGTGTGGCAATATCCAAGGAAAAACGGCGTCGATTATTGGCGTTGCACAGCGCGAGGCAGAAGCGCCCCGTACGCCCGACGGCTTCACTCGCCCGCAACCCCGGCCAGAGCCAGCGCCACGTTCGCGCCGTTGAAGGCCGCGTGCATGATGATCGGAATCAGGAACGACCGAGTCTTCTCATACGCAAAACCGAGGCACACCCCGAGCACCCACAACGCCGCCATGGCCGGCCACTGGGCCGTCTTGGGGTCACCCATGTGGATCGCGGCAAAGGTCAACGAACTCACCAAGATCGCCAGCCAGGGCCGTTTGAAGAGCCCGAGCACCGCCGATTGCAACCCGACCCGGAACACGAACTCCTCCACGATCGGGGCCGCCACAATCGCCAATCCGGCCAAGACCCACGCCCAAGGGTCGCCCCGGGCGTCGAGGACCGTCTGCAGGGTCGAATGCGCCACCCGGTCAGGGGCGTCCCCGCCCGCCCGGATCACAACCCACGTCGTCACGATCGCCGCGGCCTGAACGACTGGCCACATCAGGATCGCCGCGATGCCGCCCTTGAGCCACCCATCCGGCCGCCATTCAAGGCCCGCTTTGGGGGCCGACATCGCCAGAATCCGCCGCATGACCAAGGCCGCGGCAACCGCCAACCCCCACCCGGCCAGGCTGGCAATGGCCTGTTGACGAAGGGCAGATCCGCCGCCGGCGCCTCCATCGGTCGGGTCGATCCCTCCAAAGCCAAGGAGGCTCGCCACCACGCCACCGCCCACCCACGACGTCCCTAGCACCAGCAGCCCGCACGCCAGCCAGATAAGCCACGGGTGCGGGGAAACGTCCCGGCCGCCCTTAAGCGTGCCTGTCCGAAGCACCCCGACCGCCACCAGCACCCCCAAAACCACGACCGCGGCAACCAAGTGAACCCACGTCCACGGGTCGGCCTTCATCTGTGCCAGGAACTCTGAACCGGTCGTTTCAGCGACCTGTTGGGCTCGGTCGATCACGCCCTCCTGACCGGCGGTGGCCGGCACAATGCACCCGCAGAGGCAGGCAAGTGCGCCAACAATCGACGGCGTGCGCCACACTCCCGCGATCCTTCGCGACATCATCGATTTCAAACGCACCGAGGTGGCACTTGCCAAAGGGGTGACCTCCGTCGCCGAGTTAGAGTCCATGGTGGCTCAGGAGGAGCCGCCACGCAATTTCTTTGCCGCCCTCCGACGGTTCACCGCCGCGGGCACCACGGCGGTCATCGCCGAGGTCAAAAGACAGAGCCCCTCTGCCGGGCTCATCCGCCCAGAATACGCCGGCGATGCCTTCAAGCCCGAGATCATCGCTCAAAACTACCACGCCGCTGGCGCGGCGGCAATTTCGTGCCTCACCGATGAGCGGTTCTTCGGCGGACATCTCTCCTTCATCCGGCGCATCAAGGAAGTGATTCCGCTCCCCGTCCTCCGCAAAGATTTCTTGATCGACCCCTGGCAACTATGGCAAAGCCGTGCCGCCGGTGCCGATGCGGTGCTCCTCATCGCCGAATGCCTCCCAGAGGGCGTGATGGTGGACATGTTGATCCTCGCCCAGCAACTCGGCCTCACGACGCTGGTGGAAGTCCACGATCCCGACAACCTGCTGCGGGTTCGTCCGCACGTGGGTTTTCCCCACCCGGGCTACTGGTTGCTGGGTATCAATAACCGCGACCTGACAACCATGGCGGTCGATCTGAACCACTCGATCCGACTGGCGGAACTGGTGGAGGATCGATCGATCTTGGTCAGCGAATCGGGGATCACCACCCCGACGGATCTGGCCCGGCTGCGTGCTGCGGGCATCAATATTGTGTTGGTTGGTGAACATCTGATGCGCCAACCGAACCCGGGTGCAGCGTTGGTCGAATTATGTACGGGCAGCCAGCACCTTCGCCAACCGCCGTCCCAACTCCCGCCACAAGAACCCCCAAACGAACCTCCCAACACACCATGACGCAATCCACCATCCAACACCGACTCGCCGTCTTGTTCGCCAGCACCCTGGTCCTGTCGCCGCTGGCCCTTTCGGCGGTGGCGTGGGCCCAGCCCACCCCCGAACCCGTCGCAGATCCGGCACTGCCGGTTCCGCTTCAACCTTCGGATGTTCCGCCTGACAAGGGGCCGACCGATGCGTCCGAGTCATCGTTAGTTAAGCCGGTTGGCGAGGTCGCCCCGGTTTCGTCACCCGGGCGAGACGTGCTGGAAGCCTGCAAGCAGGCCATGCTGGAAGCCCACGCCGTCAAGTTCCGGGTCAAGAACTACGCGACCGAGTCGCTGAAGTCGATGTCCCCCGACACACAGGCCGATGTGCGAATGCTGCGGCCCGCGGAGACCGGCAAGTGGGTCGTACGCAGCACCGGCTCGGGCGCACCCAAGGGCGGCGGCACGCCGCTGCAGTTCGATGTCGCCTGGCTCTCTGTCACCACCGAGTACGTCGATCACGATGCCAAAACGGTCTTTGAGAAGCGCCCCAGAGAGGCCCGCAGCCCCTTCTACCAGGTGGCGATCGGCACCAAGCCCGACGACTTGGTCACCCCGAGTCCGCTTTCGAAACCTCTTGGGGCCACGCAGATCGATCTTGAAGACCGGGCCACGGTCGGGGGCGTCGAGTGCGACGTGGTCCGCATCAGCATCGGTGCTTCCGGAAAGAATGTCTCGCGCTGGTCCATCGGTGTCGCGGACCACTTCCCCCGCAAGATCGAAAAAATCGTGTCGAGCACGGCGTTCTCCGGCTCCATCGTCACCGAGTTTTCCGATGTGGTGATCTCCCCCGATGCATCCACCATCCGTGTTGAACTGATGCGGGTCGCCGTCCCGGATGGGTACGCCCAAGATCGGCCGCCGGTCCCTCCGCCGCCCGTGCTGCAGCCTCCTTCGGGCGAGGCGCCCAAAGACGGTGATGGCGTGATCAAGGCGTTCCCCGTTCCGGGCGAGAATTCAAACGGGAAGATGGGATTCACCGACGGATCCGGTGTCGATCAGGGAGCGGGTCCCGCGATGCCCAATCCCGATGGGTCCGGCGTTCCGGGCTTCACGCCCCCGCCCGCTCCCATCGTGCCGCAGCCAGCCCTTCCACAAATGCTTCCCGCCTTCGAACTCGCCGATGGCAGCGGCGCGAAGGCGACACCGGCTTCGCTGGCAGGCAAGCCCGCCGTGCTTGTGTTCTTTGGAGCATGGTCGCTGCCGGCCCGACAGGGCCTGCCGGCCATCGAAGCCACGGTCCTCCCGCACGCGTCCGCCGTCTCCACCTTCGGAGTTTCGGTCCGCGACAAAACCCTCGCCAACGCCGAAACCATCGCCCGGAACGCGGGCTTCACCCCGGCCATTCTGGCTTCCGGAGATTCGCTCGCGGCGGACCTCTTGATCACGGTCTTCCCGGCCGTCATCGTCGCCGACAAAGATGGCCGCATCGTGCACCGGTTCGAGGGTGTTCGCAACGCGGATGACGCGGCCCCGATCGGCGCGGCCTTGGCCACGCTGCTCGGAGCACCAAAGTAGCGCGGCCTCCGCACAGGCTTCGCGGGCGTGAGATTTCATCGAGCGTTCGCGGCTTGAAGGGCCGCGAGAAGTTGTGCCTCGTCCCAGATCTCGACCCCCAGTTCGCGGGCCTTGTCGAGTTTGCCCCCTGCATCCGAGCCCGCGATCAGAAGGCTCGTGCGTTTGGAGACCGAACCCGAGACTTTCGCGCCGTGCGATTCGAGCAGTTCCGCGAGTTCGCCCCGCTCGTAGTGTTCAAGCGTGCCCGTCAGCACGATGGTCTTGCCGGAGAACGGCCCTTGTTGGACCGCGGCTTGCCCGCCCGGGGCCTTGTAATCCTGCGACACCAGCGAGACACCAAGCGATCCGAGTTCGCTGAAAAGGTGCTGGGCCGCCGGGCTGTTCAGGTACTCGTGAACGGTGGGGGCGGTGTCCTTGCCCAGCCCGGTTTCCGGCCGATCGCCGCCCTCGGCTGAGTACCCGAGCGACACCGCTTCGTCCTTCGAAAGTGACTTCGGCCGAAGGTGCCGCTCGTCCGCCCCCGACAGCGTTGCGATGTCCGGGAACTTGATGGCCAGCAGTTTCGAGGTCGTCTCGCCCACATGCCGCATGCCCATGGCCGCAAGAAGTTTCCGCATCCCGCGTCCCTTCGCCGCCTCGATGCCCGCGAGCAGATTCTCAACCTTTCTTTCGCCCATGCGGTCGAGTTCAGTCAGGCGGGCCTTGTGCTTCTGAAGCCTGAAGATGTCGGCGAAACTCTTGAACGGGATCGAGGGATCCGCGATGATGAGATCAACGGTTTTCTCGCCGAGGCCGTCGATATCCATCTGCTTGCGCCCCGCAAACCACACGAGTTTCTCGCGGATCTGCGCAGGGCATTCCGGGTTGATGCAGCGCCGCACGGTTTCAAGCGACGGCGCTTCCGCGGCCTCCGGCGGCTCAACTTCCAACGTCCCCGCGCAGATTGGGCACACAACGGGCGGGATTACGGGCCGGGCGTCCTGCGGTCTCTCCCCCAAAACCACCCCGACGACCTGCGGAATGATCTCGCCCGCCTTCTCGATGTAAACCGTGTCGCCCAGCCGGATGTCGGTGCGTTGACCCTCAATCTCCGTCGCCGCGTCCCTGATCCGGCCGTAGTTGTGCAGCGTCGCGTGCTTCACCGTCGTCCCCGCCAGCAACACCGGCTCCATCGTGGCCCGAGGCGTGATCTTGCCGGTCTTGCCGACCTGGTGCTCGACGTGCAGCAGTCTCGTGGTCTTGCGTTCTGCGGGATACTTGTAAGCGATGATCCAGCGAGGGCTCTTGGAGTTGTAACCGAGCGATTCCTGTAGCCCGAAGTCGTCGATGCGCACCACCATGCCGTCGGTGGCCCAATTCAGTGTCCTACGAGCCGTATTGAACGCGATGATCGCTTCCAACGCTTCGTCAATCGTGGCGCACCGCTTCGAGGCTGCCGAGACAGGCAGGCCCAGCGAGCGAAGCCGAGTCTGGAACTCGCTGTAGGCGTTCGCGAAATCCACTTCGCTGCTGATCTCCCCCTTCCCGTGAGCGACAAACGAGAGCCGCCGGCGGGCGACTTCCGCCGGGTCGAGTTGCTTGAGCGCACCCGCCGCCGCGTTGCGGGGATTCATAAAAAGTTCATCGCCCGAAGCGTCCCGCTCCTCGTTGAGGCGGTCAAACTCAGTGATCGGAAGAAACACCTCGCCCCGAACTTCGAGGACCGCCGGAGCATCGCCCGAAAGCACAACCGGGATCGATCGGATAGTCCGGGCGGCGTGGGTGACGTCGTCACCCCGCACACCGTCGCCCCGCGTGAGCGCGAGAGCCAGCGTCCCGGACTCATACCGGAGCGAAAGCGCAAGCCCATCGACCTTTGGGTCGCACACCAAGGGAGGCGTCAGGGGTTCCCCTGCCTCGCGGCAGTGCTTCTGCACCCTCGCATACCACTCGCGGACATCGGCTTCTGAATACGTGTTGTCGATCGAGAGCATGGGCTTGCGATGTGCAAGCGTCCGAAAGCCCTCGATGGGTGTGCCGCCCACCCGTTTGGTCGGGCTTGCGGGGTCGTTCAACTCCGGATGGGCGGCCTCCAATGCCGCGAGTTCCGCGAGCAAACGGTCGAACTCAGGATCAGACATGACGGGCGCTGCATCCACGTAATACGCCGCGTTGGCACGGTGGAGGAGCGTCCGGAGTTCCTTGAGACGATCGACGCCGGTCTTGGCCATAGCCAAGATCGTACCTTCCCGATCGACGGGTACGATTCCCGCTATGGCGGCACGCATCATCGACGGTGTAGCGTTGGCGAAAGACTTCCGGCATCGCATCGCCGAGCGGGCGGCCGCCATCAAGGCAAGGGGGCACCCCGTCCGTCTGGATGCGATCCTCGTGGAATCCGGCGACAACGCCGCCCGGGTCTACGCCGACAACCAGGCCCGCACCTGCGAGATGCTGGGTATCAAATACAAACTGCACGTGCTCGACAAAGACTCGATCTTCGACGATATCGCCGGGCGTGTGCTTTTGCTCTCCGCCAGCGACGAAGTGTCCGCCATCATGGTCCACCTGCCGATGCCCGAAAGCGTCGATGCGTACCAAGTCCAACGGCTCATCGCACACGAGAAAGACGTCGAAGGCGTCAACCCCGCCAACATCGGCAACGTCGTCTACGGCCGCTCTTCGCTCGCCCCCTGCACCGGCCTCGCGGTCGTGCGGATGGTCGAGCATGTCTGCCGTACCGATCCCGAGTTCGGTGGGTGCCACGATCCCGCCACCCCCGTGCTTCGCGGCAAAGTCGCCGTCGTCGTGGGAGCGGGCGACGTCGTCGGCAAACCAATCTCCGTCCTTCTCATGCGGCAGGAGGCCACCGTCGTTTCCTGCAACAAGTTCACCCCGGAGATCAAGGAACTTACCCGACGGGCGGATGTGCTGGTGGCCGCGGCAGGCGTCCCCGGGTTGATCACGGCCGACATGGTCAAGCCCGGCGCGGTCGTGATCGATGTCGGTGTGAACCGCATTCTTGGACCGGATGGAAAAAACAAAACAGTCGGGGACGTCGATTTCGCGCCGGTGTCCGAAAGAGCCGGGTGGATCAGCCCGGTTCCCGGTGGCGTAGGCCCCATGACCGTCGCGATGCTGCTGCTCAACGTGGTGGAGGCTTGTTGCCGCAGGGCGGGTTTGTAATCCAAAGTGGCCGAAAGCGTGAAGCGGAAGCCTCCGGCTATCCTTCAAAGCCCCATTTCGGGGCAAAAACGGCGTTTAAGCCCACGGACATTCCCACTTGAATGACGCCCTTTTTACCGTTGGACTTTGTTCCGTAGCAACGCTTTGATTCAGTGTCCGTGAGAGGTTTCCGCGAGCCCCGGTTTTCTTGCGAGGATCTCTCTCTTGGAGCCTTCCATGCCTTCTTCTCCGCTCAGCACCCTCGCCTTGATCGGCAATTTCGGCACGATGGAGCTGGTGATCATTCTGGCGATCGGGTTGCTCCT
>Ga0105044_10001757_pt1 | contig 29381 bp, 12 predicted proteins | sample MAT01_FD_78092 | JGI IMG/M metagenome (GOLD analysis project Ga0105044, IMG submission 78092) | Freshwater microbial communities from Lake Fryxell liftoff mats and glacier meltwater in Antarctica - MAT-01 | ecosystem: Environmental > Aquatic > Freshwater > Ice > Liftoff microbial mat | place...
AATTACCGTTCAAATTCACAGGAATTGTAATAGTTTTCTGTTTCACTTTTACGGCACCTGTCGAAATGGATTCAGTATAAGGAACACTATCGACAAGTATTGCCGTGGTCAAATTAAATGTTGATCCCGATTGAAGGAAAATAAAATCTTTTCTTGCACGATTAAATACATCTCCACTTCCGGAATTTGTAATTTTCCAACTTATAGTAATCTGTGCTCCGGCAGTAGAAGTTATAGGAGATTGCAAATCATCTACCGTAAGATCCGGATTGGAAATCACTAGTATGGAGTCGCTTTTTAAAACGTTATTTGCTTTGTTATTGTACTCAAACAACAAATCGGTTGCATCAGCCTTTACATATACATGATAATTTCCTGCAGGAATTTCCGGAATTTGTATGCTTTGAATCCTGCTATAACTACTTCCCGGTTGTAAAATGCTATTGTAAGGATTTGTTCCTAACATATAGGCTCCGGTGAGATTATAATTACTGTTTGTTGTTAGATAAATACGATCGACCCATGTGGTGTCAGTCATGGTAAATCCTTGATTGATAACGTTCCAATTAACCGAAATACTCTGACTGCTACTTGCCGACAATGGTGCATTCACTGTGGTGACTCGCAAATCGGGAGGAGGAGAAAGAAAAATTTGAACTAAATTGCTGTTAACGTTATTGTTTTCAGCTGCACCTTCATATACATAGTTGGTTTGATCGGTAACAACATAAATATAATGAGGACCAAATACATGCTTAGGCAAAGGCAACTGAATTGTTTTTGTATAAGTGCTATCGGGAAGCAGGTTGGAAGTGTTCGATGTTACATAAGAAGGAGCAGTGCTTATCTGGTTCAGAAAAGGTTGGTCGGAAACATAAACCTTGTCGATCCAATTTGGAACTGCTGTTGCTGCACCACCGAAATTTTTAACTGTGTATGAAATTGAAACAGTGTCACCCGAAAATGCATTATTTGGAGTTAATACAGTTTGCACTCTTAAATCAGGGTATGGCGGAATAGAAATTGCTATTGGCGCGCTACTAACTGCGGCATTATTTAATTCATTACTTTCCAATAACTGTAGAAATTTATCACTTACTATAATCAGGTAATAATTTCCGGAAACCGAATTTGGAATAGTATAAGTTTTTGAGTTGTTATAGGATTGACCGGAAGTAAGTGAAGTCGCATTTGAAGAACCACCTACATAGATATCGAAGGGTTGGAAAATTGTATCGAGTGATAAATAAACTGCATCGGTCCATTGAGTACTTCCTGTACTCCCAGCCCCTATATTGTTTATTTGCCAGGAGATTAATATATTTTGTCCGGAAAAGATACTTGTTGGTGACTGGATATTACTAACATTCAAATCCGGAATTGTTTTAGTAGTAAATGATTGAATGGGGCCGGACACACTGAAACAATTTCCATTTTTGGAAACCACTCTCCAGTTGTATGATGTTCCATAACCAAGTGCCCCGAACTGGTAATTGAAGTTATAAATATTTGAAACTGTTGGTGAGCCGGGTTGAGATCCGCTGGAAGGCCATACGTACAAATCAAAGGAGGTATTAAAATTACCTGGAAGCCAACTCAAATTTACAGGAATATTTGTATTTAATGTTCCGTTTAGCGGAAGCATATTTGTAACTTCTGTAGGAGGCGATAAAGGATTCACTGTAACGATTACACTGTCAACATAAGAGCAACCGGCTGGAGATGTTCCGGAAACAACATATTTTGTATTTACCACTGGTGAAACTATAATTGCAGCGGCAGTTGAGCCGGTACTCCACAATTGAGAACTCATTCCCGAAAATGATAGTGTTCTGGATTCACCGGGACAAATTCCATTGGAGCCATTTATACTTATTGAAGGAATGTTATCAAATGTTACATTAAATATCGATGAGAAATTCGAACATAAATTGCTGTCGGTTACAGTTACAACATAAGTTCCGGCTGAATTAACACTGATAAAATCAGTTGATGAGCCGTTACTCCATTGAAATGCGGTTGCAGAAGTAATTGCGTTTAATGTAATCGAACCTCCCTGACAAAGAATAGAACCCTGTGAAGACGTGATATTAACAGTTGGGAGTGTATGAACAAATGTTGTTTTAACAATAGTATCCACAGGACAACCAAAAAATGGAGCTGAAATATATTGAATGGTATTTATACCGGTAATTGATGGAGTAAATAAATTCCCAATTATACCATTTCCTGCAAAAGCGCCTCCTGAAGGTAATCCGATTAATGTTGATGAAGGTTCATTGTGACAATATTCGCTTTTTAGACCGGTAAAATCAACAAAATAACCTTGATTGGATAATATAGTTACTTCATCAAAAGCCACACAGGAATCTTGGGTTAATGTCCAGCGAAATACGTTTGGTCCCACAGCCAGATTAGTAACCAAAGTATTTGCAATTGTAGAATCCAAAAATGTTCCGCTTCCGGAAACTACATTCCACACACCGTACGCAGGATTCGTAATAACGACCCCATTAATCATAGCGGCATTCATAATTGTACTGTCGGCGCATACACTCTGATCGGGTCCGGCATCCACAACAGGTCCTTCATCAATCTGTCCGTTACAATTGTCATCAATCCCATTAAAACAAAATTCAGCAGCTCCGGGGTAAACCAAATTATTGCTATCAATACAATCGGTGCTATCACTTACATATCCGGAAGGTTGGGAACAAGCCAAACTGTCGGTGGCAACATCTCCATAACCATCTCCATCAGCATCAGCATAAAAAACCAGAAACAGCCCCTCGTCGATTTGTCCGTCACAGTTATCATCAATCCCGTTACAAATTTCGTTCACTCCCGGATGAATAGAAAAATCGTTATCATTACAATCTGTGCTGTCGGTAACAAACCCAAGTGGCATTAAACAAGCAGAGGTATCTATTGTAACATTGCCAAATCCATCTCCATCAGCATCAGCAAAATAAGTTAATACAGCAAGAGTACTTACTACTACAATATTGGAAGTTGTGAAACTAACACCGCAGGTAGTTTTCAAAGAATAATTTCCGGCAGCATTTGCATAGAAAGATGCTGTAGTAGCACCTACAATATCATTTCCATTTAATAACCATTGATAAGTTGCTCCACCAACTATGTTTGTTGATAGCAATACAGAATCAAGATTGCATATTGTAACAGGTCCTGCCGGAGTTACAACAGATGAAGCAATTCCGGAAGTAATGGTCATTGTGTCTCTTTCGATGATACTCCAGCGGCCTTGTGAATCTTTGCCTCTGAAATAAACGTAATGCGTGCCATTTGTCAAACACGGCACTCCAATAGAAGATGTTAAATTGATATTTGCTCCACTAGTAATAGGATAGGGATTAGCATTCCCAACACCAGGATCCGTATCAAAAAAATATTCTAAAGCTGATACATCAGTAGTAATTTGATCCTTCGAGACGTAAAAAACTCTTCGTTCTGCCAATGACCATTGTCCGGAAACATCCTTTGCCCGAATCAATAAAGTATGAAGACCTGCAGTAAGGTTGGTTGGGACAGAAATATTTACAACAGAAGAATAATTACTAATAGGACTAATCGGAACAACAGCTCCATTCCCTGCTACGCCAACACCTGGATCGGTATCAAAATAATATTGATAGGCAACAATATCTTCCGATAACTGGTTGCTGTTTATATAAAAAACTCTTCTTTCGGCAAGCGACCATTGGCCGGATACATCCTTAGCCCTTATATAAAGTGTGTGCAATCCAATAGCAAGCGATGGGATAGTAATATTCAAGGTAGTGGAGAAATTATTAATAGGACTGATTGGAACAACAGCTCCATTTCCTGCAACACCCACACCGGGATCGGTATCAAAATAATATTGATAGGCAACAACATCCTCAGTATTAGCTGAAGTGTGGATATAAAATAAACGGCGTTCTGCCAGCGACCATCTTCCAAACTCATCACGACCTCTGATATACAAATTATGAAATCCATTATTCAAAGAACCGGGTATTGTCAATGATAAATTTTGATTGTAATTGCTTGTTGGAGCAAATTGAATTACTCCTCCATTACCTGAAATTCCTACTCCCGGATCGGTATTGTAAAAGTATTGAACAGCGGTAACCTGTTGTGTTGGCGATTGTGCATATACAAAATTGCCAAACAAACACATCAAAACTCCAAAACAGATTTGTTTTAACTTCATCATTGTTGCGGTTAGTTTAAAAATAAAACTATGTGATGAGCTAAGTTTAATTATCGTTTGGCTTTGTAATATTCACATCTACGTTCAAAGTTCCATTGGGAGCGACGGAGGTATTCTGAATATTCACTGATCGAACAATAGGATTATGCAACACTTCACCAAATCTGCTAAATCCTGATCCTCCGCCATGCACGCCAATATCGGATCCTCCTGTACCAGTTCCAATAGCAGGGGAGCCTGCCTGTAGCTGATAATTATTCGTTGAAGCATAAAACGTTGCAAGGGTATATGATGTAAAGTTCGGGTCTACACCGGCAAGGTTTCCACTTCCTGAATTCCCCCCTCCACTTGGCGGAAATGTACCTGCTACTCTGGACAGATTATTATTGAAAACAGAATTAGTAGCTCCACAACATGGAAATCCATTCATGAAAATATTGTTAGTAACTGTAGCGAATTGCAAATTAGAAAAAGTAGTGGTGGTTGTAGTCAAAAACAGACAATGATCAAATGTGAAATTTACATTTGGATTGATACTGCCTTCAATATATCCATCGAATACGCAATTCGAAAACAATATATTTGTAATCAAGGAATTAATTCCACCTACTTGAATATTAACGGCATTATTGTAATCGAAAATGCAATTTCTAAAAACCCAGTTGCTCACAGAATAATTTGCAAAATTGATCAAAAAATTGAATTTACAATCTTCGAAAAGAATATTATTAGTTGGAGAATTTAACTGAATAGAAATAACACCATTAAAGTTTCCTGTAAACTCAATTCCATAAAATTTCGAACCACCAGCGCTAGTGTTAAGGCCAAACATTGTTGCTCCTCCAGGCCAAGTGTATTGAATCATACTCCTTCTAGGATTTTGTTTTTGAGGGTTAAATCCAATACCAATCACTACCAAATTTTTAGACCAATAATCGGCAATAAAATAGTTCAGTCCTGTCCCTTCCAACAACAGTGTATCGCCTGTTGCAGAAGCATTGTAAGCTAGTTGGAGCGTAGTAAATTGCGAACCCCCTGCAGGATCGTTTGAAACAGTTCTAACAATTGCAAATGTGCTACTTGAAAGAACAAGGAAAGAAATTAAGATTCCAAGAATAGTTTTCATAGGTCTTTTGGTTTATTTTTGATAAGCATCGATTGTCAACAAAATTAATTGACTTCAGATGGTTTGACAAAATTGATAAAGGAACCAATGCAAGGAAATAACCCGAAAGGGGTATATTCAATATCATGGATCAAGAAATGGAAGTGTCAGGCAACTAGATGCCTTGGCTATTAAAAATAAAAGTGGTATAAATAGTTAGTATTCGTAAAATCGAAACTATTTCGAAAAAGCCTTATTAAGCGCCTCTGTGCGGGTTTGCACCTGAAGTTTTCGGTAAATGTTTTGAATATGTTTCTTCACAGTTTCATGGCTGATGAAAAGCGAAGCTGCTATTTCTTTGTATAAAAATCCTTTGGCAAGAAAGTCCAAGATTTCCCGCTCTCTAACGGTTAGGTCATGTGGGTTTTGGTTTTCCAGTGATACCGGTGGATTAAAAGTGGTAACAACTCTTCTTGCTATTTCACTACTCATAGGAGAGCCACCATTAAATAAATCGCGAATAGCATCCAAAATTTGATTGGGTGAGGAGCGCTTGAGGAGGTATCCCATTGCTCCTGCTTTCAAAGCCTTAAAAATATTCTCTTCATCTTCGTACACCGTAAAAATCATAAAATAAGTATCGGGCATTTTTGGCTTTAACAGCCTGATACATTCAATGCCCGAAATTCCACACATATTAATATCCATCAATACCACATCTACGGTATTGAATGGAAGCTTCTCAAGAGCATCCTCACCACTTTTATAATGATATTTGCACTCAAATCCCTGACTGCCACCTACCAATATTGCAGTAGCTAATCTTATATCTTCAGTGTCCTCAACAATTGCGACTCTTATCAATTTTGAATGTTCCATGTTGCAAATTTATCGAATTTTCACTAGTTTAAGTTACCCCGAAAGGGGGATATTCTAAAGGCATTCGCATCTTTACAATCACTCCACCTTCATTTTTCCAACTAACATTCCCACTAATTTCTGTCATTCGGCTTTGCATATTTATCAAGCCATTTCCAGCTGTGTCATCTTCATTTAATACAAACCCTTTGCCATTGTCGTGAATAATAATCAGCAACTCGTTGTTTGAGATGGCCATACTAATTATTGTTACTGTTGCTTTCGAATGTTTAAGTATGTTGTTGAGTGTTTCCTTATACACCATCAATAAATTCCTTCGCTTAATGCTGGATACAGGAATATCCGGAATGTTGCTTTCCACATTAAACTTTATTTCAATATTAGAATCTTCAAAATATTGCATTGAATACCTACGTAAATAATATATCAGATTGGATAAACTATCGTTCTTCGAATTCAGGGACCATACCATTTCCCCCATGCCTTCAATCATTTCCTTTGCCGATCCAATTATCTTATCAATGCGAGGTTCTGGTACTTTGCTCTCCTTCTTAATGACTTCCCCCAGCAAACTTATTTTAGATAATCCTGATCCTATTTCATCATGCAAATCTCTCGCAATATTATCTCTTATCGCGTACATTTCTTTTTCCAGCCGTTGCTTTTCCCTGAACTCATCGAGCAATTTTCTTTCTACGTTTAATTTTTCAGACTCCATCAAATGGGTTTTGTAGGAAAGTCCGGTCGTAAATGTTAATAATTCTGCAATCACACAAACTAATAATGGTAAAAATGGATCTACCCCGGTGTCAATACCCAACTCTTCCATTTTACTTAATATTATCATAGCTATAGAGCCCAAAATTAAAAACACAGCTCCGGTCATTGCAAACCGAAAAAGTGGAATGCTTCGCTGCAAAAAATTATATATAATTACTCCGGAACTTATAATTACTATTGAACAAACAAACAGAAATAGATTATCCTCAACTTCAGGAGGAATTCCAGCAGCAATGAGAAGTGGCGAAAGTACCGCATAAGCTATGATCAAATACTCAAGTCTTATCACCCATTTGTTTAAAGAAGGTCGTTCAATTGGCAAGTCCAAAAATGATCGTGCAAATCTGTAATATAAAAAGATGGAAAAAAAAGGCAGTGAATGCCGGGTATAATATTCCATATCGGGCGAATATTGCGAGAGTAATTTGAAAGGTAACAGATATTCGAACTGAGACAATGCGAAAACCATAATTGCAAACATGTAGGCTATATAATATAGGTAATCTGACCGACGGATATAGTACCACTGAAATAAAATGTAGGCTATTTGGAAAGTGACAATTGCTAAAAATATGGTTAAACCAAATGGTTTGCTGTCAAATGAAAGAAAGTGGTTTTCCATAAAATGATGCAAAGGTTAATTGGTTTGGAAATCGCTTCAATTTATCAAACCTGATGTGCTTGCTTAATTTAACCGATCTAAAGGTATAAATCTATCTAAAAGAATTTTATTCTCCAAATTTCCATTGCAATTGGATCCAATATTAATCTTTTTTAGAGAAATAATTCGAAAAGGCAAATTTTTGCTGCGTTTAATCTAAAATTAATCTTAATATTAATTAATTGAATATAAGCCGATTGCAACTATTATTAGTCATTGCAAATGAACTGCATCTACAATTTTCTAAACCTAAAACTGAATTCAAAAAACAAAACATGAATTGAGTAATAACAAACAATGTGCACCAAAAAACTCTGCAGGCACCCATACCCGGCAGAGTTAGTAAAACAAATAAAACCCTGTTTGAATCAAATTGAATTCATTTTACCTAAAACAAACCGATTACTGAACCGCTACCTGAATATGTGTTGACACACCGTTTGAATTTAGTATGGTCAATTGATACATTCCTTTTGCGATTCCTGACACATTGATTGCATTGGTGTTCGTTCCTTCAATGATGTTCCATGTTGATGAAGAAACAATTCTGCCCGATACATTAATCATCTCAGAATATTTCACATATTCATTGAACTTAGAATCCGCTAATCGTTAATACTTATAAAAATCTTAAAGAAACTTTCATAACTTATTTTTTAATAACTTAGCTTCAAAATTCGTTGTCCCTAATTAATAATTTTCATGCTCACCTTTAATTTCACACCCTTCCCTGTTCTTCAAACCAACAGGCTATTACTGAGCCAAGTTACAGTAGACGATATTCAAGAGGTATTCCTTCTTAGAAGTGATCCTGTTGTAATGAAATATATTGGTAAAAAACCTGCAGAAAAACTTGAAGAAGCTGCCGAATTCATCAATATAATTTTATCGGCGGAAGTAGAAAATCTATCCATCACCTGGGCCATCTCGCTAAAAGGAGGTGAAAAAATGATTGGTACCATTTGCTTGTGGAACCTTCAGCCTGAAAATCATCGCGGTGAAATTGGCTATGTGCTAATGCCTGAATATCATGGCCAATCAATCATGAGTGAAACTATTGCCGCAGTTCTTGAATATGGATTTAATGTCATGAATCTTCATAGTATTGAAGGTCATGTTAACCCCAACAATATAGGATCTGCCAAAGTGCTTGAAAAGAATTATTTTACAAGAGAAGCCCTCTTGCGGGAGAATCAACACTACAATGGAGTGTTTTATGATACGGCCATTTATACCCTGTTTAAAAGAGACCGGGAGCCTTTGGTTAAATAATAATTTAGCATAAAAATTATTTTGTACACTTTTTATTATAGATGAAATTCAGAAAACTTCCTCAACTTACAATCGCATTAATAATGGTCATGATGACCCTTATTAGTTCAAATATTTAATGGGGGAAAATGACAGGTTACTAAAATAAAAAAGCCGCCACCGGAAAATTTGGTGACAGCTTTTTATTTAACTTTTCTTTAATACTACTCTGTTTTTACAATGTTGGAATAATAAATATTTTTAGTGGTCCTGATTTCAACTGCATAAACTCCTGAAGGAATATTTAGATCGATGGTATTTTTCAAATCATCTACAACAACCGATTTAACAACTTCTCCCAATGCATTGAAAATATTAATCGTTTTAGTTCCTGCAATTATTTTATTGAAATCCAAATGTAGTACATTGTTCACAGGATTCGGATAAATTGCGATTCCGGCTTCAGCCAAACCCGCTTCGTTCAAGCCTGTATAAACGAAAGGAAGCGACTCAGCAGTACAACCTGATGGATCTGTTACAATTACTGTGTATGTTCCAGATTGAAACGCCGCATATATCTGACCGTTAGCACCCGCAATTGGCGACCCGTTCAGGTACCACTGATTGCCCGATGTTGCAGAAGAAGATAATTGATTTCCAAAAGGCGTAATCACCGGCACGGCAGGTGCATTCAACACCACACCGGTTACGGGAATACGGTTACTCGAACAACCGGAAGTAACTTCCCAGTTATAAAAGAAGTAATAAAATGTGCCGGCAGCAAAATTCGGATTAATAGATCCTGTGATTGTAATAGGACTTCCGGGAACTGTATAAGGATAAACAGGACCGAAAGAGTTATAATAACAATTCACGCTTCCGGAGGCCATCTCCAATCTATATCCGATTCCGGGATTTACAGTAAATCCAAGATTTACCGGAACCAAACCTGAGAATGCACCTACCGTTGTCGAGACAGTATTTAAAATGGCACCTCCTAATGTATTACGAAGATTGATGGTCACACTTCCGGTGCCTCCCGGAGAAATATAAACCCGGTCAATGGTTGCCTGCTGAGTTACATCAAATTGTAATCCCCAGTCGTTACCTGCAATGTTCACTAACTGACTTCCAATTGAAGCATTAGCCGGTCCTACCGAATAATTACCTCCGGCCGAAGCCTGCACATAATATGTTGTAGTTGAAGCTAAGTTAGGGGTGTAATTGCCAGTAGTATTTACACTTACGCCACCGGTTGGTGAGGTATACCAATTTAACAATCCGGCACCGGTTGCTGATAAATTAACAATACCCGGACCACAAATAGTATCGTTTACCGTTACCGGATCGGTGATGTTTAATACATAAAGATTTAAAATAGTAGTGATTACAGAAGCACAACCACCGCTGGTAACTACCGCCTGATATTGAGTTGTGGTAAGGGGTGAAACAGGGTAATAGCCGCTGGTGGATCCGGAGCCGGTTTCGTTCATCCAGGTGCCACCATCATTATATTGCCATTGTATACTTCCAACCGATCCTGTAAGAAATAATATTGCAGATGAACCGGCACAAATTGTATCTGTTGAAATGGAGGCAGTACCCGCCACTGAAGCCGGACCAACCGACATAAAAACACTGTCAATAGCCCCGCATGTTCCATCGTTAGCAACAACAGTATAGGTGATGGGTGTTAGAGGATTTGCTGTTACACTTGCTCCGGTTGTTGAGCTCAGTCCGGTTGAAGGAGACCAGGTGTAATTATAATTGGGGTTTACACTTGAAACAGAAATTACAGAAGACTGTCCTTCGCAAAGGGCGGGAGGGTTAGCTGCAATGGTTATCGGGTCTGCTGCATTCACTGTTGCCACAGCAGCTGTTCTGTTACTTTCGCATCCTACTTCATAGGTGATTTCAACACGCGAGGTATTTCCTCCCGGTTCTTGCCATAAATCCTGAGGGGCTATTGTAGCCAAAGGAAATTGCATTCCCATACGCTCCAACGTTATAGATTGTCCGTCGATGGTAGTAACAAAAAGTCCTGCTGCATAGGAGTTTTCATCATTGGCGCCTCGGGTACCCAGAATACCGATATAATCACCGGCCGATATTTGAAGGTTTACCGGAATCACACCGGTGTTGGTATTGCCTTGCGTTAAAAATAAAACTGTAAAATCGTTTGTAGTAGTTGCAAACACAGGGGGAGGTGTTGGAGTATTAAAGCGAACTACTGCAATATTCTGAGTGGTGATTGCATCGGGAACTCTTAATCCCGTGATAGTAAAAGTGAGTGGTGAGTTAAACCAATATCCTCGTGCATTGGAAGTAAATGTTGTAACTTCAAGGGGCAGCGGTGCTGCGCCTGATCCACCACCGTTAGAGGTTGCCGCTACATAAAAGGTGGTAGTGGCTGCCACGTTGGTGGTAAAGGAAGGTCCTGTTCCCAAAGCTGTTCCGCCGGTTGGTACATCATACCACTTAATCACCCCGGCACCTACCGCATTCAGGTTCACCGGACCATAACCACAACGGGTATCTCCGGTAGTGGTGGGAGAAGTTACTCCCACAGTTATGGTTATACTATTGGAGGTGTCAGAAGGACAACTTACTGCGGTAACAATTGCCCTAAAGTCGGTGGTTGTTCCCGGAGTTACGGCATATGTATCTGTGTTTGAACCAGTCCCGGTTTCATCAATCCAAATTGACCCATCAAAGCTTTGCCATTGAAAAATGGTTCCAACATAAGCTGTTAAACTTAAAGTAGCAGAAGCACCTGAACACAGCGAATCCTGACTTGCTGCTGCCACACCGGCATCAGAACATCCTGATCCTGAAGCATATAATATGTTCATGTGGAGCAGAACGGCTCCCAGTAACATCATTAGGATTTTTGTAAAATTTTTCATGCAGTTAATGGGTTATTGAGTTAATGATTAATTGAGATTGATAGGTAAAGGAAAGAAAATAAATTGATTAACCCGAATTTGATTAAATTTCTTGCTCACTTGTAGGCGCAATAACAAAGTTTGCACTGAATTTAGACTTATGAAATTTGGTGGATTGCGAAATTTCTTTCAAGTAAAAAATCCGTAAAAATATTTATTAGAATTAAATTTAGAGTTCTTTTCATCCATGCACAAGCCGATATCGATTCATATAGACTAGAAAACTGAATTTGATTGTACAAACAGACATTTTGATTTCAAATATTCCAAATCTTTCGAATATTGCATAACTAATTCAGCTCTTTCATATGCACTTTTTGAATGCTTTAAAGCAACTTCTTTTGTTGTTGAATCGCCAACACGCGAAATTGAAATAAGAACTTTTTGAAGTTTAAGCATAACTTCTATATTGCCTGCTCCATCTCTGGAAATCGGTCGGAAAGCATCCTCAAACATGTCAGCAATTGAAATACCAGGGACTTCTATACGATCGTATTTAATAATATCTGTTTCTTTCGTATTAAACCATAATGAAAAAAGGCGGACATAGCTACCTAAAATGGCAATTGCAGTCCCCGGATCATTGATGCCAGGGGATAAGGCTCTGCTTGCAATTTCGCTTAATGCGATTAGACCGAATCTGGGATCGTCATTAAAAGAACGATTATCATCAATTTCAAATTCTTCAATCAGTTTTTCAACATCACTTTTCAAATAATTGTGGTTTGAAGAATAGCAATAAAATAAAGGCTTATCTAAGGATGCGAATGTACCAGGAATACAATTTAGAATTATAACCACATTGTTCGTGGTTGCCAACTTTTGGAGTTTTTCCAAATTGATGTATTGGACATAACCAATGCGCTTGGTATAAATGGGGAACGTGTTATCGTTATGATTAGTCAACTTACACCCTCCCATAAATGGCTCCTTTCTTCTATTTAATAAAGCTTTAAGCGATACTTCTTCAATTTTTTTTATAGTATGCGCAAGTCGGCCTAGTTTAGATATTCGATCAACCCATCTCAAAAAAGTAAGAATGACAAGGGTAAAAACAAATATTGTCAGAATAAAAAGTGTAAAATATCCCGCATCTCCATAATATTCATTTTTTAAAGCTACAGTAGCAACAATACTAAAAATAAAAGAACCAATGTAAACTGATAAAGCATTTTGAGAAACATCATCAGCAACAATTAATTCAAATGAACGAGGAGTTGCTGTTGCACTAGCAGAGGAAAAGGCCGAAATCATAGAGCCAACAGCGAAAATGGAGATAACGAGCATGCTCGCAGAAATGGTGGTAAGCAAATTTTCAAGCGAACTTTTTTTTATTTCAGGAAAAAAATCATTTGGAAAAATAGTGTCTGCGAGATGTGAAATAAGTGCAGCACCTATTGATAGCAAGCAAAATATTAGTGGTCTAAACCATAATTTACCGGTGAGCCTTTTCAAAAATAATCTATACTCGTGCTTCATTAAGGTATTGTCAAATATACGAAGAAAGTGAATAAATAAATCGGACGCATTGCAGGTTCACTAAAGGAAAATTGCATCCTTACGATCCCAAACGTTCCATGAGCGGCTCCATCCAGAGCTACTCTTTTTTTAGTTTTTCCTACGAAGTTACAAATGTATGAATTCTAAATTTAGCAATGCCATTTCGCTGGCTGATGCCTTATAAATACCGGAAGTGGTGATATTTGGACACTTTAGAAACACAATCAGAAGCTAATTTAGAAATCCTTACTTTACTTTATATAGAAAAGCTTAATTTTTACAAGTTCTGAAAGCGTTACAACACCCTGGCAACCCATTTTTTTCTGTGTTCGTGTAAATTAAATTACTCAATAAATATTGTTGATATTCAAGGGATTATGATGAAAAACATTAAAATGGGGTTTCCAGAAAGTTGTTTTATATTCGTGAGGTGTTTGATAGCAAGAAGTCCAACCATCAAGCCTGTTTAAACGAATCTTCCGACGGTATAATTTGATAATTTGGTGCAATCATTTAATCCTCTAACTCATGCTGCGGCTATCTTTGATTGGAACTACTTAACTACTATAAATCTTTTTCCGATTTGTTGGGTTTGGGATAGCAATTGAAACTGATAAACACCATTTGAAAAATCGCTAATGTCAATTTCTGAATTTGTAAATATTTCCTTTTTTACAACTCTTCCATAAATGTCAATTATTTGGTAGTACAAAATTGATTGGGGTGAATTTGCATTGAGGAAAACATTTATTGTTTGCTGAGCCGGATTTGGAAATAGCAAAATATTGTCTGAAGTAAAAACTTGTTCGGGTTGATTTATTCCTGAAGTGATGCTGTCATCATTATTAACAAGATTAGCTGCTTGGTAGTAAACCAAAACTGCGCTTTCGTTTTGCGGAGTTGCGCTTCCCCACGGTGTGACATTTATTACAGGAATATTATTCCCGCTTGGATTTCCGTTTGCATCTGCTTTTTGTCGCCCAACACAAATTACCCCCTGATTGGTTTTGTAAACTCCATACAATTCAGTGTTGCCTCCTCCTGCTTGTGTAAGTGTATCCCACACACCAACAACAAGTGAAGAATATTTCGGAACATTAAATTGTGCATCATATACTCTCACAAAACTATTCCAAGCACTAAAACCACCGTTGTTTGGCTTTACCATTTTCTGATAAGCGTTATCTGTAGTAATTGTTCTTCTGCCAACAGCTAAAACACACACATCACCATTGCTAGAAACCTTTAAATTATTTTTTACCATTCTAGTGGTATTCACATTTGGCCAGCCTGTGTTTGGATCAGGCCATCCGTTTAAGTTCGGGTCAGCGTGTGGAATGCCAAGCGAACCTGTACCTTCAGCAAGTTCTGCCATGTAAGTTGAATTGGTTAGCACGCCGGTATTTAATTGCAATTTTCCTAACCATGAAATATGAATGTTTCCTTGGGTGCCAGTAAAATTATTTTGAAAACCATAAGCGCTTCCGTTTGCATTAATGGTATTTCCTTCCCAAAGATTTTCCACATTATTTCCGTGACATCTTGCACCAACAACTAATTTATTGTTGGTGTAATCAATAGCAAGTGCATCTACATATTGGTCAGGAGAAGAATTAACGGTATCGCCAAGAGGTGTAATTTCATGATACAATCTGCTCCACCATTTTAAATTTCCTGATGAATCCATTGCAATAACGGCAGGCTCAAAATCGGGTAGTCCGCCATTCGGCAATACACTTTTAAAATTCATTCCGATATACACATCATTATTTCTTTTGTCAATTGCTATGGAAGAGCCGCCATATACGGGGGTTCCTGAAGCAGAATACCCAGTATAACCCGGGCTAACAGCTGTAGGGTTTTGCGGATCGCAGGGTGCATTGAATAAAATATCAAGCGGCCACTTTCCTTTTTTTGTTCCACCATTTTCATCTGGTTGTAAAAGATTATAATCCGTTGTTGTCCATGAACGCAAATCGCATCGTCCCCAAATTTTTAAAACGATTCCGCTGAAACTTACCGAATCGATAGTGCCAAAAGGATTTGCAGATGCAGGTGTTCCTTTCCATTCTGTTCCATTGTTGAGCCAATGTGTTCTCCAATTCTCTACAACTGCAGGTTGTCCGTTTTGGTTTAAACAATATACAGCACTCCAATCATAACCATAAGCCTCACCACCTAAGAAATAAACTTTACCATCATTAGTAACATCCCAAGGGTGTGCCTCTTTCGCAATTGATTTTGCCCACACAACATTCACCCACGAAAGCGAAGATGGAATTCCATTGATAAAATTGTTGTTAAGTTTTGCTATTACGTAACCGCCATTATTAGCATCACTATCTGAAGTGTTGCAACTGATAAATAAATCTCCTGTTGCGGAATATGGTTTCGAATTTGTTTTGATGAAACGAATATCTTCCACTGCTCCCTGAGGAAAATGGACCACTTGCAAAATGGTTTGTAAATCGTTTGAGAGATGCAAAATGAACCCATACTTGTTGGTCCCAAGCGAATTCGGGATAGTTGTGGTGTAGGTAAGTTGTGTTTTTGGTGCCGATCCAGTCCATGTGAGATTGTCTGCATAACCTACCACCAAAAAACTTCCATCAGTAATTTGCATTACATCATAAAAAGTTTCTTTGCCCGCGCCTCCTGCATAAGTTACAATATTTGTTTGTGCAAATAAAGCAATTGAAAACAAAGTAGTTATAAACAGTAAAATTAATTTCTTCATTTTGGGATCCGGCTATTTTTTGATGAATATAAAAGCCAAAAGTAGGTATTAGAGTTGCAAAAATTGCAACCCATTCCATTATTTAAGTATTAAAATAGGGAGGTTCAATTTGGTGCATAAAAGGCAGGGTGGGTTTGTGCAAATTGTGAATTTATGCATTTTCATTTGTTCTTTGAACCATTCCATAGGGTTCCGATCGGGGAAAATGGGGTGATGAATGGTAAATGAAGGCTGTAAATCAGGCGTGTTATACCACATATGCGGCTCCCTCTATCGGAATCCGGGAAATTGTGAATGTTTTTAAAAAGGCGGAGGGTACCACAAGTCGACTCCGCCTTCTTAGAACAATCAACTGAAAAGCTATTTTATGTCCTTCTACAAAAAAGAATTTATTACCTAATCTTTTAACGAAGCAGCAATGGTAACGAAATCATTGAACAACTTATCTTTATTATCTTTTAGTGTCCAGCAGAGAATTTTGTAAAAGTGCGTTTTTGTTTCTACCGTTGTTATCAGCATCGCATAATCTACCTCCTCATCGGTCCAGGAGAGTGTAACCTGAGCGTGCTTATTGTCGTTCGCAACAAACTCTTTGATCTCGCCTTGCTTTCGTTTATCGGCATCCTTTTTATATTCTCCGATAAAATCATCTAAAAACTCTCTGGCATTCATAAATTTCAATCCTACAAATTCTAAATGATTTTTTGAATCATCAATTGCTATTATATATGCCTCTTTAACCACATTTTGATACTGTAATGTGGCAACATCATTCAGGTCGTATGAAATTGCCATGTAATCGGGAATATCCATTGTAAAACAATGCCCTCCTTTTTTAGTGGTGAACTCTTGCGCAGAGACTTGATTGATAATGAATATTGTTGCGATTGTTAAGATTAAATATTTCATAAGGTTTGATTTTATTTTTTTGATTTTTTTATTACTAATTTCAAAATATATTCCTAAGGAGCTCACTTGCTATCACATTTTCACAATCGGCTTTACCGTAACCGATTTACCTGAGGCGAGCTTAACATAATAAATTCCTTTAGGGAGGTCGGCTACGGAAATGGTGATTTTATTAATGGAGAGCCCGTTTATATCTTTTCGTTTTACCTGTTGTCCGAGTTCATTGATAATTGAAATGGTCAGTACTTTTCCATTAAATTTATCATCCCAATTTAGATTTAATAAATCACTAACAGGATTAGGATACACACTAAAAGTAAATTCTTCAGACTGTAAATTTTTTATGGAGGTGATCTCATTCACACTGGTTATTTTTGTTGAGAATAAACCGCTACCATGAGTCGCTACCACTACCAATCCATCTGTGGTTCTGGTTTCTATCATGTCAATCACAGCACTTCCAATATTGTTGGTTCCTTGCTGCACCCAAATGGTTCCATTATTGATGAGAGTATCGGTGGCATACAATCCGGTACTGGTTCCTATCAGGTAAACTGTTCCATCGGCAACGGGCAAAATTTCGGCCCATCGGCATGATGGCCCATTGCCGGAACCGTTAGTGTTTTGTTCCAGATTTCCGGCAACACGGTTCCAGGTTACTCCTCCGTTGATTGTTTGAAATATACTATACACCGAGTAGTTTGAAAAAACTACAATTACCTCATCCGCATTATTCGGGTTCACCGAAATACAACTGGTGTATCCGACAGCAGGAAATGTTGTGGAGGTAATTTCGGTGCGTGTTGGTAGTCCCACATTTGCATTGGTAACTTTAAATATTTTTCTTCTGTTGGTTCCATAGTACAAAATATTAGCCGGGGTTTTGGATATAGCCATCGCAGTGAGTGTTTCAACAGCTAATGGTAGTGAATCGGTAAACTGCACCCAGTTGGTTGAAATGGTATCATATACATTAGTAAGTGCAATTGCCGAAAGATCATCATTTCTCCAAACATATTTACCCGCACACAAATACATCAAATTATTATTGTTGGGATCCACCACATAAGGATTAATAAAACCATAACCTGTTGCTCCAATAGGATCGAATCTGCGGTAAGCGGTAATCACCCCTGAACTGTTCAGCGTGGCTTTAAGCATTCTGCCTTGTTGTTTCGACATATAATACGTGTTACCACCATCAGCAATAGCGCAATAAGAACCATCCCCGTCGAACGAATGCTCCCATGGTGATGTTGGATTGGTGTTATCAGTAAAATAAGTACCGTTATCCTGCAATCCGCCAATAATTATATCGCTGGTACTGCTGTGATCTACCGCTACTGTATAAAATTGCGATGAAATATATCCGGCATCTATTTTATTCCATACAACAGAAGCAGCGGTGTTGTCTTGGGTTTTGGAAATGCCCCCATCATGCGCCGAAAACATAACATTTGGGTTGGAAGGAAGAAAAGCAAACATATGCTGATCGGGATGGTGATTGGGATATTGACCTACAAAAGGCAATGTTGCTCCAATTTCATATCCGCCCAAAACGTTAGTGCTGGTTGAATCGGTAAACCCTGATGTGGAACGATAAATGTTGGTGCCACCAATAAACACAACATTGGAATTTCCCGGCTTTACTTTCACCACAGCATCGTAACCTCCCTGAGTATTCAATCCATTAAACATATTGATATTGCCGGGCAAATTTTGTGATAAGTCGATCCAGTTTCCCCCTGCACCGGACCCATTTCCTGAAACATATTCATACTTCCACAAACTATTCCATAATGTATCGCCTTGAAAGTCGGTACTCATTCTGCCAAAGCCGGGAGTAGGTCCAAAGAAATAAACATTATTTTCATTGTTGGGATCAATTCCAATTACCAACCTATCGTAAGTTGTAGGAAAACCTGAGGGTAAAATATTTATAAAGGAACCTGCAGCACCAGTTGTTGATCGCCATATCCCGGCCTGTGGTCCCAGACTGCTCAGAGTTGTATACACCACGCTGGTAGGAGTAACTGCCACATCTGTAAAATAAGAATACGTTGCCAGTGTTCCTGAATTTCCCCGCACTATGCTCCATGAATTTCCGCCGTTTACACTTCTGAAAATAGCATCATAGGCTGCAGCATAAACAACATCCTGAGAAAGATTTCCGGGATCGGTAACAACATTCCATGTGGCATCCCAGACATTATCAAAAATTTGCGGTGTTCCGGAAACTGTGCTTGCCAATGAATTCCATGTAATGCCACCGTCAGTAGATTTATACATCCCATTTCCCAAATAAAATGCAGATCCACCACTGGCAGAAGTTCCGTACGCTTCACCGGAAAGATAATACCAGGTATTTTCCTGACCGGGGCGGGTGTCCTGCGCCACTGCATTCACTCCGGGATAACCATTCACCGGAGAAACGCGGGTCCAGTTGGCGCCACCATCGGCACTTCTCCACATACCACCTGAAACAGCTCCTGCCAGCAACACATTTTCATTAGTTACATCAATGGCAAATGCACGTGTTCTTCCTCCTACATTCCATGGTCCCCGAAAGGTCCAATTGGCAGAGGAAATGCTTCTTAATCCGGTATTATTATCATTTGGCAACGTAGCCGCATAAGCCAATTCGCGTTCGCGGATGAAAGGAGGAATTACTCCTGTAACGGGATCACTTAACCGCTCGCGGTCCCAGGCTTTTCTTCCGGCAGGATTCATCGAACCTTCGGAACCGGCTGGTTTAATAGAAACCTTTTTGTCGGGATTGTTGCATGATAAAACGGAGATAAGGATACAAAGTAGTGGTATTTGTAAAATGGTTTTCATGAGAGGGGGTGGTTTTATTATTTGATAAAATTAGAATACTAATTCCTAAAAACAAATTATTTTCATAAAAAGCTCTAATATTAACTTCCACTCCCTTAATCCTATCTTTTGGATTGCATTAATTAATAAGATGTAAATAATGTACATTTACGCATCTTACATTCAAACAAATATTAGATGCATAAATTCGTTTTTTCGCCTGTTCTGTCGGGCAGGTGTTATGTTTGTTATGTGCAAAAAAAATCGCCTGAGCAGGAATTCTGCTCAGGCGATTTAATTATACGATTTGCTTAATCTACTTCAACATTTCAAACTTTTTATTAATCGTTCCATTTTCTGTTTCAATTTTCACGGTATACATTCCCGAAGCCGCTCCTTCTAAACTTACAGGAATTTTATTGATTCCTGAATTCACTTTATGATTCTGTTTATACCAAACTCTTCCTGCTGCATCAGCAATTTCAATTAACGCTTCGCCGGCATATTTTAAATCCATCTCGCATGTAAAGGTTCCTTTGTTTGGAACAGGATATAATGAAACATTTGAAATATCGGATGCAACATCAGCAATGCCGGTAAAGGTACTTACCAAACGATAAACGGTACCATTAGCCTGGCTCCCAACAAATAATTCACCGACATTATTTTCTCCGAATGTAACAAAATTCTGTCCGGTGAAAGTGCCGGCTGTTGTTGGAATTTGCGCTGTTGAAATTGCATAAATGGCACCATTGCAATAATCGGAATAAAAATAATATCCGTACATATCGGGGAATGCAGTACCACGGTAAACATAACCTCCGGTCACCGCGCATCCGTTTGTGGAAGCATGAGTATAGCTATGAATGGGCGCAGTGTAAGAAGCAGCCGGGCTGCAGCCGCCGGTATTAAAATTTGCATTGGCTTCATAGCAACGCCATCCATAATTTTCGCCTCCCGCTGAATTAGCACTTTGAAAATTAATTTCTTCCCAGATATTCTGACCAACATCAGCAATCCACAAATCGTTAGTGAGCCGATCGAAACTCATCCTCCATGGATTACGCACGCCCAATGCCCAAATTTCAGGAGCACCACCACTTAAAGCAAAAGGATTTGATGCCGGGATTGAATAAGGTCCTCCTCCTGCAACATCAATGCGTAGAATTTTTCCAAGAAGTGAATCCGCATTCTGTGCACGGTTATCAGGATCACCTGATGATCCTCCATCACCTACTGCACAATATAAAAATCCATCGCTGCCGAATTTTAAACTTCCTCCATTGTGATTATTAAATGGCTGATAAATTGTTAACAGAATTTGTTCGCTTGCTGCATCAGCAACATCAGGATTTGCACTCACCTGATATCTTGCAATAACACTGTTTCCATTTCCTGTTTTGTTGGTGTAGTTGACATAAAAGTAACCATCAGTAGCATAGTTCGGACTAAATGCAAGCCCGAGTAAACCCTGCTCAGCACCTGGAGAAAAAACAGTAGGTGTTACTTTGTTCAAAATGTCCAGAAATTTGTTGGGAAGCACATTTCCGGAAGGATCAACAATGTAAATAGATCCCAACTGCTCAGTTACAAATAAACGATTGTCGCCGGCATTTACAATTTCCGAAATTCCATTATTGAATCCGGTTGCAAACGGAACGATGTTGACTGTTGGCTGAGCATTAAGAATGTGCCCTGCAGCCATGCAAATAAATAAGAGTACAATTTTATTCATAAATTTTTATAATTAATTGGTTTTTGATTTTTGATTAACAGTTAGTATTCGACCATGAGAAATTTCATTTATTTATAACTCTTACTTGCTTTTTAAATCCTTCTGCCGATGAGTCGATTCAGATTTTTTATTATAGAGTACAAGATCGGGATATTTTATTAAAAAGGGGAAATTGTATTTTAATGTTCATTGAAAGTACTACAAAATTGCTTTTGGATGACATATTTTGAAACCCAAAAATGATTGGTGGCAAATGTCTGCCAAGCAGAAAACCTTGCTTTTGAGAGCAGACCGGTATACAAAATTTCACCAAAAAAGCCTACCTTTGCCGACCTTTTAAAGAATGAAAATGGGGTATTTCACCAACAAGGTAGTAGTCATCACCGGCGCAACTTCAGGGATAGGAAAGGCTTTGGCCCTTCAAATTGCTGATAAAAGTGTGCATTTGATACTGGCTGCACGCAGAGTGAACGAGCTCAATGAGGTCAAAGATGCCTGTATACTCAAAGGTGCCCTTTGCACTTCATTGTTTATCGACCTCTCTTCGCCGGCTTCTATTCGTGAATTTACTCAAAATGTTACCGGCCTGGTAGATAGGGTAGACGTACTCATCAACAACGCCGGAATCAGTCAGCGCTCTTTGGCGGCTGAAACCTCAATTGAAGTAGACCGTACCATCATGGAAATTAATTTTTTTGGCCAAGTGGGTCTTACCAAGTCTCTTTGGACACTATTAAATCGTTCAGCGCAAGCTAACATAGTGATTATAAGTAGTGTTACCGGAACCTTTGGGTTTCCGCTCCGCAGCGCATATTCAGCTTCTAAGCATGCATTGGAGGGCTTTTTTGAATCGTGGTTGCTGGAAACAGAGAATCCGAAAATTCGGTTTACAACGGTATCGCCAGGACGTATTTATACCAATATTTCCTATTCGGCCCTAAAAGGTGACGGCACGGCTCATCAACAACTGGATAAAGGGCAGGCAAAAGGCATCTCCGCTGAAGTATGTGCACAAAAAATCATCCACGGGATTGCCCGTAACCGCCGAAAAGTATATATTGCACACCAGGAAATGGTTCTGGTAATTCTTCGCAAGATGATCCCTCCATTTTTTTTCGGACTTGTAAAAAAATTGAAATTATCTTAAAACAAAATAGTCTACTTAAACATGGCTTACATTTCAGGAATTCAACAAATTGGTATTGGTTGTGCCGATGCAACAAAAATGTTTGCATGGTTACGAAAAGCTTTCGGACTTAATGTAAAAATATTTGATGATGAAGCACGCGCAGAATTAATGACTCGTTATACCGGAGGTGAAGTGCATGAACGCAGAGCCATTTTAGCAATGAATATGAATGGAGGCGGCGGAGCTGAAATATGGCAGTTTACCAGCCGATCATCCTGTGAAGGTAAAAAAGTTCTTTGGGGAGATTATGGTATCAATGCAGTTAAATTTAAATCAACACAGGTTGAAAATACTTACAACAACATCGATAAGAATTTAATGTGCACATCTCCGCAAAAATGTCCTGCAGGCAAATTATCTTTTCTGCTTACCGATGAATCAGGAAACCAATATCAAGTGGTGAATGATAAATCCTGGTTTAAAAATAATAACTTTATGCAGGGGGGCGTTTGCGGTGCAGTAATAGGTGTAAGTAACATGGATAAGTCCATTTCTTTTTATCAGAATGGTTTTGGGCTAAATTCTATCGTGTATGATGTAACCGGAAAATTTGACGACCTCGGCGATGAAACCAAAGGTCAGTCGTTTCGTCGTGTATTACTTGCTTTTGAAAATCCGTTCACTGCGCCACTCAGCCGCCTGTTAGGAAATGTGCAAATTGAATTGATTCAGGCACTCGATCGTACAGCTACTAAAGCTTATGAAAACAGATACTGGGGCGATCAGGGATTTATTCATCTTTGCTTTGATGTGTCTGATATGGATGCATTAAAATCAAATCTTCAAAAATATAATTACGAATTTACTGTCGATAGTGGTGAAACTTTTTCAATGGGTGAATCAGGTGGTCGTTTTGCTTACGTAGAAGATCCGGATGGTACTTTAATTGAGATGGTGGAAACTCACAAAATTCCGGTGATTAAGAAACTGGGTATTTTTCTCAATCTAAAAAACAGAAAAGCTGATAAACCTTTACCCAACTGGTTGGTGAGTTTGATGGGAATGAATAAGGTGAAGGATTGATTGACTCCTTAATTCGATTACCACTTTTTAAACAGATTAAATGTGGCACATTTCAATAAAATGTGCCCTAATCTGCCATAAACCCATTTTAGCTCCTTGATTATTGATCTTCAAAAGCCTTAAATAAAGGTTAAATTACACGTTTTCAACCACTTTTGTAGGACTTTTTGGATAATAAGATGTCATTTTCAAAGAACCGGAAAAAGTTGTTATCGCCGTACAACCAGCCATTCTTTTGTTTACGTTTGGTACCCCAAATCGAAAACCTGTATGAAAAAACGACTACTCATTTGCTTATGTTCATTTATTTTATTTTTTATTGCACTTGCCCCAACAGCCCGGGCAACCCACATTATGGGTGGCAGCCTAACTTATGAGTACCTAGGCCTCAACACCACCAGTGGACTTTACGATTATAGAGTTAAAATAACCATTTACCGTTATTGTGCTCAGGGTTCATCGTTATTACCAACATCACTCGATATTGGCGTGTATGAAGATAATCCTGCCAATCCGTCAGGAGATAAAATAAGAATTCTGAGTTCGTCTCTTGGATTACTTACACAGCAACAAATCACACCACCCAACGCCAATGACTCGTGCACATTTGCTCCGAATGTGTGTGTTGAAGAGGGTGTTTACCAAGCGGTACTTAGTGTTGCAGGAAATACAACCGGTTATCATTTTATTTCAGATATCTGTTGCCGGAACAACAACATCGCCAATCTTAACAATGCGGCCAACGCAGGACAGGCTTATTATGCTTTTGCTCCTGCATCAACTATTGTTAACAGCTCACCAACATTTGCAATAGCACCGGTACCATTTATTTGCGCTACCGATACAGCTACCATTCTTAATCAGGCTTATGATATTGATGGCGATTTGCTGGTATATAATTTCGTAGTGCCTTACAATGGAATTTCAAATAATGGAAATCCAACTCCTAACCCCCCACTAAATTATCCATGGACAATTGCTACAATAAACTATGCACCAACTTATAGTTTAGCTAATCCTTTTGGGCCGGGTGGCTTTACCAGCATTGATAATGCAACAGGCTTAGCATCGTATTATGCACCTAACCAGGGATTTTTTGTTTTGGCTGTTGAAATTGAAGAGTATCGTAATGGTGTATTGATTGGAATAACTCGGAGAGACTTGCAGATTATTGTAATTGCTTGTCCGATAAATCCCGCACCAGTTATCAGTTCCGGCTCACAAATAAATTATATAATTAACGAAGGACAAACGCTATGTTTTGCAAATACATTTAATGATTCCAATGGTGATAGTATTTTTATTACACACACCGGCGATATATTTAATAGTGCCATCACCAATCCTCCCGCCACCTATACCGATGCATCAGGTGCCGGAACAGCAACAGGAAATTTTTGCTGGACTACCTCCTGCGATCAAGGAAGAACAACACCATATCAGTTCAGTGTGCTTGCAACAGATAATGGTTGTCCTGCAAAAGTTACCAACGTAGTTTATACCATCACTGTTGTTAACACGCCTGTGCCAACATTCCTAAACGGGCCCGATACACTTTGTTTAACTGCAGCAAACGGAATAACATATACCGTTAATAACGTTCTTGGATATACGCACAACTGGGTAGTGACTAACGGAACCATAACCGGACCTCAAAATGGCACCAGCATCAATGTAAATTTCACCGCCCCCGGAACGGCAACGGTATCATCGGTAACAGTTAATTCATTTGGATGTGTATCAGATACCATCACTAAATTAGTAGAGATAATTCCTCAACCATCTGCAATTGCGGGGCCCGATATTTCATTTTGTTCGGGAGGAAGTGCTTCTCTCGGTGCAGCATCAGTTCCCGGATATATTTATTCATGGAGCCCGGCAACGAATTTGAGCGGAACCAATGTTTCTAATCCTACTGTAACGGTTACGAATATAGGAACTTCACCGGTGAGCACCACATACATTCTTACAACTAACTTAAATGGTTGCTCCAACACCGATACTGTTGTAGTAACTACTAATCCCAATCCGGCTGCTGTTGCAGGACCTGATGTAACAGTCTGTTCCGGAATAACTGCAAACATTGGTGGAACAGGGGTGAGCGGAGTAACTTATAATTGGACCCCTTCAACAGGACTTAGTGATCCTGCAATTTCAAATCCAACAGTTACCATTACAACAGGCACATCATCACCCGATACTGTTCAATATATTCTTCAGGCTTCCAATTCATTTGGTTGTAATGGAGTTGATACAGTAAATGTAATTGTGAATCCTGCACCCAATGCATTAGCAGGAGCAAACCAAATTTATTGCAGCGGAGCATCATTAAATATTGGCGCGGCTCCAATTGCGGGATATAATTATTCATGGTCACCGGCCACAGGTTTAAGTAGCACTACAATAAGCAACCCAACGGTTTCAACCATCAATACAGGAACATCAAATGACACTTTGTTCTATATTGTTACAGTTACATTAGGCAATTGCACCGATCAGGATACAGTAAGAGTTATCATCAAACCAAATCCACTTGCCGTAGCAGGTCCCGATTTATTGCTTTGCGGAACCACTACCGGTGTACTTGGCGATTCGGTGATTACAGGTTACACATATACATGGTCACCTGCAACCGGACTTGATGATCCGAATATTCCAAATCCAACGGTTACAGTTATAGGAGGAACAACTCCCGATACCTTGCTTTACATTGTCACCTCCACTTTAAACGGTTGCGTTACCAACGATACCGTATTGGTTATTTCAGGTCCAGCGCCAATTGCTTTTGCAGGAACCGATAAAAACTTTTGCAGTGGCATCATTCCAACTCTGGGAACAGCTTCAACTCCTGGTTATACCTACTCCTGGTCGCCTGCCACAGGCATTAGTAATATCACTATTAGCAATCCGACTTTAAATATTCTTAACCCGGGAACAGCAAATGACACGACATATTATATAGTCACCACATTCTTTGGCCCTTGCTCTGCACAAGATACTGTTCGCGTTATTGTGCGGCCTCGTCCTGTTTCAAATGCAGGAACGGATGTGTTTCTTTGCGGTGCAGACTCTATTGAAATCGGCGGACCTTTTACTCAAGGTTATTTTTATTCATGGACACCCGTTTCAGGATTAAGTAGCAACACCATCTCCAATCCTGTTGTAACGGTAAATAATCCGGGAACAACGCCCGACTCATCATATTTTGTTGTGGTAACTACTCTCAACGGATGCACCACCACCGATTCGGTACTGGTAGTTTCGGGCCCTAATGCAGCCGCTAATGCGGGAAACGACATTTCAATTTGCAGTGGTGCATCGGCAACAATAGGTGCTCTAACGGATAGTGCCTATACGTATTCGTGGAGTCCGGCGACTGGCTTAAGCAGCGGAACGATATCGGATCCATCTGTAACATTAATAAATATCTCAGGAGTAAATGATACACTCATTTATATAATTACTTCTACGCTTTACGGATGCGAGGCCACAGATACAGTTCAGGTAATTGTTCGTCCTAATCCTGTTTCAAATGCGGGGTTAAATCAATTGGTTTGTGCAGGAAGTACCGTTCAATTAGGAACCGGAATTACGGCAGGATATACCTATTCATGGTCACCGGCAACAGGATTGAACAACACCACCATTTCTGATCCTACGTTAACGCTTTCCAATACCGGTACTACGCCGGATACTTTGCAGTATATTGTAACCACAACTTTAAATGGCTGCATTACTACAGACACCGTTCAAGTTATTTCTGCTCCTGCCCCTGTTGCTGATGCCGGTCCGGATGTAATTTTTTGCTCTGGACAAACAGCCAATATAGGCTCAACAGGAACTGCGGGATATGTTTACACATGGAATCCTTCAACAGGATTGAATAGTGCAACATCATCTAATCCATCCATAACATTAAACAATCTTTCCTCATTAAACGACACTTTAAATTATGTAGTGACTGTAAATGCATACGGCTGTTTAGATACCGATACCATAACAATAATTATTAAACCGCTACCAGTAGCTGCTGCAGGACCTGATATAACTTTATGCGGAGGCGATACTATAACCATTGGCTCATCATCTGTTTCAGGTTACAATTATATATGGACACCGGCAACAGGATTGAACAACACAACAATTTCAAATCCTGTCGCAACAGTGAACAACAGTGGTGCAGGCTCAACAACTATCACTTACACAGTGAGTACTACCTGGAACGGTTGCTCCAGCACCGATAGCATGACCATCACGGTGAACCCTCAGCCAATTGTAACTGCAACTGCAACACCTCTGTCAATCTGTAACGGAAGTAGTACTACATTAACCGGAACAGGAGCCACCACATTTAGCTGGGCTCTTGCAAGCACACCGGGTACAGTGTTAGGAATTGGAGGCAGCCTGGTTGTTTCACCAACAATTACGACTACGTATATTATGACTGGAACTAACGGCGTGTCTTGTTCGAATATTGATTCTGTTACTATCACTGTAAATCCAATTCCTTCGGTACAAATAAATTCTGCATCCACGACATTGTGTGATGGCGATACGCTTACATTAACAGGAACCGGTGCCGTTAATTACGACTGGTCAATTCTTGGAGGTGCCGTTATAGGAACAGGAACAACTATACAGGTATCGCCAACCACTAACACAACTTATGTAGTTGTTGGCACCGACGGCAATTCGTGTTCCAATTCAGATACCATTACTATAACCATTCTTCCGGCAGCAACCATCAGTGGCATTTCAGGAAATATTTCTGTATGCCCCGGCGTAACAGGAGTTCAGTACTTTGTAAATAATCCCAACCCGAACTCTACTTACAACTGGGTAATTACAGGAGGATCTGTTGTAACAGGACAAGGTGGCGACACTATTACTGTTGACTGGTCATCAACTCCGGGAACAGGAATCGTTTCGGTGATAGAAGTAACCGACCTTGGTTGTCAATCGGAACCAATTTCACTACCGGTAAGCATAAACGTTATTTTAACTCCGGTAGCACCTACAGGTCCTACTACCTTCTGTGCAAACGATGCGAATGGAATTACTTACACTACTTTAAATACTCCCGGCTCCACATACACATGGACAGCTCAAGGGGGAACTGTTGTTAGTGGAAATGGAACAAATACTGTTGTGGTGAACTGGACTGCTGCAGGACCAACCACTGTTTATTTATGGTATGATGAAACAAGTACCACTATCACCAACGTGTGTTTTGGAACATCCGATTCGTTGGCGATCACATTAAATCCTGCGCCAACAACAAGTGCTATTACCGGAACAGCTTCCATTTGTGTTAACAACGATGGAAGTTATAGCGTGGTAAATACACCGGGCTCAACCTACGCATGGACCATTACCGGAGGAACAATTTTAACCGGTGATGGAACCAACTCGATTACTACAAACTGGTCGGGAAGCGGAAATGCTACTATTAGTGTAACAGAAACAAATTCATTTGGATGTGTTGGATCTGCGGTTTCTATACCGGTAACAGTTAATGCACTTCCACTCGCTGATGCCGGTAGTTCTGTAGGTGTTTGTATAGGCCAAAGTGTTCAACTTAATGCAACAGGAGGGGTGAACTATTCATGGTCGCCTTCTACAGGATTAAATAAC
>Ga0105044_10001758_pt1 | contig 29378 bp, 25 predicted proteins | sample MAT01_FD_78092 | JGI IMG/M metagenome (GOLD analysis project Ga0105044, IMG submission 78092) | Freshwater microbial communities from Lake Fryxell liftoff mats and glacier meltwater in Antarctica - MAT-01 | ecosystem: Environmental > Aquatic > Freshwater > Ice > Liftoff microbial mat | place...
GGTTTCCCAATCTTCGATGCTGTTGGTTTCAAAACCGGGCAATCGGTTCTTTTGCAGGTAAGAAGGTATGTGGTGGGCTACGATGCCCGAAAGCCTGCCCGTGTCTATGCCTTTGGTTTTGGTGAGAACCGGACTGCCTTGAAGGAAAATCATTTTGCCATCCACAAATTCCGCATGGCCCGTTTGGGCGATATAAAGCAGCAAAGCACTGCGGGCTGCCTCAATGTGGTGGGGCATAGAATCTGCCGTTATTGGAATATACTTCACACCGGAAGTGGTACCAGAGGTTTTGGAAAAATACATCGGTTTGCCCGGCCAGAGCACATCGGCTTCTCCCGTCACAAGGCGGTCAAAATAGGACTTGAGTTGCTCATAGTCGCGCACCGGGACATTTTCGCGAAAGCGATCATAATCCTGTATTGCTTCAAACTTATGGTCTACGCCAAATGCGGTTTTCGCTGCTTTTGAGATCAGTGACCTGAAAATGGCCTCCTGCGTTTCTTCAGCCCGGCGTTTCCATTTGTCGACCTTCCTTTTGGTATACCAGGCCAAGGGCTTGCTTGCGAGTGATTTGATTCCCATTTTTAAGAAGAAAAAGCGATAAATTCCTGGGGATTGAGCGGTGTGCCATTATACCAGAGTTCGAAGTGAAGATGTGGACCATCGGAGAATTCTCCGGTATTGCCGGAAATGGCAATGGACTGTCCTGATTTCACCTGATCACCCACTTTTTTCAGGAGAACCGCATTGTGTTTGTAGACAGAAATGAGGTTGTTGGGATGTTGAATTTGAATGACATTGCCCCCGTCGGACGTGAACGAAGCCATGACGATGGTGCCATCATACACCGCATTCACGGGTTCGCCTTCCTCCGTGGCGAGGTCAATGCCGAGGTGTCCGCTTGTAAAATCAAACGAAGCTGTGACAACACCCCGAACAGGCGTAAAAAAGAAAATCCCCGGCAAGCCGATGCTCTCTGCTGAATATGGCGACCCAGTAGAGAGTGCATATTGCTCTTGTGCCTCGACTTCAGCACGCAGGCGTTTATCTTCTTCCGAAACAGAAAAATCGAGGCCTTCGTAAGTTCGCTGAATGGAGTCGGATGAAAGTTCAGCAATCTCGCTTTCCTCCAAATCGTTGTTCAAAACGCGTTGCAAACTTGCGAAATACTGGACGTATTGCGCCTGCGCCTGTTCGAGAGAGTCGGCTTTGACTGCGGCACTCACAGCGTTTAGTCTGGTTTGGGTGTCACTGTATCCGGGTATGTATTCTTTGAGTGGCGAAAAAACAATGGTTCCCACAACCACCGCAGTGATGACAAGAAATATAAATACGACTCCGGCGATGACATTGATAGGCGTGAGATAGGCAGAAAAACGCTCATCAAATGTCGTGTCGTTCATCAACACCAGTCGATACCGGTTTTTCAACCTTTTGAGAAGTCGTTTCCGGTCTCTCGGATTCTCTTTGGACATTCCTTTTAGTTATGGGGTGTAAATATCCTAATTATTTGCCGTGTCGGGTAAAATTGGTCAATTCATTGTTTCTGGGAAAAATGCAATATTTTTGCAGTTCTCAAGTTGTAACCAAAAAAGATTTCGGTTGAATAAAATACTTTCATACCGTACTGTTTTCATTTTGCTCGCGGTCATTGCTGTTGTGGCTTCCGGCTGTTCGCGAAAGAAGGCCGGTTTTACGAACAAACTCTATCACAATACCACGTCACATTACAACTGGTACTTCAACGCCAATGAAATACTCGTTCAGACGGAAGAACAGTTTTGGTTGAACAAAACGGACAATTATCTGGAATTGTTGCCCGTGTACGTTTTGCCAAATGAAGTGGAACAAAAAAATCTGTATCCGCAGATGGATCTGGTGATCGAAAAAGCCAGCACAGTGATTGATCGTCACAGCATGATGATCAGCAAACAGGAATACAACAAATGGATTGACGACAATTACCTGCTGATTGGCATTGCCAACTATTACAAAGGAAATTATGCCACCGCGCAGGAGATGTTTAGCTATGTGGTGAAAAAGTATAAGTCCGGTTCTTCCCGATTTGACGCTGCCCTGTGGCTTGCCCGCACGTATGTGGAGCAGAAAAATTACGGTCGCGCTACGACGGTATTGTCAGCGATTGAAAAAGACAATTCAAAAGACCGACCGAAAGATTTTCAGGCCAACATTGAAATTGTGCTGGCAGATAAATTTCTGCGTCAGGAACGCTACAAAGAGGCCCTACCCCACCTGGAAGATGCGGCTGCCCTCACCAGGGACAAAAGGATGAAGGCCCGAATCACATTCATTACCGCGCAATGTTATCAGAAAGAAAATCGGTCGCAACTGGCCATTGACTATTTTGCCAAGGTAGTCGACATGAAGCCCGACTATGAGATGGAGTTTTATGCAAAAATCAGTCAGGCTTTGGCATTCGACCGAAAACTCGACTCTGGTAAAATCAAGTCGATGCTCAACGGCATGGCCAAAGACAAGCAGAACGAAAAATACCTCGATCAGATTTATTACGCCCTTGCGGAAATAGAGTTGGAAGAACAACATTACCCGGAAGGGAAGGAACTTCTACTTCTTTCAGCCAGGAAAAGCATTAACAATCCCCGCCAAAAAGGGATGAGCTATCTCAGATTGGCTGATATCTATTTCGTAGACCGCCAATATACAGATGCCAAAAACTATTACGATAGCACGGCGGCATTCCTCCCTGAAGATTATCCAGGTTATAAAAATATCATTTCCAAAGGTTTATCGCTCAATGATCTCGTGTACAATCTAAACATCATTGAGGTCAATGACAGCTTGCTCACCCTTGTGGGAATGGACGAAAAAGACCGCAATAAAAAAATTATTCAGGTCATCGTCCAATTGGAAAGGGAAGCCGAAGAAAAACGCCTGGCAGAACTCGAAGCGTTGGAGAAATTGCAGTACGGCATTGTGACTGCTTCACCCCGGGGCGGGGCGGCTGGCGGCTCAGGAAAAAATTGGTATTTCTATAATCCCAATACCTTGAGCAGCGGGTTTCAGGAGTTTCAACAGCGGTGGGGACAGACGCGTAAATTGGAAGACAATTGGAGGCGAAAGAACAAGGCAGAAACCGGAGGATTTGCGAATGCTCCCATAGGTCAGGATGATTCAACCTTGGCGCAACTGGGTGGTGAACCGCCGGCGGCCAAAACACTGGAAGATTATCTGGCAGAATTGCCTCTTTCAGATTTGGCGCAAGCAGGTTTACACAATGAAATAATTGCGGCATTGTACGACATTGGGGTAATTTACAAGGAAAACCTCTCTGATGCGGACAACGCTATTGAATCGTTTTTAAGGGTCACAAGTGATTACGACACCAGCGCTACTGCGCCAAGCGCTTATTACCAGTTGTACAGAATTTATCTTCAAAAAGAACAAACCGGGGGATTTGTTGGAACAGGATATAGAGACAATTCCGACTTTTACAAAGACGTGATATTGGCTGATTATCCCACCACCGAGTATGCGCGACTTATTCGGGATCCGAATTATATCTCTGATAAGAATAAAAACTTTGCAGAGGAAAAACTGGCTTATGAAGAAACCTACAAAAAATACAGCCGCCGCCAGTACAACGACGTTTTGATCGCCTGCAATGAAGTAATTCAGCAGCAACCGGAAAATAATTTTCTTTCAAAATATTATCTCATAAAAGCGCTCGCCATTTCAGCGCGATACGACGCCACAGCTTTTGAGAACGTACTACGCGAAATCATCGCCAAATTTCCAGGTACTGAGGAGGGATTTAAAGCCACAGAACTTCTGGGGGATTTGAACGAGGCCAAAGCCAAACTGGCACGCGAACAGGCCACTACGGACAAAACTACAACGACTACTCCTGATCCCGCAACGAATACCTCAGCCGCGCCAGATCCTGCAAATGTGGCCAATACCAGCATGTTTAATGTAGACCACAGCGCCGAACACTTCTTTGCGCTCATATTCCCAAAGGAAGGCGTGGCAGCAACGGATTTAAAAGAGTTGGTAAGTGACTTTAACACAAGTTTTTTCAGCACATCGAATTTACGGATTACGAACAGTTTCATCGATAAGGACAGCCAAATCATTATTGTTCGTAGCTTTGAAGACAAGACCAAAGCGATGGATTACTACAATACCTTCCTGGCCAATCAGGGTTTGCTGAAGGAATTAAATGAGCGCGGATACCAGCGGTTTATCATTACCACCAAGAATTTTACCGTGCTATTCCGCAATAAAAACCCGCAGGATTATGGTGCGTTTTTTGGTCAGAATTATTTGTAATCGGTAAATAGAAATTCCAATGTTTAAAAGTTCAAATAATCGCGATATGGCTAAAATCAATGAACCCAATGCACCTGAAAAACTGAACCGGATCGTTTCCGGAACCGATATTGAAGGTGTCATTGTGTCTGACAGCAATATACGAATCGATGGAAGGGTAAAAGGTTCTATTGATGTGAAAGGTAAACTTGTGGTCGGTTCTACCGGAAGAATTGATGGTGAAATCATCTGCGACAATGCCGAAATAGAAGGAAGCATCGTAGGCAAAATTACTGTCAACGGAATTTTATCTCTGAAAAGCACTGCCCGTCTGGATTGCGACATCATCACCCAGAAACTCGCCATTGAACCTGGCGCTGTATTCAGCGGAAACTGCGAAATGGGTCCGGAAATTTCCAAAGAGGCAAAAACTCCCTTGCGCACAGGAATTCCTCCCGTCAATACGGAATCTCAAAACAAGCAGTCAATTCCTTTAACGACACATGCCGCAAAAGAATCCGTCCGGTAACGAAAGACCGAACGATTTTTATCGCTACACGGGAATGGCGATCAAAATGGCTGTTGTTATTTTGATCGGCGTGATGGGTGGGCAAAAACTCGATGAAAAAGCCAGAACACAAAGCCCGTGGTTTACCATTGGACTTTCACTTCTCAGTGTCGGTGTAGCCATTTATATTGTAATCGCCGACACGCGACCAAAATAGTTGAAATGCCTTCATACCACCGCGACTTTTTCATTGTAATTATCCTCACAGCCCTCGGTGCGTGGCTCACGGCAACTTTTCTGCTTTCCGTCACTGTGCCCACTTCATTTTGGCTTTGCCTGAGCTTTATTGCACTGGTTTCGATTTTCATACACCGCCTTCTCACCCGCGCAAGCTCCAAACGTCCGCAACTATTCGTGGCCTATTTTATGGGGGCGCTCAGCGGCAAACTTTTTCTCTCAGCGATGCTCATGGTGGGAGTCGGTCTGACCGACGGCGAAAACCTAAAATTTACGGCAGTGGGCTTCCTGATCGCCTACGTGCTTTTGACTGTTGTGGAAATCCGTCATTTGGTGCCCCTGCTTCGCAATCCAAAAACGTGATATTCCGCTATCTGTGAAGCGCTTAATCCGCAAGGAAAAAAACAGAGCTAAATATTTCTTTCTGAACATTTATTGCCTAGTTTTGCAGTCGATTTTTGACGCTCTAAAACCGTTGAAAATAGCGATAGATGCCTAAGAAAATGCTCCATCTCCACCGCCCTTTATTTACGCTTTTCATCACTTTGCTCACTTTTGGCGTTTTGCCATTCGCTATCGGGCAGGATATTTACACCGAACCCAGAACGGATACCACGAATGCGGCGCTTGAAGAAAGCCATGCGCATCCTCCTAAAAAATTCGATGCAGGAAAAATGATCATGCATCACATTGCCGACGCACATGAAATTCATATCATCGGCGATTATGCGATCTACCTGCCTATTATTCTCTGGGCTGACGGTGGTCTTCAGGTTTTTTCCAGCAGTCATTTCTACCACAATCCTCACCACGAGACATACGATGATAATTTCGGAGATCAGCAGGAACTCCACTATTACAGCCATGACGAATACGTCCTTTACCACGAGCACATCTATCTCGTTGATGAAAATGGCGGTGTAACCGTGGATGCTGAAACCGGTGACGCTTTAAATGCCTCGGTTTTTGACATCTCCATCACCAAGAGCGTAGCCGGTATTTTGCTCACCGTTTTCTTGCTTCTGATTATATTCCTGAGCGTGGCAAAAGCCTACCGCAAAAGAGAAGGTCAGGCGCCCAAAGGTCTGCAATCGTTTATAGAGCCTTTGATACTTTTCATCAGAGATGAAGTGGCTGTGCCTTCCATCGGTGCGCGAAAAGCGGACAAATTCCTTCCCTTTCTCCTGACGATATTCTTTTTCATCTGGATCGCCAATATGCTGGGATTGATTCCATTTATTGGTGGATTCAATATTACAGGTACGCTCTCCGTCACAGCGGTTTTGGCAGTAATCGTTTTCCTTGTCACTACTTTTAACGGGAACAAACATTACTGGGGACACCTGGTATGGCCTCCCGGGGTGCCACTTCCCATTAAGTTTATCCTCGTACCCATCGAAATACTCGGGATTTTCATCAAACCTCTGGTATTGATGATCCGACTTACGGCTAACATTACTGCAGGCCACATCATTATCCTGGCTTTCGTTTCCCTCATTATCATTTTTGGCGAAAGCAGTGCCGCTGCTGGCTACGGCGTGGGAATAGGCAGCACCTTGTTCATGATATTCATGTTTTTTATCGAGCTTTTGGTTGCCTTTCTCCAGGCGTATGTCTTCACTTTGTTGGCGGCGTTGTACTTCGGAGATGCAACCCAGGAAGCTCACCATTAATCAGGCAATAAGCAAACCATATAAATCACAATTCTCATGGAATTTTTAAATGTTCTCTTACAAGCTGGTGAAGTTGCTGCAAATGCTGGTCTTGCCGGTATTGGCGCAGGTTTGGCTGCTGTTGGTGCAGGTGTAGGTATCGGTCGTATCGGTGCTTCCGCTTTGGAATCAATGGCCCGTCAGCCAGAAGCCACTGGAGACATCCGTGCAAACATGATCGTTGCTGCCGCCCTTGTTGAAGGGGTTGCACTTTTTGCGGTTATCGTTTGTTTGCTGGTTGTTCTTTAATGACACAAAAGCAGCCCTGACGGTTGGTCAGGGCGCTTTTTTTTAATTTGACAATAAAAGACCAAAAATATGCTTGATGTAAGTTGGGGCACCGTAATCTGGTCATCGATCGCATTCTTGATCGTGGCTTTTATCCTTGCCAAATTCGCCTGGAAACCAATTCTCGCTTCAATCAAAGAGCGCGAAACCTCGATTGATACAGCCATCAAATCTGCCGAAAAGGCGCGTTTGGAAATGGCCAATCTCACTGCCAGCAATGAAAATTTGCTCAGAGAAGCGCGCATCGAAAGAGACGCGATGATGAAAGATGCCATGGAGACGAAAAACAAAATCATGGCCGAAGCAAAGGAACGCGCTGAGGTAGAATACGGTAAAATTCTGGCTTCCGCCAAAGATGCAATCCATACGGAAAAGATGGCCGCCATTACTGAAATCAAATCCCAGGTAGCTGCCCTAAGCATTGAAATTGCTGAAAAACTTATTCGTCAGGAATTGAAAAGTGACGACAAGCAAAAAGCGCTCATCGACAAATATTTGCAGGAAGCAAAACTCAACTAAATGCACCAGGATTCTAAAGTAGCCAGGAGATACGCCAAGGCACTGCTTGATTTGGCTGTGGAGCAAAACAAGCTTGAGGAAGTAAAAGAAGACATGCTGCTCATTGCAAGCACTTCACGCGAAAACAAAGGCTTGGTTCACATGCTGAAAAGTCCTGTGATCAAAACGGATAAAAAAATTGCCATACTCAATCAAATTTTTTCCGGGAAGATTGGCATCATGACCCGGCATTTTATTGAGATCATCGCACGTAAAAAACGCGAGAATATTCTCTCCGATATTGCCCATTCATTTGCGGAACTGCACCGGGAACACCATGGTATATTGCTCGCGGAAATCACCACTGCCGTACCGCTCGATGTCGAGGGCCGTGCCAAAGCCACGCGTTTTATAGAAAAATTGAGCAAAAAAGTTGAGCTCAAAGAAAAAGTTGATCCGGATTTGATCGGTGGTTTTATTATTCGTGTGGGAGACCGTCAATACGACGCGTCGATCGAAAGCCGAATCAATGCCCTGAAAAGATCCTTTTTAAAGAACCCTTACATCTCAGAAATTTAACACAATAACAATGGCCGAAGTAAACCCAGCTGAAGTTTCAGCGATCTTAAGAGAACAACTCGCCGGATTTAAATCTGATGCCGAACTTGAAGAAGTGGGTACTGTGCTCCAGGTTGGTGACGGTATCGCACGTATATACGGTCTGTCGAGTGTACAGGCTGGAGAACTGATTGAATTTGAATCAGGTCTGCGGGGAATCATCCTCAACCTGGAAGAAGATAACGTTGGTGCTGTATTGCTCGGCGCTTCCAATGATATCAAGGAAGGCGACACCGTGAAACGAACTGGACGAATTTCTTCGATCCATGTCGGCGAAGGCATGCTCGGAAGGGTGGTCAATACCCTCGGAGAGCCCATAGATGGTAAAGGTCCGATTCTGGGCAAATTGTACGAAATGCCCATCGAGCGCAAAGCCCCTGGCGTAATCTACCGACAGCCTGTAAACGAGCCACTCCAAACCGGAATCAAAGCCATTGATGCCATGATTCCTATTGGTCGTGGACAACGGGAGCTGATCATCGGTGACCGACAAACCGGAAAATCAACGGTTGCGATCGACACCATCATCAATCAAAAAGAATTTTTTGACAGGGGAGAGCCCGTTTTTTGTATCTATGTTGCCATTGGCCAAAAAGGTTCTACGGTTGCACAAATCGCAAAAACACTAGCCGATACTGGTGCAATGGCTTATACAGTGATTGTTGCTGCCAACGCATCTGAACCTGCTCCTATGCAGTACCTCGCACCATTTGCAGGAGCGGCCATCGGCGAATTTTTCCGCGATACGGGTCGTCCGGCATTGATCGTTTATGACGACTTGTCAAAACAGGCTGTGGCTTACCGTGAGGTTTCCCTGCTTTTGCGACGTCCTCCGGGACGTGAGGCTTATCCGGGTGATGTATTTTACCTGCACTCCAGATTATTGGAGCGTGCCGCAAAAATCATCAACTCTGATGAGATTGCAGCTCAAATGAATGATTTACCGGAATCTCTGCGCGAAGTGGTAAAAGGTGGCGGTTCATTAACCGCTTTGCCGATCATCGAAACCCAGGCCGGTGACGTATCGGCCTACATTCCGACCAACGTCATCTCTATCACAGACGGTCAGATATTTTTGGAGTCGAATTTATTCCTTGCCGGTGTTCGACCTGCCATCAACGTTGGTATTTCTGTATCGCGGGTTGGAGGAAATGCCCAGATAAAATCGATGAAAAAAGTGGCTGGAACCCTGAAACTAGATCAGGCCCAGTACCGTGAGCTTGAGGCTTTCGCCAAATTTGGCTCCGACCTGGATCCGGCTACCATGGCTGTATTGGGAAAAGGCGCACGAAATGTGGAAATCCTAAAACAAGCGCAAAACTCTCCTGTTCCTGTTGAAAAACAGGTGGCCATCATCTACCTCGGAACAAAAGGAAAATTGAACAAAGTTCCGGTAAACCGCATCAAGGAATTCGAAACCGAATTCCTCGATTTTATGGAAGCAAAACACAGCAATATACTGGATTTGCTTCGCCGTGGACAGTTGACCGATGAAGTGACCAGCACACTCGAAAGGGTTGGTGCAGAATTGGCATCAAAATATTAATACCCCTGATGAACATCCTGCCTTCAGGAAGGATATAAATCAACCAGCACAATGGCTAACTTAAAAGAAATCAGAGCGCGAATCACCTCGGTGAACTCGACGAAGCAAATCACCTCGGCCATGAAAATGGTGTCGGCGGCCAAGCTTCGCCGGGCGCAGGACGCCATCACGCAGATGCGTCCCTACGCCCAAAAACTTCAGGAGATTTTGCAAAATCTGAGTGGAGCTCTTGATGTTTCAGAAAATACATTTGCCAAAGAGCGCGAAGTGAAGCGCGTATTGGTAATTGCTGTGAATTCAAACCGCGGATTGTGCGGTGCATTTAATAACAACGTACTGAAACAAACCAAAACTCTTATCGCTGAGCATCCCGGCGCAGAAGTAAAAGTACTCGCCATCGGCAAAAAAGCCTTTGACGCTTTCAAAAAAACGAGCCATATGCCCGGCGTAGGATACCCCGCTGAGCCCTTCCGGATTTATGAAAATCTGAATTTTCAGGAATCTTCCATCATAGCCAATGCGGTGATGGAAAAGTTTGTGGAAGGCCATCTGGACAGGGTGTATCTGGTTTACAATTCTTTTAAAAATGCCGCTGTACAATATTTAACAGTTGAGCAGTTTTTGCCAGTAGTTCCACCTGTTCAATCCGCAGTTTCAACAGCCCAGGTTGATTATATTTTCGAACCAAACAAAGAAGAAATTGTCGCTGAGCTGATACCCAAGTCTCTCAAAATCCAAATGTATAAAGCCATTCTCGATTCTTATGCGGCAGAGCATGGCGCGCGGATGACGGCCATGCACAAGGCTACCGACAATGCCACCGATCTGGTAAAAGAATTAAAATTGAAATACAACAAGGCCCGTCAGGCATCCATCACCAACGAAATCCTCGAGATTGTAGCTGGTGCCGAAGCATTGGCCGGTTAACATTCCATCAGGGACAACTTCCTGCCCCACCAGTTCGGTGGGGCATTTTTTTGGCTTACTTTCTGCTGTAATTGCACAGATTCCGTTCCATGAAAATTTCTTACCTCCAAGGCCTCTCGTTAGGCATAGCAGGTATTCTACTCATTCTCCTGGCCCCCCACGCCGCCAATTTTGTGCGACCTGATAAGGATATGACCGAGGCCGCGCGGACATTTGCATCGGTACTCGACGAAAAGACCAAAATCGCCCATGGTGCACTTCAGGAGATTCAGAAAGAAATTCGTTTAAAAGGTGTCAAAAACACCCAATATCAAAACATTGATCATTTCAGGACACTGCATCAAAAACATGGAATCAGCCTCTTCGTTTTTCGGGATGACTCGCTGATACTTTGGTCTGAAAATGCCATTCCGGCCATGGAAGCACTTCGGGCCGCGATCGAGGGCCGGGAAATTTACCACTTCGACAATGGTTGGCATAAACTGTATTATCTCACAGATGGCGCCGACGAATACGTTGCTACCATCCTCATCAAAAACACCTATCCATATCAAAACCAATATCTGGATAATGGATTTTTTGGTGAATTCTCACAAGTCGGCTTAAACGGTATTCATGTCAGGCAAATACCAGGCTCCGTCAAATTACGAGCCGATCACCAGGCTTTTTATTTAGAATACGATCAACAAGTCCTTACCGGAAAAGCAAATCCATTGGTATTTCTGCTATTTGCAGTTGCTGGCGGGGCATTGATCTTATTGAGCTTATTCGTGGTAATTCGTAGCAGCCTTCGAAAGTGGCATCCGGGAGTGATTCTTTTATCTACCATCACAGCTGTTTTTCTATTAAGATATTTCAGCATTGTAAGCGGATGGCCCGGATACATTTCCGAACTGGAGCTTTTTAGTCCTGCTTTGTATGCCTCATCGGCTCTATTTCCTTCCCTGGCCGACTTTATTATCAATTCCTTGTTGCTCGTATTTCTGTCCTTGCTTATTCGTTTTGATTTTCACCGCCGGATTGAAATTAGAGTTCCAGGCCTGCAATATTTGGTTTTGATTGTCAGCGGCTTCGGAATATTCATGTATACCATTTGGATTAATTCCCTTATAAAGGGATTGGTCATCAACTCAAATATTCCATTCGACATCAACGATATTGGCGGGCTAACAGCATACAGTTATCTCGCTATTCTCTCCATGGCGATGCTTTATTTTTCGACCTATCTGATCGCCGAAACGATTGTCCTTTTCACGAAAAGGTCCAAAATTTCCCGAAAAGCTACTCTACTTTCCTCTTTGATTTTAATCTTGATATACATTGTAGCTAGTCACCTGTATGCAATCCGCGACCTTGTTTTCGTTCTCTGGTTTGGGTTGTTGCTGCTTTGGATTATATACTACCGCCTTTACAGAAATGAGCTGGGAATCCGGTTGGATGCCGTTGTTCTGGTCATCGCGCTATTTGCGACGGTCGGCAGCCACAATTTCTTAAAATATTCGATCAAGCGCGAACACAGCCAAAGACAGATTCTCACAGAGAAACTCGCCGTTGGAGACGATCCTGTCGCGGAATTATTGTACAGCGAGCTGAAGCAATCATTAACCCGCGATGCGGCCGTGAGAGAATTGTTCTCCCAAAACGAACTTCATGCCCGCCAAACGCTTGAAGACTTCATTCTACCACGGTATTTTTCCGGCTATTGGAGTAAATACAGCATTAACGTCTATGCCTACTCCCGCGATAGCAGCGCCTGGGGCAAACTGCCTTCTGTAAAGCCCATGCCATTCAGTGAAGTTTTGAGGAAAGTCGAGCGATATGGTGAATCTTCCAAAATGGAACCAGGACTTTTCTACCTCACGAATACCCAAGACCTTACCACCTACATTGGCATTGTGCCATTGCATTACAGCCTTTCGGCAAAACCGGACGGAATATTTGTTTTTGAAATCTCGGCCAAACCAATCCCACAACGTTCTGGTTTTCCCGCGCTACTCATGGATGAGAGTTCACGGACAAAACAGGAATCTGGTCAATATGCATCAGCGCGCTACCTCAACGGGAAATTGATCAATAGCAGGGGGAACTTTCCTTACCAAACCCACCCAAAAAAATTTCTAACCGTCGACAAAGAATCATTCTTTCTGGAATATGGCGGATACGAACACCTGATCACAAAAATGACATCCTCTACCCTTCTGGTGGTGTCCCGGGAGCTGAAGACCCCACTGGATAAAGCGACAACCTTCAGCTATTTATGCGGTCTTTTCGGAGCCCTGTTTGCATTGGGGAGATTGGTTTTTCTGTTGATATCCCACACCGGTCCATTGCGGCTTAACCTCAATCAGCGCATTCAAATTCTGCTGGTACTTCTCACACTCACGAGCATGTTGCTTTTTGCATTTGCAAATAAATTTTACATTGAACAGAAATACGACGAAAAGAACCGTACCCACCTGCGTGAAAAGATGCAGTCTGTTTTGCTCGAAGTGAAAAACAAACTGGACGAAGAAGATGAGCTGAATTTCAATATTTCAGATTATATCAATCGATTGCTTTCTCACTTCTCTTATGTCTTTTTTACGGACATCCACCTCTACAATCCAGAGGGCGATCTGGTTGCCTCAAGTCAAATGCGCATGTTTAACGAAGGTCTCATTTCCAGAAAAATGAATCCGGAAGCCTTTGTGCGAATGGCTTATTTTGATCAGGTCGATTTTGTACACGAAGAGCGTATTGGAAAATTAAACTACATCTCGGCGTACACTCCCTTCTACAATGAAAAAGGTGAACTACTTGCTTATCTCAACCTCCCGTACTTTGCAAAACAGGCAGAACTTGATGAAGAAATTTCGAGTTTCCTGGTATCCGTGATCAACATTTTTGTATTGCTGTTTATCTTGTCCATCATCGTGGGTCTGTTTATTTCTCAATGGATTACTTCACCCTTGCGGGCTATCCGCGAAAGCCTCGCTCAGGTGGATCTGGGAAAATCAAACCGGCTTATACACCACCAAAGCAATGATGAAATCGGACTTCTCGTATCCGAATACAACGCCAAAGTGGCCGAGCTGGAGCACAACGCTGAAAAACTCGCCCAATCTGAGCGCGAATCTGCCTGGAGAGAAATGGCCAAGCAGGTAGCACACGAAATCAAAAATCCGTTAACACCCATGAAATTGAGCGTTCAACACCTTCAACGGTCGCTCGATCAGGGACAGGAAATAAATACAGCCCAAATCAACCGGCTCGCTTCGAATCTTGTAGAACAAATAGACGCCCTGAGTGAAATTGCAAGCGCTTTTTCAAATTTTGCCCGCATGCCCATGGCCAAACCCAAAGTGATCGATCTGGTAGCTATTCTCTCCAGCACGGTCGCCCTGTATGAGAGCTTCGACAGGTCGACCTTTACCCTGAATATTGGCGTTTCAGGAAGCGCTCAGGTCGTTTCCGACAAAGAGCAACTTCTTCGCGTGTTTAACAATCTTATCAAAAATGCCCTACAGGCGATCGGTGATAAGAAGAGAGGGCAAATTGACATCACACTCCTCAGTGACGCGGAAGGATATCGTGTATCACTCAAAGACAATGGATCTGGCATACAAGAGGAAGATTACAACCGTATTTTTGTCCCGAATTTCACGACCAAATCAAGAGGAATGGGATTGGGACTGGCGATGACCAAGAACATTGTGGAAAACAGCAACGGTAAAATCTGGTTTGAAAGCGTGGCTGGTTCAGGGAGCACTTTTCACGTCTGGCTCCCCAGAGCTTAATATCACACGCTTTTTCTGGCAGGTGCGCGACCTCACCGCCTTCCGGGTATGCTGATCAGCACAGCGAATGGTGCACCCTTTTGCAATGCGGAAGCGTCCCCGGCCCTCAAACGCTGCCCCGTCGTGAAATATCACCTCTGAGTTGTCCTTGAGCCTGAGACTCGACCTGCGGTTGTGCTTTAGCCCGGAACCCGGAAGAAAGTGCAACTCACTGTCCTGATGGAGCTCAATAGTTCCATGATCAACTTCGATTAGCGCATCCTGAGTTACGTTCATTAAAGTGCGATCTGTAAAAAGAGGTGTTGTCGTCAGACTGTCTGGATGATCCAGCCGGGTTGGCGTAAGTCCTCTTGAAAGTATGAGTGAGCCAGTAATCAATAAGTCTGGTCCTGCCACGTTGTGGTTGTGAAGGACAATCTCAGGAGCGCACCAGCGGCGGGTATCTTCCAGCGTATTGTCATCAAATTTTATCCGGACTTTAACCATTCCATCCGGAAAAGTTTCTATGATTTTTATAGAAATTCCATTTAGATGAACCGCACGGTTATTTTTTTCATGCGGCTTTCGGGGTTTTCTGGAATTGACAGTCGTAAGCATACTCGCAGCCGTTGGATTGGTTCCAATTCCAAGTCCATCATTCCCTGCCTGTCTGAAGGCGTGAAATTCATTTCCCATCAGGGGTAACCGGCTGTATTCTCCATCAACTTTTTTGATCATTGTGGCCTCCAGATTGCGGTGATCCAATTGCTTCAGGGTGTCCTCCAAGACAGCCAGACTTATTTCCTGATCATGACTTCCTGAAAGTGGATTTTCCCGTTCTGGAATTTGTTCGTAATACCGATATGCCTCACCATTCACACAAAATCCTGGACTCACTTTATCCGCACTCCAAAGCAGGTCGTAATTGCCATTGGCCAGCACCGGTCTTAGGTAGTCTGCATTCACTTTCGTGAAAATATTCCCCCCTTCCTTTTCTTCCGCATCCAACTGCATTTGCATGTAAATGCCCGACCGCGAATATGACGTGCAATCATAAGCTTCGTGGAGAAACTGATCAAATTCGGAGCCATTGAAACGAAAAGTTGTGTGGTTCTCCAACCACAGCCATTGTTGAAATTCACCACCGGGAATGTAAGGCAATTTGATTCGCAAGGCATCACCTGTGGTTTGAAAATCGCGTAGAATATATATTCCTGCGTCATTTACACTTGATGCGTTAAGATCGCTATTAATCTCACCCCCAATGGAATCACGTGCACTAATTAAAAAATCATTTCCATCAGCGATCCATCCCAACCGATAGCGATCCCAACCGCTGCAGGTTATCAAACTGGAATTTGCTCCGCCCATCATCGACCATCCGCCCTGAACAGGTAAAACATAGCTCGTGAAACCCGCGCTATTGCCCCCTCCGGAATGAAAGTGATTGCCGCCGAGAAACAGGTGGTTTAATTCATGGCGCAGAATATTGAAGGGAAATCCGGCTCCACCGGCAAAAACAGAATACGAATCCGTGCGTTTTCCTTCTACCAATCCAAAACTGGAAGGGGAAGCCTGACCAGATCCTCCTCCCAAAACGTGATAGTTCCGTATGAGCACCATCACATGGTCCACTCCCTGAAAATCTCCGGTGCGCGGCAAAATTTTCAACCCGCGTCCAGAACTTTTCTCCCATAGGTCGAAATCCTGCGCGGTATAACCTTTAGAAGAGTTTACAGGACCATTGGAGGTAAGTGTATCTGCCATTAACCTCAGCATGGCATTCACACCTCCACGCATCATTTTGGAATAGGGGATTTGAATCAGGCCGGGATGATAGTCACCAAAAACCTTTAAATTACCCAACGATATCTCCTGATAATACTGGGTGACGCGGCCAGCTTTAGTCGACGTCGCTTGCACGTCAAACAGACTATCGGCGTAGGTTGGCAAACTTCCTTTGGGCCATATCTTATTTCCATTTGGTATAAACTCCAGCTCGGGTAGCGTATCATAAATCACTTCTCCAAAAACCACCAATATGCGAAGGCTGTCCTTTGCCGGAAGGGTCCAACCGTTTTCACTCGATTGTTGGGCTATGGCATTCCCACCGCCAAAGTATATGATCATGGCGGGAATTACGATTAAAGGGCGGAAGAAACGCATTCTCAAAAATAGAGAAATAGTGCGTTTTACCATGAAATAGATGTAAGAGGCTTACATTTGCAATAAATCACCACCGCATGAATTTTGAAAATGTCCTCGTGTCAACCGAAGGCCATATATGCTATATTACTGTAAACCGCCCTCATAAGTTGAATGCGCTGAACAGACTCACAATCAGAGAGCTTTCTCAGGCCATGAAAGATGCATCTTCATCACCGGAAGTAAGGGTAATTATTTTGACGGGTGCGGGTGAAAAATCTTTCGTAGCAGGTGCTGACATCTCGGAATTTGCTGATTTTTCTGATCAGGAAGGTCAAAATCTGAGCGAAACAGGTCATCAGATTCTTTTTAATTTAATTGCAGAAATGCAAACGCCCGTGATTGCAGCCATCAATGGATTTGCACTAGGCGGAGGGCTGGAACTCGCATTGAGTTGTCATATTCGCGTAGCCTCAGACAATGCCAAATTGGGACTTCCCGAAGTTTCTCTCGGGTTGATTCCAGGTTATGGCGGTACCCAGCGATTGACATTGCTGGTGGGTTCAGGCAATGCAATGGAGCTCATTACGACGGCCGGCATGATCGATGCGCATGAAGCACACCGTATCGGACTTGTGAACCATGTCTGCACCCAAACCGAGCTTAAATCGAAATGTGCTGAAATAGCGATGCGCATCGTACGAAATTCACCTACCGCAGTCTCTGCAGCCATGCGGGCTGTGAGCAGCGTTTACACAGTGGATGTGGATGGATTTCAGGTGGAGATCGAAGCTTTTGGTAGTTGTTTTGGAACGGACGATTTCAAAGAAGGTACAACATCCTTTCTGCAAAAAAGAAAGCCCCGGTTTACTGGCGAATAATCGGGAAAAAATCGAATGAGCGGACTGCGTAAACTTGCCGGACAAACTGCCATCTACGGCTTGAGCAGTATCGTAGGAAGGCTGGTGAATTTTTGGCTTTTCCCCATATACACCTATGTGTTTTTACCCGAAGAGTATGGCGTAGTCACTGAACTTTACGCCTATGTCGCTTTTTTGATCGTGATGCTGACATATGGTATGGAAACTGCCTTCTTTCGATTTTCATCACAGGAAAAAGACCTTGCTCATCGTCAAAAGATATTCAGCACCTCCCTCATCTCGGTCTTTGCCACAGCTACAATTTTTTTAATCCTCTCGCAGTTTTGGATGGCTGACATTTCTTCGTGGATGGGATACGAAGCTCATCCTGAATACATCCAGTATTTTATCTGGATCATTGCCCTCGATGCCGTGGTGACCATTCCATTTGCCCGTCTCCGATTGCTCAACAAACCCATCCCTTTCGCCCTGATCAATGTGGGCACCATTCTCGTAAATATTGGACTGAACCTTTTTCTGATTCTTTATTGTCCTGCGGCTTACAAAAATTCGGACGCATTCGGCCATTCTTTTATACAAGGCTGGTACGACCCATCTATTGGAATTGGATATATATTCATAGCCAATCTGATCAGCAGCGCGTTGAAATTCCTACTCCTTTCACCGTGGATGAAAGATGTGGTCATGGGTTGGCATCGGATCATCTTTAAAAAGCTTTTCCCATATGCCCTCCCCCTATTGATTTTGGGGCTTGCCGGAATTATTAATGAAACTTTCGACCGTGCCTTTTATACACGTCTGTCGGGTCTGACAGAACCGGTTGCCAAAGCCCAATTGGGGATTTACGGGGCGTGTTACAAAATCGCGATGTTGCTCAGTATAGGTATTCAGGCTTATCGTTTTGCTGCTGAGCCCTTTATTTTTTCGCTGAAAAGCGGAACTGAAAGCAATAAAACACAGGCCGATATCATGAAATACTACATCATCGTGGCCAGTTTTCTTACCCTCATTATTTTGTGCTTTCTCGACCTGATTATTCTGATGATTGGAAAAGAATTTCGGGAGGGCCGTGATGTCATTCCGATCTTACTTGTTTCCTATATCTTTTTTGGTGCTTTATTTAATCTATCGTTTTGGTTCAAATTGAACGACAAAACCAAATTTGGCGCCCTGATCGCGATAACCGGGGCAGTAGTCACCATCATTTTGAATGTGATTTTGGTGCCGCAAATAGGTTATTACGGTTCCGCCTGGGCCACTTTTGCTGCCTACGCTGCCATGTTATCGCTGTCACTTTATCTGGGTCAGCGGCTTCATCCGATTCCTTATAATTACAGAGAATTGCTCGGTTACCTTATCATTGCGGCCGTGCTTTATGGCGCACACCGCATCCTTAACTTACCAGGAAATTACACCTATTTCACAGCTTCACTGGCCAGCCTGATGTTTCTGGGCTATATGTTTTACAGAGAGAAAAATCTAATCTTAAAAATTCTCAATTTTGGAACTCGAAATCATCAATAAATCGAAACATCCTTTACCCCAATACGCAACACCGAGCAGCGCAGGCTTGGATTTGAGGGCAAATCTTGATGAAACCCTGACACTAGAGTCATTAGAACGAAAGCTTATCCCAACCGGGTTGTTTATCGCTTTGCCGGAAGGCATGGAAGCTCAAATCCGACCGAGAAGCGGACTGGCGTTTAAGGAAGGCATTACTGTACTTAATAGTCCCGGGACTATCGATGCCGACTATCGCGGAGAGTTGAAGGTATTATTGGTAAATTTGTCCAATCAAATCGTTCACATCCACGATGGAGACAGAATTGCTCAGATGGTGGTGGCCCGATATGAACATACAACCCTTCTGGAAGTTCTATCACTGCCCGATACCATTCGGGGAAGTGGTGGCTTTGGAAGCACAGGAAAAAATGCATAAACAAGCATGAATATAATTATCCCCATGGCTGGCATGGGCAAGCGTCTTCGACCGCATACCCTCACCACGCCCAAACCCCTCATTCCCATAGCTGGTAAGCCCATCGTACAGCATCTTGTGGAAGACATTGCTGCGCTCCTGAATGAACCCATAGAAGAAATGGTTTTCGTCACAGGCCGTTTTGGAGACGAAACCGAAAGGCATTTGCTGGAAGTGGCACATGCACTGGGTGCCAATGGACGCATTGCATATCAGGATGAAGCCTTGGGAACTGCGCATGCCGTGTGGTGTGCCAAAGAAGCATTGCAGGGCAAAGTAATCGTCGCTTTTGCGGACACGCTCTTCCGGGCTGACTTCAAAATGGAGGAGTCGTCAGATGGGGTATTGTGGGTTAAAAAAATTGCTGATCCATCTGCATTTGGTGTGGTAAAACTCAACTCAGATGGAATTATCACAGACTTCATCGAAAAGCCCAAAGAATTTGTAAGTGATTTGGCCATGATCGGCATTTATTATTTCAAGCGGGGCGAAGACCTGGCTACAGAAATCAAATATCTGGTTGATAATGAAGTAACGCGCAGCGGAGAATATCAGCTTCCGGATGCTTTAAGACGACTCACCGAGAAAGGCACGCGGTTTGTACCCGGAGAGGTGACGGAATGGATGGATTGTGGAAATCCGTTGGCCACCATAGAAACAAACGAAAGGATACTTCATTGGAAATATCCGGAATCGAAAATTGATCCATCTGTCGCAATAAAAAACAGCGTGATCATTCCTCCTTGTTATATCGGCGAAGGAGCCATTATATCCTCTTCAGTTATTGGACCCTATGTATCCATTGGTGCCATGTGCCTGGTAAATAACAGTTGTATAGCCAACAGTATTGTCCAGAGCAATACGCAGATCAATGGGCAGTATCTCGAGCGGAGTATGATAGGACATCACGCTAAAATAAACACAGTTGCCAATCAATTAAGTATTGGTGACTATAATCAGATGGGATGAAGAATCTGCAGCAGTTTTGTTTCTTAAAATGGCGTTTAGCGGCAATTTTGGTTTTGTCAGTTTCCCTGTTTTCGCAGTGTGCGGAACGTCCAGTTGGAGCAAAGCAAACAAATATTCAACCTTCCCGGACTGCGTTGTCACCTGGAGCGGAAAGAAAGTTTACTGAGCTGTTTTTTGATGCCAACAGAGCGAAGATTCTTGGCAATTTTCAGGAAGCAAAAAGCCTTTTTAATGAAGCGCTCGCTATTGATCCAGGCAGCAATGCTGTGCGTTTTGAACTGGCTAAAATTTTGACTGATGAAGGCAATCTCTCCCGGGCGATTGATTTTATGAAGCCTGTGGTAGCCGAGGACAAAGAGAATATATGGTACGCTCAATTCCTGGCTCAGCTTTACGCCGAAACCGGTCAAACTGCGCAGAGTATAAAATTGGTAAAAGAGATCATCGAAAATCATCCAGACCAGTTTGAATATTATTTCAGCCTTGGAGGTTTGCTGGCGGCCGAAGGAAAATATGACGAGGCACTTGCGATGTATGACAAGCTGGAGGCTCAAACGGGACCCAATGAAGAACTTTCCATGCAACGCCAACTCATTTACATGGAGAAAGGAGACCATACAGCTGCCTTGAAGGAGGTGGACAAGTTGATCGAAAATAACCCTGGCGAAATACGCTATTACGGAATGAAGGCTGAAATACTTCAGCAATCAGGAAAAAAAGACGAGTCCAAATCCATTTATCTGGACATGCTCAATATAGATGCTGGCAACGGGCTCGTACTGCTTTCGCTATATGAAATTTCACGTAGAGAAGGCGATCTTGTTTCTGCCAACAATTATCTCAGCCGTGCCTTTGAAAGTTATGATCTGGGTATCGATGTCAAAGTGAATATCCTACTCAATTTTTTATCGTCAGGAGATTTAAAACAAAACCAGGATATCATTACCATTCTTGGTGAAAAACTGGAAAAAGCACATCCTGATGAGGCCAAAGCTTACGCCATCCAGGGCGACATTTATTACAATATCGGCGATCTCGAAAAAGCACGTGAAAAATTCAGGCAGGCCGTGACATTGGACGGCAACCGACCTCCTATCTGGCAGCAAATACTCACTATTAACTCACAACTGGGCGACTTCGATTCGCTTGTAAAGGAGAGTGAAAAGAGCATGGAGTTATTTCCACAACAACCAACCTTCTATCTCTTTCATGGGGTTGGTTTGCTACAGTTGCAAAAATTTGAAGAATCCATAGAATCGCTCAATACCGGTAAAAATCTTGTATTTGATAACAATCCCCTGCTTTCGCAATTCTATGCCTCGTTGGGGGATGCTTACTTCGAAACAGATAACCATGAATTATCAGATAGTTCGTATGAATCGGCTTTGAAAATTGATCCTTCGAATGCGGTGGTTCTGAATAATTACGCCTATCATCTTTCTGTCCGCAACGAGAAATTGGAGAAAGCCGAAACAATGGCCAAAAAAGCCAACGACCTGCGTCCGGATCAGCCTTCATTTCAGGACACTTATGGATGGGTGCTCTACATGCGCGGCAATTTTCAGAATGCTTTGTTTTGGATTGAGCAAGCCATAAAAAATGGAGGCGGAAATGATCCTGTCGTACTTGACCATTACGGAGACGTGCTTCACCAGGTCAATCGGAACAACGAAGCAATTGTTCAATGGGAAGCGGCCATATCCGCTGGTGGCGACCGTGCTGTAATTGAAATGAAAATTAACAGAGAAAAAGCAGAGAAATAAATGACGAAATCACGCTTTTTCAAACTCTGTTTTTTGCTGGTTTTACTGGCAGGTGCATCGGCTTGTAAAACCAAACGCGTGGTAGAGCGGAGCCCATTGATCAATATCAGCACAAATTCGCTGTTGGATTTGGTGGATGCCAATAATTTTGATTTCAAATCTTTGAGCGGAAAACTTTCTGTGAATTCCTCCTCTGAACTTCATAGCGGAGCATTTAAGGTAAATATGCGGATCGCCAAAGACAGTGCTATCTGGCTGAGCGTCACGCCAGCACTTGGTATAGAAGCAGCCAGGATTTTGATTGATCAGGATTCTGTAAAATTTATAGATAAACTGAAGAGCCAATATTTTGTAGGTGGTATTGATGCAATGGACACCATTCTAGCGTACGCTGCCGGATATCCTTTTCTCGAAAATCTATTGATCGGCAATCCAGTTGAAATCAACCCCGAAGATAAATACACCAGTTTTGTTGACGGGTTGAATTATGTACTTCAAACCAAATCCAAACGGAAGTTGCGCAAGGCCGTGGATCTGAAATCGCCTCGAACTGCAACTGATAGCGTGTTTGCCGAGGTGCTCAGAGCAAAAAAATATGAAAAGGTTACACGGAAATACAGCGAGGATGATTTGATCCTGAAACGTTATTTCATCAGACCCGGGGATTTTAAGGTGGAAACAATATTGATCGATGACATTCTGTTAAATCGGGCGCTGAAGATATATTACAGTAGATTTGAGGTCGTGGACGGAATTGCATTCCCAATGCAGATAAAAATTGAAATGTCCACCACTGAAGGCACCTCAACATTTGACCTGGAATATACGCGAATCAAAACCAATGAAGCCCAAAGCTATCCCTTCAAAATTCCGGATAAATATTCGACGGCGCCTTAGTGCTGCCGGATTGTTTTTGCTGCTGCTTCTTTGCACAGCAACGCTGAATGCTCAGGAGAAAGCGGAGTTGCAAAAGGAACGCGACCGCATCTCCGAAGAAATCAGCCTCACCAGCAAGTTGTTGAAAGAGACCCGGGATAACAGAAATAAAGTGGAAGCCGAACTCTCTTTACTCACCCGAAAAATCGGATTGAGAGAGGATCTCATCAAGTCGCTGCAGCGCGAAATAGCGCAATATAATGCGCGCATCAAACAGAACAAAGCGGAAATCACCAAGCTGGAAAATGAGCTTAAAGCTTTAAAAGACAATTATGCTAAAATGATCCAATTTGCCCAACGCAACAACCGGGCAGAAGATCGTTTGATGTTCATTTTTGCCTCAAAAGACTTTTATCAGGCCACCAGTCGGATCAAACATCTTCAACAAATCGCGAGATTCAGACAAAATCAGGCGAAGGAAATTCTCGCCACACAAGCTCAATTGAACGAACTCAACCTTGGACTGCTCGCCGTAATCAATGAAAAAGATGAACTGCTTCAAAATGAAGAAAACGTTCGGAAAGAACTCGCAGAGGATGTAAGCGCCCAGAAATCGGCTGTAACAAGTTTGCAGCAGGAAGAAAAAACACTTCTTAAAAAACTGAAAGAACAAGAGAAACAGCGCGAAAAGCTCAACAAGGAAATTCAAAAAATCATTGAAGCGGAAATCAGGGCATCCAAAAAAGACAATGCAGGCGTATTTGCCCTGACGCCTGAAGCAGCGGCGCTTTCGGCCAACTTTGAGAGCAATAAAGGAAAACTTCCCTGGCCTGTTGAAAGAGGCGTGATTACCGCAAAATTTGGTCAGAATCCACATCCAGTCCTTGCTGGCATCATGGTGCCAAACAATGGTATAGACATTGCCACCAGCAATAGTGCTGCTATCCGTGCCATATTTCAGGGAACTATTTCTGCTGTATTCAGTATACCAGGCGCTGGTCAAAATGTGATCATCAACCACGGTGGATACCGCACGGTCTATTCCAATCTCAAGGAAGTTACGGTGAGCAAAGGTCAAAAAGTGGAAAGCAAACAATCCCTGGGCACTGTGCTCACTGACGAATCATCCGGTAAAACGGAAGCACACCTCGAAATCTGGAAGGTATCAGAAGGCGGAACCACCAAACAGGATCCGGCTCTGTGGATATATCGCCAATAACCATGCGGGTGCATTGATTTTTCTTACTTTTGTAAAAACTAAAAGCGACATGCTTTCATCCATTTTTTTATTTGTAGGTCCCTGGCAAATTGTTCTGATCGTACTGGTCATACTACTGCTTTTTGGTGGTCGCAAAATTCCTGAACTCATGAAAGGCCTCGGCCGTGGAATTAAAGAGTTTAAGGATGCTTCGAAAGAAGATTACAGCGATCCCAACCGGCCGGAAGACAAAAAATAACCTTACCAGATCATCCTATTTTGAAACAATACCATTCCCTTGAGTCTGTACAAACCGATTTGAGTAGCGGCTCTGTGAACCTTCCCGACCTGGTGGAGCACTATCTCATCCGAATTAATGAAACCAAGGATTTAAATATTTTTCGTGAAGTTTTTGCCGATGAGGCAAAGGAAAAGGCTGAAATTGTCCAGTCAAAAATTGCTGACGGCTCTGCTGGAAAACTGGCTGGAATGGTCATTGCCATCAAAGACAACATCTGCTATGCAGGTCATCAGGTCGGCGCTGCTTCCAGAATTCTTGAAAATTTCGAGTCGCTTTTTAGTGCCACTGCCGTGGAAAGGTTGCTGGCAGAAGACGTCATCATCATCGGCCGCGTGAATTGTGATGAATTCGCTATGGGAGGCTCCAATGAAAATTCGGCTTACGGTGCCACCAAAAATCCAAGGAACATCGAATACGTTCCCGGCGGTTCTTCGGGTGGCTCGGCGGCGGCTGTTGCTGCTGGATGCTGTCTTGTTGCACTTGGAAGTGATACGGGTGGATCTATACGTCAGCCGGCTTCTTTTTGCGGGGTGGTGGGTATCAAACCGACTTACGGCAAGGTAAGCCGTCACGGCCTCATTGCATTTGCCTCTTCTTTTGATCAGATAGGGCCGATCGCTCATAGCGTGCGTGATTGCGCGCTTGTACTTGAAGTCATTTCCGGTAACGATGTGATGGATTCAACCTCGAGTCATCACGATTCTGGAAACTTATCCGATTTCAATAGTGACCTGAAGCCTTTGCGTATCGGTTATATTGAAGAATGCGTGGAGAATGAGGCAGTGGATGCTGATGTCAGGAAAAAACATTTCGAACTCATCGCTCAGCTCCGAAGTCAGGGTCACACAGTAGAACCTGTTCACCTGGAGGAATTAAAATATCTGGTGCCGGCATATTACATACTGACCACGGCTGAAGCATCTTCAAACCTGTCGCGTTATGACGGGATTCATTTTGGATTCAGAAGCGAAAAAGCGACAGATATCAACTCCACCTACCGGAAGAGTCGCACCGAAGGTTTCGGAAAGGAAGTCAAGAGACGGATTATGTTGGGAACTTTTGTTTTGAGCGCGGGCTATTACGATGCTTATTACGCCAAAGGCCAAAAAGTAAGACGCATATTGAAAGAGAAAACAGACCAAATTCTCATGGATTATGATTTCATCCTCACTCCTACCACGCCGGGAACTGCATTCCGATTCGGCGACAATTTGAAGGATCCGATCAAGATGTATATGGAAGATATTTTCACCGTCCACGCCAATCTGGCTGGATTACCGGCTATTTCTCTTCCACTTTTCACCCACACTGAAAGCGGCCTTCCGTTTGGCGCTCAGTTTATGGCGGGTGCATTTGATGAAGCAAAACTCCTGCATTTCTCCCACAACTTAATGAACACGGTAGCGTTCAAAGAAGTGGTGTAAAAAGAAGGGAGGGCCGGCGATTTTTTGCCTATTTTTCTGGTTGTTCTTTCTAACTTCTCCCCGCAAATTGCGTAGATAGATTCAACTCCTTAATTTACAGACCATGCGATCTAAGTTCATTTTTCATCTCATAAGCAGCTTTGCTGTTGTTATTTCTTCTTTTACCATTCAAGCTCAGGAAGCTGATACAATCTTCGCAGACGTCATAATACCGGATACGATTGTCGCCGCAACAATATACCGGGACGACGCGGTATTGGCTGCCCTTGATGGTTTGTGGAAAGATAAACTCATCGAATGGCAGGATTTTCAGGTCGACAGCAATTGTTTGAATGTATATAATTACCCGGCTGATTTTGTGCCGGTATTTTCAGATTCGGTAATGTCGGCACGGATGGCCTATCTCAACGGTCAAACGCCAATCAGCCTCGAATACAACAATTATGTAAAAGGATTTATCAACCTGTATGCTGTCCAGAAACGAGGAGTTACTTCGCGTGTATTGGGGTTGGCAGCATTGTACTATCCCATGTTTGAAGAAAAACTCGATCAATTTGACATGCCACTGGAGTTAAAGCATCTCGCTGTGGTTGAGTCCGCATTGAATGCTTCCGCAAAATCGCGCGTGGGTGCTACCGGCCTCTGGCAGTTCATGTATAGCACTGGCAAAATGTATGGTTTGGAAGTAGATACATACGTAGATGACAGGAGCGATCCATATGCATCAACCATCGCTGCCTGTCGATACATGAAATATCTTTATGGCATGTACCACGACTGGAATCTTGTCCTGGCTGCCTACAACTCCGGTCCTGGCAATGTTAACAAAGCCATCAGACGTTCCGGTGGGAAAAAAGATTTTTGGGCGATCAGCCCTTTCCTGCCAAAGGAAACAAGAAGTTATGTTCCGGCATTTATAGCGGTAAACTACATCATGAATTACGCTACAGAGCACAATCTTTATCCGGTGCAACCTGTATTGCAATATGCGGAACTCGATACCGTGCACATTTGCCGGCAAGCTACCATGGAGCAAGTTGCTTATTTTTCAGAACTTCCTCTGGAAACAGTTCAAAAGCTCAATCCATCCTTTAAAACCAATACCATTCCACAAAGGGAAAAATGTCGGGTGGTCTATCTTCCATCGACTGCGATAGGTCAATACCTCGCCAATGAAGACAGCCTGGATAATTTCTATCCTGTTGTTCAAGCAGCCGAGCTTGAAATTGCCGAAATTTTACCTGATTCTAAGACCACGCACGTCGTGCGAAGTGGAGAATCACTCGGACTCATCGCACAAAAACACAAAGTTGGTGTAACTGAACTAAAAGATTGGAACAACCTGAAAAGCAATAATATTCATCCCGGTCAAAATCTTGTCGTACAAAGTAAATCAACCGGGAACAATCAGACAACAGCAGCAAAATCAGTTCCTGACTCTGAAGTTGAAAAGCTTAAAAATGGAGCGATTATTGGTAAAAATTCTAAGTTCATAACACACACCATTCAGAGTGGTGATACGCTTTGGGATATCGCGAATAAATATCCTGGAATAAGCGTAACCGACATTAAAAAAGCCAACTCTGGGTTGAATTATGATCGCCTAAAACCAGGACAAAAAATTAAAATTCCGCCCACGACATGAATTTACGCTTCTTCACCTTTTTACTTTTTCCACTGATTTTATCCAGTTGTGAACCAGGAAAAGAAGGTCGAAGGCTGCCGCGACATTCAGGTGAATCAGGCGAAGTTTTGGTGGTGATGAGCGAGAATCTCTGGATGGGCCCTCCGGGAGATAGTTTGCGCGCGGTATTTGAAACCTATGTACCAAATCTGCCTCAAGCCGAACCCCGTTTTTCTTTGTTGCAATTCACCCCGCCTCAATTGAGCAATATGCTCAATCAACACCGCAATATTGTGCAGATCAATATCGGGGCAGAGGTTGCAGATAACCAAGGCGTGAATCTCACCCGCGACAAGTGGAGTAATCATCAACTGGTATACACTGCCAATTCCGCTGACCTTCAAACATTTTATCAACAGCTTAGAAACGAATTTAGCGCGATTGCAAAACAAATTGACAACACAGAAATCGAGCGATTAAAAGCAAATTACCAGCGAAATTTTAACGAACAAATTTCGCAGACCATCAGTGAGAAATTTGGTATCTCCATCCGCATGCCCCTGGATGCGGAAATTGCAAAATCTGCTGACGATTTCCTTTGGATTAAAAGGGAGCGACTAAAATATCTCGGCAACGAAGCCCATGAGATTGTTCAGGGCTTTTTCATTTATAAATACCCTTATACCAGCGATTCCGCTTTTACACAGGCAGAAATACTGGCACGTCATGACTCAGTGCTTCAGAAGCACGTGCCAGGTCCGCAACCCAATACATATATGACCACTGAATACCGCTATCCGCCAGTCTCTCAAGCTGAAATGATTAATGACAAATATGTGTTTGTAACACGCGGACTCTGGAGAACGGAAAATTATTTTATGGGTGGTCCCTTCATCACATATACCACCACAAATAAGAATGGTGGGGAAATCATTACAATATCAGGTTTTGTATTTGCACCAAAATTTGACAAAAGAGAATACATTCGGGAAGTGGAGGCACTATTGAGGACGCTCACTGTCAGCACCAAGTAGGCGAACGCTACGAATTGTTCATAAAATCAAATAAGAATCATTGTACTTGGAGCGGTTTTGGCTGTCTATATACCATCAAGCCTCCACTATGAATTACGATGATGTTCAGACTTATTTCAACCGCCATTGTCGGATCCGGTTGCGCTCAGGTAAAGAAATATTCGGTGTATTGTGGGAAGAACTCTCTGATACCGACAAAGCCATCTATTTCGCCAGCTACATCGAGCACAAAAAACGAATCTCTCGTCTCCACTCAGAACTCAACGCATTCCCTCCCCTGCGGGTCTCTTATGATGAAATCATCAATATTGAGCAAATCGACTTTTAAAGGTTATTTATTTGCTCTACCCGAAAGCTTCAATAAAAACGCATATTCCAGTGCTGCTTCTTTAAACCGCTCGAATCTACCAGACGCACCACCGTGGCCTGCTTCCATATTTGTGTGCAGCAGTAAAAGATTCTGATCCGTTTTCAATTCGCGTAATTTTGCCACCCACTTGGCTGGCTCCCAGTATTGAACCTGAGAATCGTGCAAACCAGTGGTCACAAGCATAGACGGATATGATTTAGCCTCTACATTGTCATAGGGTGAATAGCTCAACATGTAATTGTAGTATACACTGTCATTTGGGTTTCCCCATTCATCGTATTCGCCGGTTGTAAGCGGTATGGAAGAATCCATCATGGTTGTTACCACATCAACAAAAGGAACTGCCGCGATGACTCCTTTCCACATTTCCGGACGCATATTCACCACGGCACCCATAAGCAAACCACCGGCACTACCGCCCATCGCAAACAAGCCA
>Ga0105044_10001760_pt1 | contig 29375 bp, 22 predicted proteins | sample MAT01_FD_78092 | JGI IMG/M metagenome (GOLD analysis project Ga0105044, IMG submission 78092) | Freshwater microbial communities from Lake Fryxell liftoff mats and glacier meltwater in Antarctica - MAT-01 | ecosystem: Environmental > Aquatic > Freshwater > Ice > Liftoff microbial mat | place...
CCCGGTCGACCTCGCCGACCCCGATGCAGACCCGCGCCCAGTCGAGGCGCGTCTCGGCAGCGAACAGGGGTGCTCCAGCGGACTCGTGGGCGGTGACGGCCTGCTCGAACCAGCGGTGCGCGTCCTCGATGCGGCCCATGGTGGCCGCGAGCATGCCGAGCTCGTGCGCGCCGACGTGCTGGAAGACGACGACGGGCGAGTAACGATCGGCCCAGGGCTCGAGCTGGCGGTACAGGATCGCTGCGCCAACGTCGTCCCCGACGAGGGCCGCCAGGTAGGCGAGGTTGGCCAGCGTCGCCCCGGTGTAGGGCTCGCGGCGCACGGCGAAGCCTTCGGCCGCCACCTCGCGGTAGCGAGCGCCGGCATCGTCGAAGCGGCCGGCGTCGGCGATGGCGCGCAGTTGGAGGAAGCAGTCCGAGGTCGGCGAGGACCGCGACGGATCGAGCGTCGACGCGAGCTCGTCGATGCGGCCCTGCTGGTGGCGGACGGCCAACAGCACGCCACCGTGGAACCGCTCGGCCTCCGGGCGCCTGGCCTCGACTCCTGCCTCGAGCGCTTCCTCGGATCGCCGCTCCGCATCGGCGAGATCGCCCGCCAGGTACGCCCGCGAGGCGCGGTTGAGCAGGACCAGCCAGGTGAGCAGGGGCAGGTCGAGGTCGCTGGCGATCACCCCGGCGATGCCCAACCAGTGGTCGAACTGCTCGAGGTCGCCGGCTTCACCGGCGGCGGCGGCGTGCAGCAGCGCGGCGTGGCAACGCACGAGCGGCTCGTCGAGGTCGGCGGCCAGGCTGGAGAGCTCCTCGCTGAGCGACAGCCGCTCGTCGAGGGAATCCGGCGACGCGATGGCGGGCACCCGGTACTGGATCACGAACGCGAGGACGCGGGGGTCGCCGAGGTCGCGGGCGATCTTCAGCGCCTCGTCGGCGATCGCGAACCGGTCGTCGCTGTCCTCGGCCCAGACCAGCTCCGCGGCCAGCAGCGCCAGCAGGCGCGCTCGATCGGCCGACGGTGCCGAGCCGACCGCTTGCTCGGCGGCGCGGAGCACCTCGATGCGTTCGGGGTCGAGCGGCCCGGCGCGGCCGGTGAAGGCCACGGTGTTGGCGAGCGCCGCGGCGATCAGGCGGGTGTCGTCGCCCTGGGATCGGGCCAGCCGTCCCGCGCGCAGCAACGTGGCCCGGGCCTCGGGGAGCGCGGCGCGCTGCTCGGCCTCGCCGAGCGTCAGCACCAGATCGACGAGGGCGGCGGCGTCACCGCCGGCCTCCACGACCGGGAGGGCCAACCGGTACCAGTCGACTGCCTCGTGCCGGGCGAGCTGGCCTCGCGCCCGGTCGCCGGCGCGTCGGGCGAGGCCGCCCGCATCGAGGCCCTGGTTCCCGGCGGTGCGCGCCTCGAGCGCGTGGTACGCCAGGTCGGGGAGGGACCGGTCGTCCGACGTGCCGGCCCGCCGTCCCAGCTCGTCGGCGATCTGGGCGTGGAGCTGGACCCGATGCGGGGCGTCGACGGACTCGGCGAGCGCCCGGCGCGCCACCGGGTGGACGAAGGCGTAGCCGATGCGTTCACCGGGCAGCTCGGCGATGAGCTCGGCGGCGGTGGCACCGGCCAGGACCGCGTTGAAGTCCTCGTCACTCAGCTCGGTGAGCGACTTGACCAGTGAGCCGTCGAACTCGTCACCGATGACCGCCGCGATCTGCAGCACTGCGATGGTGTCGGACCCGAGCCTCGCGGCCCGGGCCGTGACCGCGTTGGCGACCGAGGCCGGCAGCACCAGCTGGTCGAACGAGGTCTGCAGCCCGGCGGCATCGTCCGGGCGGATGAGCCCGGCATCGAGGAGGTGCCGGACGAGTTGGATGACGTAGAAGGCGTTGCCGTCAGCGAGATCACGGATCTTGACGGCGAGGCGCGACGTGTCGTCGCCGAGGTCGCCGGCCGCCGTTGCGATGATCGCCTCGACGTCGGCGACCGACAGTCCGCGCAGGCGGATGGGCTCGACTCCCCGCTCGGTGGACCGCAGGCGGTCCTGGAGGAGGCGCACGGGCAGGTCATCGACCTCGAGGTCGGTGTACGCAGCGAGCACCAGCACGCGCATCGGGGTGGCGGTCTCGATCAGGTGCCGGAGCAGGGCGAGGGTGTCGCCGCTGGCCCACTGCAGGTCATCGAGGATGAGCACCATCGGCTCGTCGCGCGCGGCGACCGCCAGCCAGCCGGCAACCGCGTCGAACACTCGGAGGACCTCGAAGTCGGGGTCGGCCGAGGACGACCGCGGCGACCCGGTGAGCTGCTCGCCGAGCTCGGGCACGATCCGCGTGAGCTCGCCGGCGAACGGCCCGAGGAGATCGGCGAGTTGGCCCGACGGGATGTTGGCGACGTAGTAGCGGATGGCCTCCGCGAAGGGTTGGAAGGGGGCGCCGCCGTGCTCGCTGCAGCGCCCGTAGAGCACGAGGCCACCCTCGTTCTCGGTGGTGCGGCGCGCGAAGTCGGCGAGCAGCCGGGTCTTGCCCGCCCCGTCAGGGCCGGACACGAACACCGCGGGCGCCTTGGCGGTGCGGGCCTTGAGCCAGGCGTGACCGAGGGCGTAGCGCTCGACGCTCCGGCCCGCCAGCTCGGCGGGCCGCGCGAGCGTCGGGATCTCCGGGAACGGCACGGTGGGGGCGTCGCTGGCCTCCCACCACTGGATCTCGAGTGTGCGCAGCGGTTCGGCCAGCCCCTTGAGCTCGACCTCGCCGACGTCGCGGAAGGTGGCCGTGCTGCGCGAGCCGGCGAGGAACTTCACGTGCTCGGCGGCGAGGATCTGGTCGGCCTCGGCGGCCCCGCAGAGCCGGGACGCCTCGACCACCGGGGTGCCGTAGACGTCGTCGGCCTCGATGCGCACCTCGCCGACGCTGAGACCCGTGCGCAGCGCGATCGGTACGCGGGCCTGGCGGTTGCGCCGGGCGATCGCCTGCTGGATGCCGACGGCCGCGGCGATGCCCGCGCTCGGCGCACCGAACACCGCCATCACCCCGTCGCCGAGACCCTTGACGATCGTGCCCCGGTTCTCGTCGACCAGTGCACCGATGAGGTCGTCGTGCTCGCGGCGCACCTCGTCGGCCTGGTCGTCGCCGATCCGACTGCGCATGGCGGTCGAGTCGACGAGGTCCGTGAAGAGCACCGTCATGGTTGCCGCGCCTGGCTGCAGTCCCGTCATCGGGCGGAATCCTACGATGGACCGCCGCTGCCTGTGGCCTGGACCGCACATCTCGGCGGTCTGGCGTCGCGGTAGCGTCGGCGCGGACCATGGCCAACCGCATCTCGTTCACGTTCGACCTCGAAGACCATCGGCCGGCATCGGCTCCGTGGGGGCCGCGGTACCGGGCGATCACCGGCGAACTGCTCGACTGGATGGACGAACGGGCCATCACCGCCACCGTGTTCGTGGTCGGCGCGCTGGCGCTGGAGGACCCCGATCTGATCGGTGAGATCGCGGCTCGGGGCCACGAGATCGGGCTGCACAACTGGGACCACACCCAGCTCACCCGGCAGACCCCGGCGGGCTTCGCCTCCGGTTTGCGCCGGGGCCGGTCCGTGCTCGAGGACCTCACCGGCGCCGAGGTGACCGGCTTCCGCGCGCCCACCGGGTCGCTGATCCCGGCCACGGCCTGGGCGGTCGACGTCCTCCTCGACGAGGGCTTCGGCTACTCGTCGAGCGTCGTGCCCGGCCACAACCCGCTCAACGGGTTCCCCGGGGCCCCGAACCGTCCGTTCACGTATCGCAACGGCCTGGCCGAGTTCCCCGCCCCGATGGCCGGCGTCGGACCCGCCCAGATCCCGTATCTCGGCGGCACGTACCTACGGGTGCTCCCCTGGCCGGCGCTGCGGCTGCTGCGCGCGCTTGACCCGCCGGCCGACGGTGCGGTCCTCTACTGCCACCCCTACGACTTCGACGTCGACGAGCCGTTCTGGTGGGTGTCCGATGTCGGCCCCCTCAGCCCGCTGCTGTGGGTGGGCCGTCGCAGCCTCCGCGCCAAGCTCGATCACCTGGTCGCGGCGGGCACCACGCCGCCGCTGCGCGACCGCCTCACCGAGGCATCGATCGGCCCGGTGTTCGACCCCTTCGCCACCCGCTCCGCGTAGCGTCCGCCGGACGCGACCGACGATCGCCGGACCACCCCGTCTCAGGGGGTCGGGCGCCGGCGGGCGACGGATCCGGTGCCGTCCCGGGAGAGCTCGAACGCGGCGTTGAGCAGGCCGACGTGGGAGAACGCCTGCGGGAAGTTGCCGAGCATGCGGCTGTCGGCGACGCTCCACTCCTCCGATAGCAGGCCGACATCGTTGCGCAACGCGAGCAGCCGCTCGAAGAGCGCCTCCGCGTCGTTGCGCCGGCCGAGCAGGGCGTAGCTGTCGACGAGCCAGAACGTGGTGAGCAGGAAGGCGCCCTCACCCGGCGGGAGGCCGTCGACCCCTACGGCGGCGCCATCCGCGTCGGTCGGGTCGGTCGCGTCGGTCTCGGCGGGGGTCATCGGTTCGGAATCCGGATCGGGGGCGGGGAGGTCGCTGCGGTAGCGGAGGACGAACCCGTCGACCAGCAACTCGCGCTCGACGGCCGCGACCGTGCCGATCAGGCGCGGGTCGCTGGGCGGCAGGAAGCCCACCAGCCCGATCATCAGGAGGCTGGCGTCGAGGGTGCCCGACCCGTAGTACTGGGTGAACGAGCCGAGCGCGACGTCGTAGCCCTTCGCGCAGACCTCGGCGTGGATCTCGTCGCGCAGGTCGCGCCACGGGGTCGGGTCGTCGTCGAGGTCGAGCCGATCGATGAGCTGGCACCACCGGTCGATCGCCACCCATGCCATCACCTTGGAGTGCACGAAGTGGCGGCGAGGCCCGCGAACCTCCCAGATGCCGTCGTCGGGCTGGCGCCACACCTGGCGCACGTGCTCGACCAGGAAGCGGGCGATCTCCACCGCGTCGGGGTGCAGCCCGTGGGCGTGGCCACCGGTGTCGGCGACGTGCTGGAGGCCGGAACCCTCGGCGAGGAGGATCATGTCCATCACCTCGCCGTAGACGTCGAGCTGGAACTGGTCGCTGGCGGCGTTGCCGACCCGCACCGGAGCCGAGCCCTCGTAGCCCGGCAACCAGCCGACCTCGTACTCGGTGAGCCGCCGCTCGCCGCCGACGCCGTACATGATCTGCATCTTGTCCGGGCTCCCGGCGACCGCCCGGCGCAACCAGTCCGCCCAGGCGACGGCCTCGGTCTCGTAGCCCGCGTCGAGCAGCACGGCGAGGGTGAAGGTGGCGTCGCGCAACCAGCAGTAGCGGTAGTCCCAGTTGCGGACGCCGCCGATCCACTCGGGGAGCGATGTGGTGGGCGCCGCCACGATGCCGCCGGTGGGCCCGAAGGTGAGGGCCTTGAGGGTGATGAGGCTTCGGACCATGGCGTCGCGCCACGGGCCCTCGCAGGTCGCCCGGGCCGACCAGTTGCGCCACCAGCGTTCGGTGACGTCGAGCGCGCCGTCCATGTCGCACCGCTCGGGCGGGCGGGTGTGCGACGGGAACCAGGCGGCCGAGAACCGCACCCGCTCCCCCGCCGTGACGGTGAACGATGCCGTGTGGCGGAGGTCGGCTCCGGCCAACGGCACGTCGCTGTGCAGCACCATGCCGTCGCCGCCGGCGACCGCGGTGACACAGCCGTCCGAGATCGAACGGACCCACGGGACGACCGCCCCGTAGTCGAAGCGCATGCGCAGGTCGGTGGTCATGGCCACCGTCCCTTCGCGCCCCTCGACGATGCGGACGATGGTCGGCCCCCGCTCGTCGGCGAACCGAAGGGCGGGCATCGGCGCACCCGTGTCGACCGGGTGGTCCAGATGGGTGCCCGGGTGGTCGGCCGACCCCGCTGACGTGGCGTGAGCAGGCATCACCACACCCCGAGGGGGCATGAAGTCGATGACGGCCACCGTGCCCGTCGACGTGGTGAACAGCGTCTCGAGCACGAGCGTGTCGCCCCGGTACGACCGCGTGATGTGGTGCGGACGTTCGTCGGGCGCCATCGCCCAGTGCCCGTGCTCCTCGCCTCCGAGCAGCTCGGCGAAGCACGCCGCCGAGTCGAAGCGCGGCGCGCAGAACCAGTCGATCGACCCGGTCCTCGCCACCAGCGCGGTCGTCCCCGTGTCCCCGATCAACGCGTGGTCCTCGATCAACGCCGCCATGGCCGAACCCCCTTCCCTCAGCCTGTCAGACCAGACGAGGCGACGGTGCCGAGGCGGTCGCCGATGCACGCGACAGCCCCCTGACCTCCACCAGGTGGCTGGTGTCGAACGACTCGCTTCCGCTCTCGCACCGCGACCGACCGAGTCGACGTGGCGTCTTCCACGTGAGGATTGTGGCTACCTCGCATCCTCTCCCGTCGCTCGACGCCACCGGGCCGGTCGTCCACCGTCGCCGGCTCACCGTGACCCGGCGGTGACGGGGTAGCCCATCCGTCCGAGGGCGGCGAGGACGTCGGTGCGGGCATCGAGCGAGGCGACGAGCGCCGCATCCACCGGGCTCAGGTCGAAGAACGCTCGGATGACCTCGATGCCGATGTCCTCCCCGAAGTAGGAGGTTGCGTACCCCCGGTACCCTGCCGGCGTCCCATCCAGGACGCGTTCGAAGAGGTAGGACGCACCGCCCTCATGGTCGAGCGATCCCACCGACCAGCGATCGGCTCCGGCCAGCTGCCACGCGCAGAACGTGAGGTCGACGGTCCGACCCTTCCGACGCTGGAACGCCCGCTCGCCGATGATCGGCCGCAGCTGCGCCGGGAACCCGTCGAGCAGACCGGGGGCCAGCGAGCCATCGGGCGAGCTCCACGGGCTGATCGAGCACTCGTGGTCGAAGCCACGCACAACGGTGCCGCGCTCGGAGAAGACGATGCTGTAGTCGTTGCCGGACCCGTCCTCCATCGAGGCGATGCGCCGGCCCGAGCGTCCCGGGCAGTAGTCGTAGAGGCGGTACTGGTACTCGGGGCTGAGGAGGGCATCGAGGGCGGCGAGGGCGATCGACAGCCGTTCGAGCTCGGCGGGTTGCGGGAGTCGGGCGGCGATGTCCTGTGGCGTGGTCATGGATCAAGTCTGGTGAGACCCACTGACACCCACCCGGGCCGGTCCGATCGACAGGCGACAGGATCCACCCGTGGCGGACACCGACGCGATCGAGCCTGGGTCGCTCAGCACCGAGACGGCTCCACATCGGTGATCGTGTCGAAGGTCCGAACCTGCCGATCGCTCGGGCGTGACGGTGGATGGCGACGACTACGGTGGCGCGACATCGACGAGGCCGGGAGGCGAGATGCCCGATCATGGCGAGCAGTCCGTGACAGCGGGGGCCGACGAGTACGAGCCGGTGGACCGGTCCGGCGGGAGCGGGCGGCCGCGCTCGGACGCGTTGGTGATGTTCGGGGCGTCGGGCGACCTGGCCCGCAAGAAGTTGTTCCCCGCGGTCTACCGGCTGCACCGGCGGGGGCTGCTCGAGGTACCCATCGTCGGCGTCGCGCTCGACGACTGGTCCGACGACGACATGCGCCACCGCGCCGAGGAATCGATCCGCGAGGAGGGCGAGGAGTGGGACGCCGATTCGTTCGCCGGCCTCGCCGCCCGCATGCGCTTCGTGTCGGGCGACTACGCCGACCCGTCCACCTTCGACAAGGTGAAGGTCGCGGTCCAGGGCGCGACGCACCCGATCTTCCACCTGGCCATCCCGCCGTCGATGTTCCAGCACGTCGCCGAGGGCATCGCCGGCGTGGGGCTCAACGCCGGCTCGCGCCTGGTGATCGAGAAGCCGTTCGGCCGTGACCTCGAGTCCGCGCTCGAGCTGAACGGCGCCCTGCACGAGCACTTCGCCGAGAACGCCATCTTCCGCATCGATCACTTCCTGGGCAAGGAGGCGCTCCGCAGCCTGCTCATCACCCGCTTCGCCAACGCGGTGCTCGAACCGCTCTGGAACCGGGCCTACGTGTCGCACGTCAAGATCACGATGGCCGAGGAGTTCGGCGTCGAGGACCGCGGCGGCTTCTACGACTCGGTCGGTGCGCTGCGCGACGTGATGCAGAACCACCTGCTGCAGATGGTGGCGCTGTTCGCCATGGAGCAGCCGGTCAACGAGAGCGCCAAGGCCCTGCGCGACGAGAAGGCCAAGGTGCTCATGGCCGCCCGCGCCGTCGACCCCGCCCACTACGCGCGGGGCCAGTACGACGGCTACCTCGACGTGCCCGGCGTGAAGCCCGGATCCGACACCGAGACCTACGGGGCCTTCCGGCTGGACTTCGACTCGCCGCGGTGGGGGCGGGTGCCGTTCTTCCTGCGCGCCGGCAAGGCCATGAAGACGACCGTCACCGAGATGACCATCGAGTTCCAGCGACCGCCGCGGCCACTGTGGCTCGACGACCGCAGCACGCACACCGACAACATGTTCCGCATCGAGGTGAAGCCCGACAACTTCGCCGCCATGACCTGGAACCAGAAGCGTCCCGGCGACGGCATGATCTCCGAGCCCATCACCCTGGCGCCGCCGCTGGACCAGCGCGGCGACACCGGGCCCGAGCCCTACGAGCTCCTGCTCCACGAGGCCATGATCGGCGACCCCACCCTCTTCGCCCGCGAGGATTCGATCGAGGAGTCGTGGCGCATCGTCGAGCCCATCCTCCGGACCTTCCCGCCCGTCGCGCCCTACCGGCCAGGATCGTGGGGGCCGCGGGAGGCGTCGAACCTGGTCCACGGCAACGGCGGGTGGCCCGAGGAGCCGCCGGCATGAGCGACCCCGGCGTCGGCGATCACGGCGCCGAGTCCGTCCGCGGCGTCCAGCCCATCCACGAGACCGGTCGCCACGAGGTCTTCGTCATCCGCCACGGCGCCACCGAGTGGTCGAAGAACGGACGCCACACGGGCCGCACGGACCTGCCGTTGCTGCCCGAGGGCGAGGAGCAGGCGGTCCGGGTCGGCGAGCTGCTCCACCGCCGACCGTTCGGCCTGGTGCTCGTCAGCCCGCTGGGCCGGGCCCGCGAGACCTGCGAGCTCGCCGGCTACCTCGACCAGGCCGAGATCACGAACGACCTCCTCGAGTGGGACTACGGCGACTACGAGGGCGTCACCACCCGCACGATCCGTGAGACCGAGCCGGGGTGGACGGTCTGGGACGGCGCGGTGCCCGGTGGAGAGACCATCGACCAGGTCGCGACACGCGTGGACCGGGTGATCGCCCGCCTCCGAGGCGTCGAATCCGACACCGCGGTGTTCGCCCACGGCCACGTCCTGCGGGTGCTCGCAGCCCGCTGGTGCGAGCTCGATCCGCGCGAGGGCAAGCGGCTCCCCCTCGAGACCGCGACGCTCAACATCCTCGGCTGGGAGCACGAGTACCCGACCATCCGGGTGTGGAACCAGCGCTGAACGCAGCCGCCGTCGATCAGACCGACGTCTGCTCGGATCGGCGCACGGGGTCGGGGTCGTCCCAGAGCTCCTGGATCTCCTCGAGCGAGCGCCCCTTCGTCTCGGGCACGTACTTCCAGATCCACACGTAGGCCACGATCGAGAAGAAGGCGAAGAGCCAGAAGGTCGCGGTGGACCCGATCCAGTCGATGAGCGACAGGAAGAACTGGCTGACGAGGAAGGCCGCCGCCCAGTTGGCCGCGGTGGCGATCGAAACCGCCCGGCCGCGAACCCGGTTCGGGTAGATCTCCGAGATGATCGTCCACACGATCGGGCCCATCGAGAAGGCGAAGGAGCCGATGAACACCACGAGGGAGATGAGCGTGATGATCCCCACGGTGCTCGGCGTCGTCCCGTTGTTGGTGGCGTTCTCGTCGAGGGCGACGAAGGCGGCGCCGACCGCCAGCAGGCTGACGGTCATGCCGACCAGGCCGGCGAACAGCAGCGGCCGGCGGCCGAAGCGGTCGATGTACGCCACGGCGATGAACGTGGCGAGGACGTTCACCACCCCGACGGCGAAGAGGGTGGCGGTGGCCTGCTCCTCGGGGGTGACGAACCCGGCGCTCGCGAAGATCTCGTCGGCGTAGTAGATGATCGCGTTGATGCCGGTGATCTGTTGGAACACCGCCAGGCCCACACCCACCATGAGCGGGCGGCGCATGGACCGCCCGAACACCTCGCCCCAGGTGGCCTGCTCGGTGTTCTCGTCGAGGTCCTCCTGGATCTCGTCGAGGGCGTCGTCGACGCCCCGACTGCCGCGCACCTTGGTGAGCGACGTCGCCGCGTCGGCCCGCCGCCCGGCCCGCATCAGCCAGCGCGGGGTCTCGGGCATGGCCAGCATCACGAGCACGAGCGCCAGGCCGGGCACCGCTGCGCCGCCCAGCATCAGGCGCCAGTTCGCCGACGAGCTGAGCAGGTCGTCGACGACGTAGGCGATCAGGATGCCGATGGTGATGGCCAGTTGGTACGTGGACACGAACCGTCCGCGAGACTCCTTCGGGGCCATCTCCGCCGCGTACAGCGGAGCCGCCACCGACGCGACGCCCACGCCGAATCCGACGACGAACCGGCCGACGACCAGCACCGCCGTGTCCGGTGACAAGGCCGAGATGGCGGCGCCCGCCATGAACAGCACCCCGGCGAGCACACCGGTGTTCTTGCGCCCCAGCCGGTCCGCCAACAGGCCGGCCGCGAGGGCGCCGACCAGGGCACCCAGGGTCACCCAGCTGGTGACCACCTCGGTCATGAACGAGGTCAGGCCGAAGTCGGCCTGGATGAACTGGAGGGCACCGGAGATGACGCCCTGGTCGTAGCCGAAGAGCGTGCCGGCCAGCATCGTGACGACACCCACCAGGGTGAGCCACAGGCCGAACCGGCCGAAGAGCATCCGCCGATCATCGGGCGGTTCGGCGCCCCCACCCGAGGACGCACCTCGTACCGCATCGGTCGTCGTCGCCATGTGTCCCCCTCAAACCCCGACGACCCGTGCCCGTGTCGTCCCGCCGTGACCTCGAGGTCCCCCGACCCCGAGGTCACGGTACCGCCTGTCGCTCGCGCGCATCCGGATGTCGGGCGCCGTCCGACGCGGCGGGGCCGGGGACCATCGAGCTGCCAGACTCTCCCTCGATGATCGAGGTGGAGGGACTCGCGAAGGTGATCGGCGACGCGCGGATCCTCGACGATGTCACCTTCACCGCGCCGTCCGGATCGATCACCGGCCTCCTCGGCCCCAACGGTGCCGGCAAGACGACCACCATGCGGGTGCTGGCGACCCTGCTGCACCCCGACGAGGGGTCGGTGCGCATCGGGGGCATCGACGTCGCCGCCGATCCCATGGGGGCGAGACGCATCATCGGGCTGGTGACCGAGGAACCCGGTCTGCACGACCGCCTCACCGTCCGCGAGCAGCTGGTGTTCGCGGCTCGGGCGCACGGCCTCAGCCCCGAACGCGCCCGCCGCCGACTCGACATCGTCGCCGAGCACCTCGCGCTCACCGGTCACCTCGAGACCCGTGCGGGCACCCTCTCGAAGGGCAACCGCCAGAAGGTCTCGCTGTGCCGGGCGCTCATCCACGACCCGCCCGTCCTGCTGCTGGACGAGCCCACGTCGGGCCTCGATGTGGTCGCCGCCGACGGCCTCGAGGCGCTGCTCGAGCTCGATGAGGTCACCGGCACCAAGACGGTGCTGCTCTCCACCCACCGCCTCGACGAGGCCGAGCGGCTGGCGACCAAGGTCGTCGGGATCGCGGCCGGTCGGGTCGTCGTCGACACCACCCCCGACGAGCTGGTCCGCACCTCGGGCGCAGCCACGTTCCGCGAGGCGTTCGTCCGCATCCTCGGCGAGGCCTCGCTCGGCGGCGCGACCGCATGACCCGTCGGTCCGCCACGGATCCGTACCCCGGTGTCGGCGATCCCCGATCGACGCCCGACCACCCCGATGACGCCACCGGCACCGGACCGGCCGCCGCCGGGTCCGGCGAGGCCCGGCTGCGCTGGCGCGAGACCCGCGCCATCGCCGGGCTCGAGGCGCTCGACGGGCTCCGCGACCGCCGCCAGCTCATCGTCCGGGCGCTCACCCCGGTCGTCGTGTTCCTGTGCGTGCTCGGGGTCACGATCGGTCTCCGGGGAACCGAGTCCCGGACCCACCCCAACCCGTACACCGTGGCCGTCGAGGGCGACGTCGAGGGCGCCCGCGACACCCTCACCGCGCTCAGCGACCGGCTGCAGTTCATCCAGGTCGACGATGCTCGCCTGGCGGCCGTCGACACCGCCGAGCTCGGGGTGCGCATCCCCGACGACCTGGATCGGACCTTGCGCGACGACCCGTCGGCGGAGGTCCCGATCGAGATCTTCCAGATCGCCGTCGACCCGCCGTCGCGGGCCGGCTCGCTCCTGCTGCAGTCGTCCTTCGTCGCCCTCGAGTCCGCCGAGGTCCGTGAGCGGCTCGAGGCCGCCCAGGATCAGTCCGGCGTGCGCGGCGACGCCATCACCCTCACCGTGGTGAACGTCGAGCGGACCGAAGTCGGCACCCGGTCCCTGGTCTCGCAGGCCATCCCCGGGCTCATCTGCCTGCAGGCCGCGCTCCTGGTCGCCGGCACCGCCAACCGGATCGTCAGCCGTCGCACCCGCGGACTGCTCATGGCCCAGCTCCTGCTCCCCGTCTCGCGCCGGAGCCTGGCCACGGCGAAGGGTCTGGGCGAGCTCGTCGTCGGCATCGTGACGGCGCTGCCGGTCGTGCTCGCCGTGCTGGCGTTCGGCACCCTCACCGCGGTCCTCACCGGATCCAGCGCCGACCTGGTGCGGAACCTGGCCGCCGTCGTGCTGACGATGGTCGTCCTGTTCGCCTTCACCACCGCGCTCGGCGTCGTCATCGGGGCCGTGTCACGGACCCAGGAGCAGATCTCGTTGGCCACCGGGGCCGCGGTGATCGTCGCCGCGCTCGTCGCCGTCACGGTCGCGATCGGCGAGCGCTCCCCTCCCGCTGCGCTCGCGGTGGTCCCCGTCGCCGGCTCGGTCGGGGCCCTGCGCGACGTGCTCGAGGGGTCCGGGTCGCTGACGGCCATGGTCGCGGCCACGGCCACCACGCTGGTGGCCACCCTCGCGTTGACGGCGGTCACCGGGCGGGCGCTCGACGCCGAGCGCATGGTGATGCGCAATGGCTGACCCCACCGAGACGCATCGTTCGCTCGCTGCGCCGCCACCGATCCCCGCCGACGCCCCGGCCGACGCCATGACGGAGGCCCGCCTGGTGGCCGGTCTGGTCTTCCGCGACCTCCTGCGCCGACCGGGCGGGTGGGTGGCCACCATCCTGACCGGTGTCCTGTTCGCCCTCTTGGTCGCCGCGGTCGGTCTCGCCGATTCGCGCCTCCAGGACCGGGCCGAGGACCGCACCTACCGCGTGTCGATCGGCGGTGACCTCGACGGCGCCGAGCAGCTCATCGCCCGACTCCAGAACCCGCGCCTGGTGCTGCGCCCCTCCACCACCGTGTCCGCCGACGTCACCGAGTCACGGGCCGCCGCCGGTATCGTGTTCCCGCCAAGCGCCGACGAGCGGCTCGCCGTCGGCCAGGAGGTCGAGCTCGAGGTCTCCTACCGGCAGAGCCAGCCCAACTCGGTCGAAGCGTTCACCACCATCGGCGTGCGCCTCCAGGAGATCGAGCTCCAGGACCTCGCCGCGGCCAACGGGGTCGATCTCGACACGAGCGGCGGACCCGACATCACCGTGACGGAACTGCCGCGGGACGCGCAGATCAACCGTCTCCAGCTCGCCCGGCAACTGGCGCCGATCGCCGCACTCCTCTGCATCGGTGTGGTGACATCGGTGGCGTCGGTGCTCGGATCGGTGCGCGAGCGACGAGCGATCGAACCGCTCCTCGTGCTGCCGTTGCGCCGCCGCTCGCTCGCCCTCGGCATGGCGCTCGGATCGTTCCCCCTCGCCTGTCTCCAGGTGCTCGCCGCCGTCGTGCTGCTCGTCTCCACCGCAGCCATCCCGGGCAACGCCGACCAGCAACCGCTCGCTTCGTTGCTGGCGATGTACGCCGGCGGAGTGGTGACCGCGCTCATCCTGGCCCTGGTGGCCACCGGCTTCGGCTGCTTCGCCGGTGCCCTGGGCACCGGCGGTGACGACGCCGTCGGTCTCGGCGACCTCCTGTCGGTCATCTTCGTCGTGGCCGGCGTCATCGCCTTCGCGGCACCGACCATCGATGCCCTCGGCCTCTACGCCATCCCCGTCCTCGGACAGGTCCTCCTGCTGCGCGACCTCGTCGCCGGACGCTACGACGCACCGGCGATCCTCCTCGCCGTGGCCTCCGCCACCGTCACCTTCGCGGTCCTCGTGCGCTGGTCGGGACGGCTGCTCGGCGATCAGCAGCGCGTCCTGCGCGCCATCGGCTGACCAGCCGCCCGCCTGCTCCCGCCCGCAGGCCGGGTCCTACACTCCTCGCATGCGACGGAACCCTGCTCCTCTCCTCGCCGCGCTCGCGCTGACGTGCGGTCTCGGTCTGGCCTCGTGCTCCTCGGACGACGGTGCCGATGTCGTCGGCCCGCCCAAGACCACGCCGGTGCTGTCGAAGTCGGACTTCGTCATCCAGGCCAACGCCGTCTGCACCGACGCCGAGAGCGAGATCGTCGGGTTCCAGACCGGCGACGAGAACAACCCGCCGATCGGGGCGTCGGGCGAGCAGCGCAACGAACTGCTCGGCCAGATCACGCCGGTGGCGCAGCGGGCCATCGACGAGCTGCGGGCGCTCACGCCGCCCGCCGAGGACGCGGCGATGATCACCTCGGGCATCGACCGGATGCAGGCCACCCTCGACACCGCCCAGACCGACCCCACGGCGATCATCAACCCGATCGGCATCTCCGGCCCCGATCTGAACGCCTACGGCCTCACCTCGTGCTTCAGCGTCGGGCCTCCCCTCGACCTCACGAGCACGACCGCTCCCTGAAACCTGTCCGCGAACCCCGCGCACCCCATGGGCGTCGCGCAGCGGAGCGCCGCAGGGCCCGCCCCATCTGGCCGACGTGCTGGGTCAGGAACCGTCGTCGTCGCGCCCGTCGACCTCGGACGCCACGACGTGGCCGTGGCGCTGGACCGGGAGGTGCTCGAGGGCGTGGACCGCCGGGAGGTCGATGCCGAGCTGCACGCGGCCCTCGGTGAAGGTGGCGCCGTGGATCGGGACGACCACGTCGGTGTCCCGGCGCAGGATATGACCCTCACGGAGCACGACATGGGTGACGTGGCCGTCGGTGGGGTCGATGAGCAGCTCGTCGACGTGGCCCACCACCGTGCCGTCCGACGAGGCGACCTCGTCACCCCGGCGGAGGGTGACCTCGCCCAGGGGCACGCGCTCGTGGTCGGCGAGCGACCACCCCTCGAGGGGGCTGGCGAACGGTTCGAGGTAGTACGCGCCCGGCTCGAAGGCCAGCTCGGCGGACTGCCACTCGACCGACGGGGCGTGGTAGCCGGGCTCGTCGAAGCCGGCGCAGGCTGCGAAGGCGGCACCGTCGAGGTTGATGGTCACGGCCTCGGGGGTGGACTCGACGACGGCGGCGATCGGGAGGAGCACCCGGTGCGCGTCGGGCGCGGTGATGACGACCACGTGGGTCACGACCGCGCGGACGGGATCGATCACCAACGCATCCACGCTCCCCAACTCGCCGTCGGTGCCGCGCACGACCGCGCCGACCCGGAGCTCACCCATCACTTCTCCCTGTGCTGTGTCGTTCGTCGGGCGACGTTCGCCGGACCGCCCCCCCCACGGGTGATCGCCTCCGTGCCGGCGTCGGGCTCGCGGGCCCGACGCCGGTGACGGACCGGCGTCAGTTGTACAGGCCCTCGATCTCGTCCTGGTACGTGGCGAACACACCGCGTCGCTTGAGCTTCGAGGTGGGTGTGAGCATGTCGCTGTCGGGCAGCCACTCCTCGCCGAGGACCTTGACCTTCTTGACCCGCTCGGCGTTGTTGAACGTGCCCATGACCTCGGCCAGGCCGCGGTCGATCTCGGCGATGATCGTGGCGTCGGTGGCCAGGTCGGCGAGCGAATCGAACTCGATCCCCTGCTGGGTGGCCCAGGCCGGGGCGACCTCCGGGTCGAGGACCACGAGCGCGGACACGAACGGGCGCTGGTCGCCGATGGCACAGGCCTGGCCCACCAGCGGGATCATCTTGAGCGCGGCTTCGAGGTTGGCGGGACTGATGTTCTTTCCGCCGGCGGTGATGATCAGCTCCTTCTTGCGGTCGACGATCTTGATGTAGCCGTCCTCGTCGATCTCGCCGATGTCGCCGGTGTGGAGCCAGCCATCGGCATCGAGGGCCTCGGCGGTCTTGTCCGGGGCGTTGAGGTACCCCTGGAACACGTGGCCACCGCGGCAGACGATCTCGCCGTCGGGCTCGAGGCGCACCTCGCAACCGGGTACGGCCGGACCGACGGTCCCGGCCTTGACCCGCCGCGGCGCCCAGGTCATGGGTCCGCTGTTCTCGGACATGCCGTAGATCTCCGACAGCGGCACGCCGATGGCGCGGTACCAGCGGAGCAGGTCCGCCGGGATCGGGGCGGCACCGGTGATGCCGAACTCGACCTGGTCGAGGCCGAGCAGCTCACGGACGGGCTTGAAGGCGACCGCGTCGAGGAACTCGTAGGTGGCGATCTGCTCGTCGGTGGCGCGGTCCCAGTCCATGGCCTCGACGATGGGGAGCGCGGCGGCGACGGCTTCGTCGAACTTAGCCTTCTTGTCCGGGTCGGCCGACAGCGCGGCGGTGACGCCGGCGTAGACCTTCTCCCACACGCGGGGCACCCCGAACAGGACGTTCGGCTTGACCTCACGCAGGTACGCGGCGAGCAGGGCCGGATCGGGGCAGGTGGTGACCTCGTAGCCCACGAACGCACCCTGGTAGTGCGAGGTCATCCGCTCGGCGATGTGGGCCATGGGGAGGTACGAGACCAGCCGCTTGCCGACGAAGTCGTCGTACTGGATCGACTGCTTGAGGCACTCGACGGTCCACGCGATGTTGTTGTGGGTCAGCATCACGCCCTTGGGCGGCCCGGTCGTGCCCGACGTGTAGATGATGGTGGCGAGCTGGTCGGGGGTGCAGTTGGCGACCGCCGCGTCGAGGTCGATCGGATCGTGCGCCAGCAGGGACTCGTAGGTGAAGATGTCCGAACCGGCGAGCCCGTCCGGATCGTCGATGATCCCCAGGTGCTCCAGATGGGTGAGGTCGTCGCGGACCTTGAGGAACCGCTCGAGGAAGCCCGTGTCCTCGACGATGCCGAGCACGGCCTCGGAGTGGTTGACGAGGTACTCGACCTGCTCGGAGGCCGAGGAGTTGTAGATCGAGATCGAGGTGGCCCCGCAGAAGTTCGCCGCGAGGTCGAGGACGTGGAACTCGGGGCGGTTGCGCACCATGAGCACGATGCGCTGGCCGGGCACGACGCCATGGGCCTGGAGACCGGCCGCGGCGCGGGCGACGTGGTCGGCGTACTCCGCGTACGTCATCTCCCGCCAGGCGTCGTCGCCATCCTGCCAACGCAGCGCGGTGGCCGAGCCGTGGGCCGCGACCGTCTTGAGGAACTCGCTCGGAACGGTCTGTCCCTCGACGATCTGCTGGATGTCGTCGCTGGTCAACGCCATGCGTCTCTCCTGTGTGTGGGGGCTCGTCGAGCCCGTCGGATCCGTTGTCGCCCGGTGATCCGAGGTCCCGGTGTGACCGATAACCGTACCGACCCCGGCGACGCGGCGCTGGCCCGGGGGCCAGCTCGCGCCCCGAGCGGCTTCGCAGGTTGACGATCGAGTGGTCCGGCGGCAGACTTGACCGGGCGGTCAATTGTGTTGGTCGCCCCGAACAGCCCCGCTCAGGACACCCGTTTCGGGGTCGGAGGGCAGGCGTCGCACCGGTGGCGCCCGTGGGGATACCAGGGATCCACGAGGAGAACACATGGCCACCGCAGTCATCGTCGACGCCGTCCGCACCGCTGGCGGCAAGCGCAACGGAAGGCTCTCGGGTTGGCACCCGGCTGACCTCTCCGCCGAGGTCCTCAAGGCCCTCGTCACCCGCAACGACCTCGATCCCGCCCTCGTCGAGGACGTGATCATGGGCTGCGTCATGCAGACGGGCGCCCAGTCGCTCAACATCGGCCGCAACGCCGTGCTGACCGCCGGCTGGCCCGAGTCGGTCCCCGCCACCACCATCGACCGCCAGTGCGGCTCGTCGCAGCAGGCCGCCCACTTCGCCGCCCAGGCCGTGATGTCGGGCGCCCACGACATCGTCATCGCCGCCGGCGTCGAGGTCATGAGCCTCGTGCCGATGGGCGGCTCCATCGGCCGCGACATGGGCTTCCCGTTCACCGATGCCATGAACGCCCGCTACGCGGACGCCGGCGGCCTCGTGCCCCAGGGCATCGGCGCCGAGATGATCGCCGACAAGTGGGACATCAGCCGCGAAGACCTCGACGCCTACGGCGCCCTGAGCCAGCAGCGGGCCCTCCAGGCCACCGAGGAAGGGCGCTTCGACAACGAGATCGTCCCCGTCCGGGCCAAGCCCCGCGACAAGGAGACCGGCGACCTCATCGAGACCGACGACATGCACACCGCCGACGAGGGCATCCGTGCCGGCACCACCGCCGAGTCCCTCGCCAAGCTGAAGCCGGCCTTCAAGCCCGACGGCAAGGTCACCGCCGGCAACTCGTCGCAGATCTGCGACGGCGCCTCGGCCGTGCTCATCATGTCCGAGGAGAAGGCCAAGGCGCTGGGCCTCACCCCTCGGGCCCGCTTCCACACCTTCGCCCTCGCCGGCGTCGATCCCGTCACCATGCTCACCGGCCCCATCCCGGCCACGACGATCGCCCTCGAGAAGTCCGGGCTGTCGATGAGCGACATCGACGTGGTCGAGATCAACGAGGCCTTCGCCTCGGTCGTGCTGGCGTGGGAGAAGGAGCACCACCCCGACATGAGCAAGGTCAACCCCAACGGCGGCGCCATCGCGCTGGGCCACCCGCTCGGTGGATCGGGCGCCAAGCTCATGGCCACCATGCTCAACGAGCTCGAGCGCACCGGCGGCCGCTACGGCCTCCAGACCATGTGCGAGGGTGGCGGCCTGGCCAACGCCACCATCATCGAGCGCCTGGGCTGATCCCCCCGCTCATCGGGCACCGGCGGCGGTGAGCTGCCGCCGGGTTCCGGAACCGAGACCTGCTTCGAGGGGCACCCACGGGTGCCCCCCGTCGCGCCCGGAGGCGGTCCGGTCGATTCCCGGCGCCGATGTGGTCGTCCGCAGCCGCGCAAGTAGCCTGACGAGGTGCCCCGGCACCCGCTCCTCCTCTTCTTCATCGCCGTCGGCGGCGCCATCATGGTCGGCCTCGGCCGACCCTGGTTCGCCGTGCTCATCGCCTGCGCGTTCACCTACGGGATCCTGCGCCTCGGCCTCATGATGGTGAACGGCCTGGCCCGACCCGTCCCCGAGCCCCCGCCGGCCGGAGAGCTGCGCAAGGTCAAGATCATCTACCGGTGCAGCATCTGCGGCACCGAGGTGCGCATGACCACCGCCCCCGACCAAGACCCCGATCCCCCGCGCCACTGCCTCGAGGACATGGACCTCGTGGCGCCCGTCGAGTAGCGGCGCGACCCCCATCCCGACGCCGCCGGGGCCGCGTCGGGCCCACCGGTCCCGCCCGCGCCGACGCCCCGACGATGGTGCAGGCGGACCGCACCAAGTTCGGGCCACCGTCCACAGGATGTGGACGACCTTGTGCCCGGTAACCGAACGGAAACCCCCCGTTCGTACGACAGACGTCGAAACGCAAGGATCGCAACCCGACGGCCACCTACCGTGACAGATCGGCCGCGAGTTCCCGCGCCGTTGTCCACAGCCTGTGGGCGGTGCGGGGGCTCGGGGTGAGCGATCAGGCCTGACGGGGCGGCGTCAGCGGAACTGGGTAGCGGTGATGATGCCGCCGAGGATGAAGCCCAGACCGAGCAGCAGGTACCAGTTCGAGGTGGCGCCCGGGAGCACGAGCTCGACGTAGTTGAAGAAGATCGTGAGCATGCCCAGGGCGAACATGCTGAACATCAGCACCGGCACCCAGACGGGACTGGGCAGGTCCGCGTAGTGCGGGGTGGGTGGCGTGTAGCGGGTGGAGGCAGCGGGGGTGGACTTGGGCGTGACCCGCTTGGAGGTGCGCTTCGGGGTCGACTCGCCGGCGTCCTTGCCGGTCGCCTTGTCGAACGCGGTGGCGTCCTTGTCGTCGGCGGCCGTCGGCTCGCGGGTGACCTTGCGCACGGCCTCCCGGGGCTTGCCCTTGGGCATCACCTTGTCGGTGCCGCTCTCGATGTTGCGCTTCTCCGGCTTCGCCACGGGTGTCGACGTTAGCCCACCGCACCCGCCCCGCCCCGCCACTCGCGCCGCCGTCGGCGGCTGCGCTCGACCGAACCGGTTGTCGAGCGAGCCGCGCCCCGGGATACCCTGCCGGCACCATGGGCGCCCGGGTGCTGGTCCTCGACAACTACGACTCGTTCGTCTACAACCTCGTCCAGTACCTCGGCGAGCTCGGCGCAGAGCCGCTCGTACACCGCTCGGACACCCTGACGCTCGACCAGATCGTCGAGCTCGACCCCGACGGCGTGCTCATCAGCCCCGGACCCGGCCGCCCCGAGGACGCCGGCCTCTCCAACGAGGTGATCCGCCACTTCGCCGGATCGCGCCCGGTGTTCGGCGTGTGCCTCGGCCACCAGTGCATCGGGCAGGTGTTCGGCGGGGACGTCGTGCGGGCGCCCGAGGTCATGCACGGCAAGACCTCGCTGATCCGCCACCACGACCGCGGCGTGTTCGCCGGGCTGCCCAACCCGCTCGAGGCCACCCGCTACCACTCGCTCGTCGTGGCTCGCGACTCGGTGCCCGACGTCCTCGAGATCACCGCGGAGACGAACGACGGCATCGTCATGGGACTGCGCCACCGCGAGTTCGACATCGAGGGCGTCCAGTTCCACCCCGAGTCGATCCTCACCGCCAACGGTCACGACCTCATCGCGACGTTCCTCGCCCGCGCCACCGCCGTCTCGGCCTGAGACGAAGGCCCGGTCGCTCGCCCACCAACGAGCGCGACCCGCCCGGCGCAGATCAGCGGGTGGTCGAGGTCGGCGCGGTGGTGGGCGTCGTCGTGGTCGGCGCGGTGGAGGTGGTCGTCGGCGCGGTGGTCGTGGTGGTGGGTGCCGCGGTCGTGGTGGTGGTCTCGGGACCGTCGGACACCACGATGACGACGGTGACCGACTGGGGATCGACCTTCTGGCCGGCGGGAGGATCGGTGCGCAGCACGCGACCACGGGGGACCTCGTTGCTGAACTCCACGATCTGGCTGGTCTGGAACCCGAGCTGGCCGAGCCGGTTCGCCGCGCTGGTGGCGGACTCGCCGGCCAGCTGGGGGATCTCGGCCACGGCGCGGCCGGACGAGACGACGATGATGACCCGCGAGCCCTTGGGCGCCAGGGCATCGGCGGTCGGCGACTGCGAGATGACGAGACCCCTCAGCACGGTCTCGTCGGCCTGCTGCTGGGGGTCGACGGAGAACCCGGCGCCCTGCAGGAGGGCGACCGCCGAGAGCTCGTCCTCGCCCACCACGTTCGGGATGGCGACGTCGCTCGGGCCCTGGCTCACGCTGAGGTCGACGACCGATCCGTCGTCGACGCTGGTCTCGCCCTTCGGGTTCTGATCGAAGACGATCCCGGCCTGGACCGTGTCGTTGGGCACCATGACCTCGTTGACCTTGAGGCCGACGTTCTCGAGCCGGGCCCGCGCCTGCTCGACCGGCAGGTTCGTCACGGTGGGCACCGTGACCTGCGCGGTGGAGCTGCTCTTGGAGATGTTGGACCCGATGAAGAACAGGGCCACTCCCAGCGCGATGAGCAGGAGCACGAGCGCGCCGATGAACACGCCGCTGCCCCGCTTGCGGGGCTGGTCGTAGTACGGGTCGGGTGGGTAGACCGGTGCCGCGGGTGGCGCTGCCGCCGGGAGCGCGGCGGCGGGGTTGGCGGTGGCAGCCGCGCCGGCGGCCGCACCGGCGACCGCACCGACCGCGAGCGCGGTGGCCGGGCCGGCCACGACGGTCTGCCCGTCGAGGAAGCGGCGCAGGTCGGCCCGCAGGTCCTCGGCGGTGTCGTAGCGACCGGCCGGCTCCTTGGCCAGCAGCTTCATGGTGATGGCCTCGAGCGGGGCCGGTACCTGGACACCCACGCTGCTCGGCAGTGGCGGCGTCTCCTGGACGTGCTTGTAGGCGATGGCCACGGGGGTCTCGCCGATGAACGGCGGCCGGGTGGTGAGCATCTCGAAGAGGACGCAGCCCAGCGAGTAGAGGTCGCTCCGCGGATCGACCTGCTTGCCCTGGGCCTGCTCGGGCGAGAAGTACGTGGCCGTGCCCATCACCGCGCCGACGCGCGTGAGCTGCATCTGGTCGTTGCCGGTGAGGGCCTGGGCGATGCCGAAGTCGGCGACCTTCACATGGCCGCTGGTCTCGATCATGACGTTGCCCGGCTTGACGTCGCGGTGCACGACGCCGTTGCGGTGCGAGTACCCGAGCGCGGCGGCGACGTCGGCGGTGATCTCGGCGGCCCGGCGCGGGTGTAGGGCGCCCTCGCCCCGGATGATCTCCGACAGGCTGCGGCCCTCGACGTACTCCATGGCGATGAAGTAGGTGCCGAGCTCCTCGCCCCAGTCGTACACGGCGACGATGTTGGGGTGGTTCAGCCGAGCAGCGGCCTGTGCCTCGCGCCGGAAGCGCTCGACGAAGGTGGCGTCCTTCGCGTACTCGGGGAAGAGCACCTTGACCGCCACCGGGCGGTCGAGCACGCGGTCACGGGCGAGGTAGACGTCGGACATCCCGCCACGAGCCAGCTTGCGGTGCAGCTCGTAGCGTTCCTTGAAGACGGTGGGGCCGGGATCGGACATAGATGGTGGCGATCGTAGTGCCGGTCCCGCGTGCCCCGAGGGCAGCACCGCCACCCTCCGACGCCGGAGACCTGCTGCCGGGACCGACGCCCGACCACGGCCAGGATCGGCGCGACCGCCGCGTACGGCGCGCCGGGATGGGTCAGGTGCCGGGGTCGGGGGGCGCCGCGGCGGTGGTGGGCGGGGCCACCGACGGGGCGGTGACGTCCGAGGCCGGCGGTGCGGGCACCAGATCCTCGGGGCGGACGATGGTGGTGACGCCGGGCTCGGGATCCCGACCGGAGTCACCCGGTCCGGGTACGCCGGGGCCCTGCCCGGTACCGGTGCCCTGCCCGGTGCCGGTGCCGGTGCCCGGACCGGATCCCGGGCCGGTACCGGCGCCGCCGGGGGTCTCGGTGGCGGGCGGGGTCGCCGAGGCGTCGGGCGGCGGCAGGACGGCCATGGCGGCCTCGATCATGGTCTTGACGATCGGGCCGGCGACCTGCCCGCCCGTGAAGTCACCGGTCTCGGGGTTGTTGAGCACCACGACGGAGATGGCGATCTCGGGATCGGCACCGGGGCGCCCGGCGTAGGCGATCATCCAGTTGTGCACCCGGTTGTCGCCGAGCTGCGCCGTACCGGTCTTGGCGCCGATGTCGACCCCGGGGATCCGGATGTTCCCCGCCGTGCCCGACGGTCCGTTCACCACGCCGAACATGGCGCTCTGCATGTTGGCCGCCTGGGTGGGGTCCATCGGCGTGAGCCACGGCGACGGCTCGTAGTCCTTGACCACGTTGCCGTTGGCGTCGGTGACCTGCTCGAGCACGTGGGGCGTCATGATGACGCCGTCGTTGGCGACGCCGCCCGCCACCATGGCCATCTGCAGCGGCGTGGCGGCGACGTCGTTCTGGCCGATCGAGGCCTGAGCCAGCTTGGGCAGGTTGTCGGTGAAGTCGGTGGGGAACGCCGACTGCGCCGGCGCCGGCAGGTCGATGGGGACGTCCCGGTTGAAGCCCCAGGATTCGGCGCCGGGCACCATGATGTCGGGCCCGATCGTCTCGGCACCCATCTCGGCGAAGGCGGAGTTGCACGAGACCATCAGGATGAGCGGCAGGTCGCCCCCGCAGGTGCCGCCACCGAAGTTGCGGATCGGCAGCGTGGTCTGCGGTGGGGTGTACGAGCTCACGAACGGGTACCGGGGTTCGGTCATGGTGACCCGGCCGCTCTGGAGGCCGACGCCGCCGGTGACCACCTTGAAGGTCGAACCGGGGAAGTACCGCTCCTGGTACATCTTGGCCTGGAGCGGCTTGGCCGGGTCGAGGTTCATCAGCGCCCAGGCCTCGCGGCTGAGCTCCTGGTCGGGGCTGCTGATGACGTTCGGGTCGTAGGACGGCGTGCTCCAAAAAGCCAGGATCTCGCCGCTGCGGGGATCGATCGCCACGATCGAACCCTCGCGGTCACCCAGCGTGTCGCGGGCGACGGTCTGGAGGTCCTTGCGCACCGAGAGCTGGAGGTTGCCGACGTTCTCGTTGGTGGTGAACAGGTCGGCGAGACCGCGCAGCTGCTGCTGGAACGTGTCGCCGGTGAGCTCGGCGTTGTAGGTCCGCTCCACCCCGGTGCTGCCGAAGGTGAACGAGAAGAAGCCGGTGACCGACGCGAAGAGGCTGCCCTCGGGGTACTCGCGCACCCGCTTGAAGTTGCCGCCCTCGACCTCGACGCTGCGGGCGAGCAACGCGCCGTCCGCCGACGTGACCGATCCACGGGGCCGGTTGTACTCGACCTGCACCAGCCGGGAGTTGTCCGGGTGGTTGTTGAGGCCATCGGCCTGGACGATCTGGACCTGGTTGAGCTTCACGAACAGCGCGAGGTAGCAGACGATGAGGAACACCCCGAGGCGGCGGATCTGCTTGTTCATCGTCGACCTCCTCGGGGCCGGCCCGGCTCGGTCGTCACCGCACGAGCCAACCACGTGGGCCCGCCGGTTCCGCCGCGCTCGTCCCTCGCCGTCATACCGTCACCAGCTCCTTGGCGTCAGCCATCGACACCGGCGCGGTGTCGTCGGAGATCCGCATGAGCAGGGCCAGCAGCACGTAGTTGGAGATGAGCGACGACCCGCCGTAGGACACGAACGGGAGGGTGATGCCCGTCAGCGGCAGCACCCGGGTGACGCCGGCGATGATGATGAACGCCTGCAGGCCGATGAGGGTGGTGAGACCGACGGCCAGGAGCTTGTCGAAGGCGTGGTCGGCGCGGACCGCGATGCGCAGGCCGGCACCGATGATGAGGAGGAAGGCGATCAGGATCACCGTCGCCCCCACCAGGCCGAGCTCGCTCGCCAGCACCGCGAAGATGAAGTCGCTCTCGGCCTCGGGGATGTTGATCTTGCCGCTGAGGCCGAGCCCGGTGCCGCCGATCCCGCCCGCGGCCATGGCGAACGCGGCCTGCACGATCTGGAAGCCCTTGTCCTGGGTGTCTCCCCACGGGTCGAGCCAGATGGTGACGCGGGTCTGGACGTGGTCGAAGGCCCGCCACGACAGGTAGGCGCCGGCGGCGAACAGGGCGGTGCCGGTGACCACGTACGAGAACCGCTCGGTGGCGACCCAGAGCATCACGATGAAGAGGGCGAAGAACAGCAGCGAGGACCCGAGGTCCTTCTGCGAGATCATGACCACGAGTGAGGCGGCCCAGGCCAGCAGCACCGGACCGAGGTGCTTGAGGTCGGGGACGGTGACGGGCCCCACCCGCCGGCCCATGGCCAGCAGCTCGCGCTTCTCGACCAGGTAGGACGCGAAGAAGATGGCCAGCACGATCTTGGCGGCCTCGGCCGGCTGGAAGCTCATCGGGCCGACGTTGATCCAGATGCGGGCACCGTTGATCTCCCGGCCGATGCCGGGTGCCAGCGGGAGCATGAGCAAGATGATGCCGAGCAGGGCGAACGACCACCGGTAGCTGTCGAGGTTGCGGGCCCGCCGCACGAACATCAGCGTGATGCAGAACAGCGCGATGCCGAAGGCGGTCCATGCCGACTGCTGCCAGGCCAGCCGCTCGTCGATGCGGGCGATGAACACGAACCCCAGCCCGTTCAGCAGCCCGGCGAGGGGCAGGAGGGTCGGGTCGGCGTCGGGGGCGAGTAGGCGGGTGGCGACGTGGGCCACGAGCAGGAGGCCGAGCACGACGCCGAGGAAGCCGAGCACGTTCGGGGGGATCACCGCGTCCTGACCGAGGCTGGCCAGCGCGTACGACGCCCCGATGATCATCACCACCAGGATGATGAGCCCGAGCTCGGTGTTCCGGCGCACGGAGCGCATCCGCTACTCGGTCGTCGTCGGGGACGACGTGGTGGGGTCGGCGCCGCCGACTCCCGGGGTGACGAGCTCGGCGACGCCGGTCGTCGGTGGCGCCGTGTTCGACGGCTGGGTGGTCGTGGTGGTGCCGACCTGGCCGATGCGGGCGAGGTAGGCCCGAGCTTCGTCGAGCGAGGGCTGGTCCTTGCCCTTCTCGATGTCGGCCCGGAACTCGACCGGCACGTTCGCGAGCTCGAGGTCGGTGCGTTCGGCCACCGACGGCTGGGTCCAGAGCAGGCCACCCGGCCGACCCTGGAAGATGACGACCTGCCCGTCATCGACCGCGATGTAGTACGTGTTGTCGGCGATCCACTGGACGGTGTAGGCCGCGAACCCGAACACCGCGAGCAGCGCCACCAGGAAAACGGCCACCCGCCAGGTGAACCGGCTCCGGGGTCGGGGAGCGGGAACGGTCCCGGTGGCTCCGGGGGCTCCGGGGGCGATGTCGTCGTCGATGGTGGCCGTGGCAACCGGGGAGGCGACGGGTGCCGACACCGTGACCCCGGTCGCACCGGCGCCGGACGGGGGCGCCGGGGTGGTGCCCGAGGTCGAGGCAGGTGCCGGGCTCGCGGACGACGCGGGTATCGCCGCCACCGCGGCTGCGGACACCGCGAGCTCGTCGGCAGGGTCGCCGACCCGCTCCGGACCGTGCACGACCTCGATCACCCGGTGCTCGTCGGAGCGGTCGGCGAGGAGGTCGGCGTGGCCGGCGTCGTCGGTGATCTCGACGATCACCACGCTGATGTTGTCGCGCCCGCCGCCCTCGTTGGCCAGGTCGACGAGGTGCTCGGCGGCCGCGGTGAGATCGGTGGCGTCGTGGAGGATCTGGCCGATGGTGTTCTCGTCGACCTCGTTGAACAGTCCGTCGCTGCAGAGCAGGTACCGGTCGCCGCGAACGGGCAGGAGCTGGAAGGAGTCGACCAGCACCCGCTGGTCGATGCCGAGGGCCCGGGTGAGGATGTTGCGCTGGGGGTGCACCGCCGCTTCCTCGCGCGTCAGCTGACCGCCGCGCTCGAGCGTGGCGACGAGGCTGTGGTCCTCGCTGATCTGCACCAGCTCGCCCTCACCGGCCTTGAGCAGGTAGGCACGCGAGTCGCCGACGTTGACGATCGCCAGGCACTCCTCGCCCCCCTCGAGCTGGACGCGCGCCAGCGCGCAGAGCGTGGTGCCCATCCCCTTGAGCTCGCTGTCGCCGCTGGCCCGCGTGACGACGGCCTCGTTGGCCTCCTGGACCGCGACCACGAGCGCATCGGTGCTGGGTTCGACGAAGCGGTCCCGCAGCGCGTCGATGGCGACCTCGGACGCGACCTCACCACCACGGTGGCCACCCATGCCGTCGGCCACGGCGAACAGGCCGTTGGCCTCCAGGATGCTGTCCTGGTTGACCTGACGGTGCTGCCCGACGTCGGTGGCCGCCCCGTGCGCGAACTTGGTCATTCGAGCTCCAACACCGTGTTCCCGACCTGCAGCCGGTCCCCCCGGTTCATGGTCATCGGCCCGTCGACCTTTCGCTTGTTCAGGTAGGTGCCGTTGGTGGAACCCAGGTCCTCCACAACGTAGTGGCCGTCACCCAGGAACACGCGGGCATGCACGGTGGACGCGTACGTGTCGGCGACCAACACCTGGCACCCGCTCCCCCTCCCCACGCTGATCTCGGGTCCGAGCGGGTAGGCGCGCCCGCGCTGCTCCGGGGGGTCGACGACGATCAGCTGGGAGGGCAGGGCCGGCGGTCGGCTGGCGACGCGATCCACCTTGGACGGCTTGGCCGCCCGCGGGGCCTTCACCGGCTTGGGGGCCTTGGCCCGAACCGGCACCGCGACCTTGGGCGGGGAGATCTCGGCCCACACGGCACGCAGCACCCGGAACAGGAACAGGTAGACCAGCGCGAGCAGGCAGAACTTGAGGACGGTGAGCAGCTGTTCGGACACAGTGGACGCGAGCGTATCGGCCGCGCCGCCGTCGACTCGGGCTCCCCGCCACCCCACACCCGCTCAGCGGTGGCCACACCACACCCACCAAGCCCGTGCTCGGCTCGGCGCTGACGGCGTCCCCGGCCGGGGACGACCCGTTCCACGCGAGGGCCCCGCCGAGCGACCCGCCAGGTCAGGATGCCTGGAAGATCAGGCGGATGGTGCCGAAGGAGAGCTCGTCGCCGTCGATCAGTTCGCGCTCCGCCACGCGGACGCCGTTGATCTTGGTGCCGTTCGTGGAGCCCAGGTCGACGAGTGTGAAGGTGTCGCCGGTGGCGCGGATCTCGGCGTGGCGGCGGCTGACGTTGGAGTCGTTGAGGGTGATGTCGCACTCGGGCATGCGCCCGAAGACCACGGGGTCGGCGCCGAGCATGTAGCGGTCACCGTTGGGGAGCAGCAACGACCCGGCGCCCACGCCGCCGATGCCCTCGCGCATGCGGGCGTCGATGGCGAAGTCACCCGTTCGCTTCTTGGGATCGACCACCACATCGACGCTGATCGGACCCATGAACGAGTAGCCCTCCTCGCGCCCGTGCTCGCGAGCGGCCTCGCAGAGCTCCCGGGTGAGCGAGTCGCCGATCTCGGCGAAGCGGTCGTGGTCGGTCTGGCTCACCCGGATGTCGAAGTGGTTGGGCGCCAGCGGGCGGCCGCGCACCCCGATGGAGCGGTTGAGGTCCATCTCGCGCACGAGGCGACGACCGAGCTCGATGGGGCGCAGCCCGCTGCGGAACACGCGCGCGAACACCCCCTCGACCAGGCCCTCGAGCCGCCGTTCGAATCCCTTCATGACCACGGCGACACCCTACCGACTGCCCCGGTCCCGCCGATACGGCGGCGTGGAGCCATCCGCGGCGCCGAACGAACGACGGTCGCTACCGGCGCCCGGCCCGATCGGGTCGAACGGGCGCACCCTTTCGTTTCGAACCGCTGACCGAGGGTGCGGTACCGTGGCCTCGTCACGCGCGAGTGGCGGAATTGGCAGACGCGCAGGATTCAGGTTCCTGTGCCCGAAAGGGTGTGGGGGTTCAAGTCCCCCCTCGCGCACCACAACCACGGCAATCGACGGCGGCGGAGAGTGCCGCGCAGATCTCGTGTCTGAGCAGGCTCACTCCTCGGCGATGGATTCGAGGACGTCGAGGCGCCCGGCGCGCCAGGCCGGGTACAGGCCGGCCACGACACCCGCGAGGCACGAACCGATGGCGATGGCCGCCAGCCAC
>Ga0105044_10001761_pt1 | contig 29363 bp, 18 predicted proteins | sample MAT01_FD_78092 | JGI IMG/M metagenome (GOLD analysis project Ga0105044, IMG submission 78092) | Freshwater microbial communities from Lake Fryxell liftoff mats and glacier meltwater in Antarctica - MAT-01 | ecosystem: Environmental > Aquatic > Freshwater > Ice > Liftoff microbial mat | place...
AGCTCGTGCACCAACACAAACTGAATGTCAGCGGCCACGCCCCGCACGGCCTGAGCTGGCGGGCCCGCACTTGGGCCAGCACCGGCGCGGCGGTCGATCTCGAAACGGACGACCAGGCAGCGGCTTGACCGTGGCGGCCTTGAATCGGCGGGCGGGCTCTTGGGGGGTTGCGGTTGTTGGCTGCGGGCTGCGGTTGTTGGTTGCGGGCTGCGGTTGCGGTTGCGGTTGCGGGCTGCGGGTTGCGGCTGTGGACATTGACGCGGCTGTGGAAATCGCTTCGCAATTTCGCACGAGCCGCTTGGAAAAATCGCGGCGATTTTTCCACAAATGTCCACAGCCCGACTGCTGCTGCTGGGATCCCGATCGGGAGGGGCTGCAGGGCGCGGGCGCGGGGGCCGGTGGTGGCGTCAGGCGCCGTCACGTTGATTGGCGTCGCCGGGGTCGGGGTCGTCGGCGTCGGGGTCGTCGGCGTCAGGCTCGAGATCGGGGTCGATGGCGTCTTGCGGGTCGGGCTCGTCGGACAGCGCGGCGGCGCCGGAGCGGACGTCGAGCTGGCCAGTCACTACGTCGGCGAAGAGGCGGGTGCAATATTCGCGGAGGAGGGCGATTTCCTGGTTCGCGCGTTCAGTCGGCTGCTTCAACGCGGGCGTGATGTACAACCTCGGCATCGGCACCGAGAAGAACGCGCTCAAGACCCAGGAGCTCTTCAAGAGCGCCTGCAGCGATGGCCTTGAGCTCGCCTGCAAGGCCAAGCGATAGACTGCGATCGAACGTTCGCGCGACGGGCTCAGGCGTCGTCGATTCACGAGTCTTCATGGTGAGTCGCTTTGCGTGCGGCGAATGCTCCGCAGATGCCCGAAAATGAAGGACCCTGCGGCCCTGGCGCGCTGGCCCTCGGCCGCGCTGGTGTGATAGGATTGCTACATGGGTCCGAAGCGATTTCTCCTCATTTCGCCGGAGTACGGTGTGGCCGAGGACGGGACGTACCGCCCCGGTGGGCTGCAGGCGTTCTCACGCCTAGTCGCCTCGGCGCTGGCCGGGCAGCGAGGGCTCACCACGCTGACAGTATGGAGCCTGCTCGACGGCGACCGCGCCATGCATGAGACGCTCGTGCCATACCTTGCGATGCGCAAGGTGCCGTCCGTGGCGCTCAGCGTGCGTGGCTTTGGCGGCGATCGGCGGGCCATGGCGCTGGCCTACCCGTGGGCGCGGCTGCGCCACGACCACGCGCAATTCCTGCACCTTGGAGTCGGGCGTCTGGCCGCGCTAGTGCCCATCCTGCCGAACTCGATCTGGGAGGTCGGTATCGAGACGCGCCGCGCGCTGTCCCGGCTCGAGCGCCTCGTCCTGGCGCGCGCACGGCCGCTTCTGTCGATCTCCGACTTTACATCCGATGAGACCCGCCGCTTCAACCCCGGTGTCCCGGCTGCCAAGACGGTCCACCTCGCAGTCGAGCCCGACACGTTCTGGAGTGCGCCCGCCGGGCCCACGACGCTGACGACTGCGCCCGACTCGGCGCGCGAGCCGCTGGTGATCATTGTGGCGCGGCTGGCATCTTCCGAGCGCTACAAGGGGCACGACCAGCTCGTCGACGCGTGGCCGACCGTGGTCGCCGCGCTTCCCGACGCGACGCTGTGCGTGGTCGGCTCGGGTGACGATCTCCCCCGCATCGAGGCGCGCGCGCGCGCCCTGCCGCCGGCTGTCGCAGCGCGCATCGACTTTCCTGGACGCGTGTCGCACGAGCGTCTCAACGAACTCTATCGGACCGCGTCCGTGTTCGCCATGCCGTCGACCGGCGAAGGCTTCGGCCTCGTCTTCTGCGAGGCCATGCGCCACGCGCTGCCATGTATCGCTGGCCCCGACTCGGCCAAGGAGATCGTCATCGACGGCGTCACCGGTCGCATCGTGCCTCAGACGCCGGAGGCCGTCGCGGCCGCCTGCATCGAGCTCCTGGGTGACCCCGACAAGGCACGGCGCATGGGCAAGGCCGGCCTCTTGCGCTTCGAGGAGACGTTCGTCTTCGAGCGCTTCGCCGAGCGCTACCTCGCCGCCATGGGCCTGCAATCCAGGCTTCAACACCCTCTTGAAGGTCTAGCGTGAGTGCGCCAGCCAGACCGCGTCGCGCGCTCATCTGCGGCATCTCGGGCCAGGACGGCGCCTACCTCGCCGAGCTGCTGCTGGCCAAAGGATACGCTGTATTCGGCACGTCGCGCGACGCCGCTATGTCAGATTTTGGCAATCTCCGACGTCTTGGCATATTCTCCCGGATCGACTTGCGCTCGATGGCGGTCACCGACTTCAGGAGCGTGCTAGAGGCGGTGTCGTCGATCGCCCCCGACGAAATCTACAACCTGGCCGGCCAGAGCTCGGTAGGACTCTCGTTCGAGCAGCCGGTCGAGACGCTCGAGAGCATTGCCTTCGGTACGCTCAATCTGCTCGAGGCGCTGCGCCTGGCAAAGTCGCCGGCGCGCCTCTACAACGCCGCGTCGGGCGAATGCTTCGGCGAGTGCGCGACGGCGGCCGACGAGACGACGCCTTTCCGGCCGCGCAGCCCATATGGAGTCGCCAAGGCGGCGAGCTTCTGGGAGGTCGCCACCTACCGCGAGTCCTACCGGCTCTTCGCCTGCTCGGGCATTCTCTTCAACCACGAGTCGCCGCTCAGGCCGACGCGTTTCGTGACGCGCAAGATCGTGCGTGCCGCAGCGCGCATCGCCGCCGGCCACGCGGAGACGCTGACGCTCGGCAACATCGCCATCCGCCGCGACTGGGGCTGGGCGCCAGACTACGTCGACGCCATGTGGCGCATGCTGCAGCAGCCCGCGCCCGAAGACTTCGTCATCGCCACGGGAGAGGCCCACGCGCTGGAGGACTTCGTCGCGGCCGCATTCGCCGCCTTCGATCTCGACTGGCGCGCCCACGTCACGACCGACCCCAGGCTCTACCGTCCAAGCGACATCGCACACAGCATCGGCAACCCGGCGCGTGCCGCCGAGAAGCTCGGTTGGACGCCGCGCGCGACCATGTCCGAGGTCGTACGGCGCATGGCCGAGGCCGAGCGCGCCATGCCCTGAGCCGTGCGGTCGCGCTGGCATTGAAAGGCCAAACCGTTCGGCCATCGTCATGCAGGCGGCTCCGGGGGCTTGCCAGCAGCGGCAGCCGAAGGCGATACCGCGAGCTTGCGCGTGCCGCGCTCGGTCGGTTGGTCGTAGTCGATGTGGCTCTGCTCGCGCGATACGACATCGGGCTGTGCCTCGGAGGCGGCCGCGATGAACGCATTCATGTCGCGCAGATAAGCCTGTCGTGCGCGGGCTTCGTCCGGCGACTCGTGTGGCACATGCGCGCGTGTCATCGCGACCAGCAACGTATCGACGCCGATGACGCCCAGCACGAACACGTTCGCGACGACCGCGAACAGCGGCGTCACCGCGTCGAGCGGATTCATCTGGAGCGTCGTGACGACGTCGATGAGGCCGATGAACAGGAAGAGCGCACCCGCGCCATTGAGCGCCATCGTCGCCATGCGTGTCGTGCGGATCGTCTCGAGCGTTGGGCCAATCTCGGCCGCCGTGGCGAGGCGACGACCGGCGCGGATGAGGAAGATCGGCGCCCCGAGAAAGCAGAACAGCGCCAGGGCCATGAGGCCGCCGCCCGCCAGGTGATACGGCGTCAGCATCACGATCAACAGCAGCAGCATGTAGAACGGCGTGCCGAGCAGGATGAGCCAGCCGGGCGTCGGCGAGCCGGGGAACATCGTTTTCGTCGTGAGCGCGGCGCGCAGAAGGCCGGGGACGAGTGACAACGCCTTCGGTGCCAGGGTGAGGACGGCCAGGAAGCCGCCGAGGCGCTCCTGCATGCCGCCGCCAAAGACGCTGTACGGCACGAGCGACAAGACGAACGGCGTGAGAAACGCGATGGCCCAGGTCCAGAACAGAATCTTGCGCGAGCGCGCCCAATTGTCCCAGCGCTTGAACGCGGCATAGGCCCCAAAGCACAGGCCGATGCCCGCGAGCGTGCCGACCAGCGTGAGGCCCGCGACGCTGCCGCCGACGCCGCCGCGAGCGATCGCCACGAAGTCGCGAATGAGGTGCACAAACGTCGACGGGATGAGGAACACCAGCGCCGCGAGGATCGCCCCGCGACGCCAGAGCAGCACCCGCTTGAGTGGCTCCGAGCCGCCGTGGATGCGCTCGACCTCGATGGCGCTGACCTCGTCGGGGAGCAGCGTGCCCGGGTCGAGCTCGGCATTGAACGCACGCGTGAACAGCACCTTGAAGCTGCCGGGCGGCGCATGAGTGTGGCCTTGGCCAAGGCTGCCGGAGGCGATACTGGGGCCACTCGGGACCGCTTCATGTGGGGTCTCGACTGGATCGGATGCCCTCTCGTCGTGCTCATTCATCGATAGGGTTCCAAGGCGCTCGCGATGTCAGGCCTTGGGCCAGAACCGCTCACCCGAAGCGGCCATCTGCGTCAGGAGCTGCGGCGGGTTCCAGCGCGCGCCGTGGGTCGCGTCCTCGGCCGCAAACGCCGCGAGGGTCTTGACGACCTCGGCCGCCCCACGCCGGTCGATCCAGGCGAGCGGTCCACCCGAGCTCGGCGCGAAGCCGATACCGAAGATGGCGGCGACCTCGGCGTCGCGCTTCTCGCGCAGGATCCCCTCTTCGAGGCAGCGCACGACTTCGAGCACCTGCACATGCATGAGCCGGCTCGCGATGTAGTCGACGCCGGTCTTCGCCGGCTTGGCCGTGACGAGCTCCTTCAGACCTGGCCAGATGCAGCGTTCGCCGCCGGCGCCCGGGTAGTCGTAGAAGCCCTTGCCGGCCGATTTGCCCAGGCGCCCGTGCTCTTCGACGAGCGCTTTCAAGAGCTTCACGCCGGCGATGTCGGAGATGTTCTGACCGAGATAGCGCTCGCGCTGGAGGATGCCGTGATGGCCAAGACGCAGGGTCACCTCGTCGAAGACCTTGAGCGGCGGGACGACCATGCCCGCCTCTTTGGCGGCCTGCTCGATGACGGCCGGCTCGTGACCCTCGGCGACGAGCTGCACGGCCTCCATCAGGTAGGTGCCGAAGACCCGCGTGGTGTAGAAGCCGTAGCCGTCGTTGACGACGACCGGCACCTTGCCGAGGAGCTTTGTGAACGCGAGGCAACGCGCGACGGTCTCGTCGTCGGTCGTCTTGCCCCGGATGATCTCGAGCAGAGGCATCGCCTCGACCGGCGAGAAGAAGTGCAGGCCGATGAAGCGCTCGGGGCGCAGCGAGGCCTGGGCCAGATGGGTGATGGGAATCGCCGACGTATTCGACGCCCAGATGCCACCCTCGGCGAGCAGCGGCTCGAGCTCGCGCGTGACCGCGTGCTTCACCTCGTCGTTCTCGACGACCGCTTCGATGATGAGATCGCTCCCCTGGATTGGGGCGTTCTCGAGCGTGAACGTGATGCGAGCGAGCACCACCGCGCGCGCCTCGACCGAGAGGTGCTTCTTCTTCGCGAGCTCCGCCTCGCAGTGCTTCTTGCCCGCCTCGAGCTGGGTCGCGTTGATGTCCTTCAACACCACGTGCAGGCCCTTGTCGGCCGCGATGTAGGCGAGGCCCGCGCCCATCATGCCGGCGCCGAGGATGGTCACCTTGTTGATGCGCATGTCCTCGGGCTTCTCGACCGTCGGCAGCCCCTCGGCCTTGAGCGCCGCGTTCCGGTGGAACCAGAACGTGCGGATCATGTCCTTCGAGGTGTCCGAGATCGCGCACTTCACGAACCAGCGATGCTCAATCTCGAGCGCGCGATCGAACTCGACGACGCTACCTTCCGCCATCGAACAAATCGCCGCTTCGATCTGCGGCATCGTGTTCGCGACCTTCTTGTAGAGCATCGCGCAGGCGACTATGAAGATGTTCTTCGCGTCCTGCGTGGTCGGCGCCGGCGCCGGGAACACGAATCCCTTCGTGTCCCACGGCTGCTTTGCCTTCGGGTTGGCAATAATCCACGCGTGCGCGGCGGCATACAGCGCGTCGCGGGTCGGGTGCAGCTCGTCGACCATGCCGAGCGACTTCGCCTTCGGCGCGCGCACCGGCTGACCCTGGGTGATGTGCTCGAGCGCCTTCTGCACGCCGACGATGCGCGGCAGTCGCTGGGTGCCACCGGCGCCCGGGATGACGCCCAGCGTGACTTCGGGCAGGCCTATTTGGAGCGACGGGTCATCGATCGCCAGGCGCCGATGCGTCGCGAGTGCCAGCTCGTAGCCTCCGCCCAAGGCCGATCCGGTGAGCGCGCAGACAACCGGCACGCCGACCGTCTCGTACGCGCGGAAGAGCGCGTTCAGGTCCTTCACGTAGTCGTAGGTCTTCTGCGGATCGCGCATCGGATAGAGGCTATCGATGTCGGCGCCGACGCAGAAGTTCTTGTGCGCCGTGCCGAGGATGATGCCCTTCAACCCGGCTTGCGCCTTGGTCCAGGTGAGCGCGTCGAGGAGGCCTTCGGCCAGCGTGCGGTCGACCTTGTTGGTCCTGCCTTCCATCGCGAGGAGGAGGGTTGCGACACCGGTCTGGGCATCGAAGCTACACTCGAGCGCTGCGTTCTTGTGCGTGGTCATGTGCTGTCCTCCTTGTCAGATCCGCTCGATGATGGTGGCGATGCCCATGCCGCCGCCGATGCACAACGTGATGAGGGCCGTGCTCTGGCCCTTTCGCTCGAGCGCGTCGAGTGCTGTCCCGAGCAGCATCGCGCCGGTCGCGCCGAGCGGGTGGCCCATGGCGATGGCGCCGCCCTCGGGGTTGACCTTCGCGTGGTCGACGCCGAACTCGTCCATGTACATGAGCGGCACGGCGGCGAACGCCTCGTTGACCTCGAAGTGGTCGATGTCGCCGATCGCCATGCCGGCCTTCTTCAGCACCTTCACGGTCGCCGGGAGCGGCCCGGTCAACATGATGATCGGGTCGGCACCGGCCAATGACACGGCCCGGATGCGCGCGCGCGGCTTCATCCCGAAGCGCTCCCCGGCGGCCTTGGAGCCGACCAGCACCGCGGCGGCGCCGTCGACGATGCCCGACGCGTTGCCGGCGTGGTGCACGTGGCGGATGTGCTCGACCTGCGGGTAGGTCTTCTTCGCCAGCTCGTCCATCGCGAAGTTCTTGCCGATGAACTCGAAGCTCGGCTTGAGCTTGGCGAGCCCTTCGAGAGTCGTGTCGGGGCGCACGTGCTCGTCGCGGTCGAGGATGACGAGGCCACTCTGGTCCAAGACCGGCACGATCGACCGATCGAAGTGGCGCTTCTCCCAGCTCTCGGTCGCGCGCTTCTGCGAGATGACAGCATACTGGTCGACATCGCTACGCGAGAAGCCGCGCATCGTCGCGATGAGGTCGGCCGAAATCCCCTGCGGCACGGTGTTCAGCGCGAGCTCGGTCTGCGCGTCCATCATTGCGCCGCCGTCGCTGCCCATCTCGACCCGCGACATCGACTCGATCCCGCCCGCGACGATCAGGTCGTAATAGCCCGAGGCGACCATCGCGGCGGCGTGGTTGACTGCTTCGAGACCTGAGCCGCAGAAGCGGTTCAACGTCACGCCCGGCGCGTCGAGGTCGTACTTCGCGAGCAGCGCCGCGGTGCGCGCGATGCACTGCCCCTGGTCGCCTGATTGCGTGACGCAACCGATGACGACGTCCTCGACCGCGGCGGTGTCGATTCCGTTGCGGTCGCGAACCGCTTCGAGGCAGCGTCTCAAAAGATCGACCGGGCGCACCACGTAGAGCGCGCCCGAGGACTTGCCGCGCCCACGCGGGGTGCGGACGGCGTCGTAGATGTATGCGGTCATGGACGTACTCCGGGGCTTGAGGCTTTGGCCAAGGCAGCCGAGGGCGATACTGAGGCCGTTGGCTGTGAGGGTGAGTGGATCGTCAGTGGGTCAGTTGATGCCCTTGCGCTTCCTGCAACGGGCGTCGAGGCGGGCCGCGCGATCCTCGTGGACGCCGAGGGTGGCAGCGAGCTCCATGACGTGCTGGCGTTCGGCCGCATCCAGGCGGCCGTCGGCGTAGGCGCCCTCGAGCGCCTGGTCGAGCACGAACTCCTTGGCGAGCTCGAGCCCGCGCGTCTGGTCGTTCGCGGAGATGCCGAGCGCGCCGCCGAAGAACGCGAGCTGCTTCTGCTCGGCCGGGTCGAACTGCTCGTCGGAGACGGCCATCGCGGCCGCGAGGAGCCACATCACGTAGCGCACATCGGCCGTTGTCTCTTCGAGGTCGGCCTTCACCAGGGCCGGCTTCTCGAGCAGGTTGTCGAGGTTCTCGCCGCCCAGGAAGCCGTGGAAAAAGCCGCGCTCCGACTCGGCGAGCTTGCCGTCGGCGGCGGCTATCTCGGCCAGCATGCGCGACAGGATGCCGCGGTCCCAGCCCTGCGTTATCTGCTTGCCCTGCACGAGCACGTTGAACTCGACCTGGAGATCCTTGAAGACGCTGGCCGACACGAACCGCTGGTTCGACTCGTCCCAGGCGAAGCGGCTGCCGACGCTCTTGAAGGCGTCGACGATCGCGTTCTTCACCTCGGGCTCGGTCGGCTGATAGCCGCGCGCTTCGCCGGCCGATCCGGCGACGTCCATCACCGACGAGCCGATGGCACCGCCGACGCCATAGCCGAACATCGAGTACATCATGCGCGAGAGCGACCAACGCACATTGCGCCACAACGAGCGCTTCATCTCCTTCTTGATGGCGCTGCCGTCCGACTCCGTGATGCGCGCGCTGCCGCGGAGCTGCTCGCCCGAGACGGGGCAATGGAAGGTCACCTGCACATCGCTGCTGGACACATCACAGTTCGCGACGAGCGGGGCGACGAGGTCATACGTGAGTTCGGGCATCGACCGTCTCCTTGGGGGCACCTGACAGGCGGCGCACCATACCCGTTTATAGATACGGGAGGAAGAGGCGCGCGAGGCCGCTCCGGACGCGGCGGAGAAGCCCCACCTGCGCCAGCTGGGCGGTCGTCACGAGGCGTCCGCCAGTGCGCTTCACGTCGACGATCGCGCTCATGTGGCGGGCGAGCTCGGGCGAGTGGCACTCGATGTTGAACTCGAAGTTCAGGCGCAGGCTACGCGGGTCGAAGTTGGTCGAGCCGATGAGGACCCAGCTCTCGTCGACGACCACGACCTTGCTGTGGTCGAACGGGCCGAGCGTCTTCCAGACGCTGCAGCCAGCGTTCACGAGCTCTGGCAACAAGGCCTCGGACGCCCACTTCGCGACGAGCTGGTTGTTCTTCTCGGAGACGATCACCTCGACCTCGACCCCGCGCATGACGGCCGTGATCATCGCCGCGATGAGGTCGCTCTCGGGCAGGAAATACGGGGTCGTGATCCGCACGCGCTGCTTTGCACACGCGAGCGCTCCATGGATCGCCCAGCGCATCTTATCGATGTCGATGTCCGGCCCATCGCTGATGCCGCGCGCCACGACGTCATGAATGCGCGGGCCACTCTGGGAGGGCTCGTCGGTGACGGGCTGGAGGGGCGGGAACCAGGCGCTGCCCTCGAGCCGCTCATGGGTCGCGAAGGCCCAGTCTTCGACGAAAGTGCGCTGCATGTGCGCGACGACTGGGCCTTCGATCTTGAAGTGCAGGTCGAGCACCGGGCGGCGCGGCGCTTCGGCGACGCAGTGGCCCTGGCGGAAGTTCATGCCCCCGGTAAAGCCGACGTGACCGTCGACAACCATGATCTTCCGGTGATTGCGCAGGTTCGCATAGGTCCAGCGCCATGGGAACAACGTCGGATTGAAGCGCGCGACCGGGACACGGCGCCCGGCGAGCGTGCGCACGATCGTCGGGAACGAGTAGCGCGCGCCGACCGCGTCGACCAGCACGCGCACCTGCACGCCGCGGCGCACGGCGGCGGCGAGCGCGTCGACGAAGCGCAGGCCGGCCTTGTCGCGGTCGAAGATGTAGGTCGCCAGCGTCACGGTGTGGCGGGCGCTGGCGATCGCCGCGAGCATCGCCGGATAGGCTTCGTCACCGTTGACGAGTGGGGTCACCGCGTTGCCACGTAAAAGTGAGCGCACCGTGACGACATCGATGAGGCGCGCGAGGTCGGGCAGCGCGACCGTGCGCAAGAGGCCCGACGGGCTGTCGGGATCGGCGGGGTCGTCGATCTTTGGAACATGTAGCTCACGTCCGCGCAGGAGGGCGACCGCGCGCCGGTGCACGCGATTGATGCCGAGCAGCCAATAGAGGATGGCACCGACCAAGGGCAGCACTACGATGATGCCGACCCAGCCCGTCGCGGCGCGTGCGTCGCGGACGTTCAGGACCGCATGAGTAGCGGCCAGCACGAGGGCGAGCACGCCGGCGATGGGGAGCGCTACCGGCAACACGTCCTCGAGCAGGACCGCGATCGCTAGCGCGCCCGGATGGGGGTTCATGCTCTGGGTTGCCAGATCGAGGTCCAGCGTGCCCACGGCAGGACGCGCCGCTTGAAGAACAGGTCCGAGGCAGCGATGGCGGGCGCGACGAGCTGGGCCTCACCGGTGACGATCGGCACGAGCACCGGGTCGCGCGAGGCGAGCCGATAGACGATCTCGGCGTGGAAGCCGGAGGGCCACACGACCAGGCCGCGCTCGGTGATGTCGTAGCGCGTCTCGCCGGGTGAGCCTGGTAACAGCGCCTCGATGTGCTCGCGTACGAAGTCGACGCCGGCGAGCCGGTAGACGCCGGAGAGTGCTGTCTCGAATGCTTCCTTGCGATCTGGATCGAGGCTCTGGAAGAACCCGCGCTTCTTCAATCCCGCCACGAGGAAGTGCGCCTGCTCTTCGAAGGTGAGCTGGAGGGGTTCGCCGAGCGGGGCGCAGCCGAGGTCGATGGCGATGCGAAACGGGGTAAGGCGAATCGCTTCGACATGCAGCTGCTCCGCTTCGGGGAAGCGGCCCGAGAGCTGAAGAAGGCGCTTCAGCTCGCGTTCGACGAAGCGCTCCATCGCCTCTTCGACATGGTGCAATTCCTCGATACGCTTGCGGATTTCTAGCGTGTTGTGCTTGCGCTCGGCTCTGCGCAGCTTGCGGAAGATGCGGGGCACCGTGCCCGAGTGGAAGCCCAGCCGCAGCAGCCGATAGACCCGCTCGCCGTGGCTACCAACGACCACCGGCTCGATGTTCTTCTGACGGTTTGCGCGATAGAGGCGCCAGTTCTCTTTGAACTCCCAGACGAGGAACCCGCAGATGCCTGGGATGATGAACTGGGCGAGGCCACCGACCACGTCTGCAAGGCCACTTCCGAGCGCCGGCCGCAACTCGTGGGCAATCGACAGCGTCATTGGAATCGTGAGCTTGTGAGATACCGTGACGACCGGGAAGTGCTTGATCGGGTTCACCTGCGGCTCGACGACGAGGTTCACCATGAGTCGCACGACGTAGGCAATAACGCCCCAGAATATGCCGAAGAATCCCTTCAGTGCGACGCCAATGACGCTGTCGCCGCGACGGAAACGCAGCCACTGATCGACCTTGTAGAGGGCGATCTCGGCGAGCTCCATGAGGCGCTTGAAGAGGGCGAGCGTCCACGCGAGAAGACCCGGCACGAGTTCGTGTTTCAGGTAGCGCCAGGTCGTCGTGAGCCAATCGGCGAACGCTTCGGAAAAGCGCACGCCGCGTCGCGATGCCAGGAAGAGGCCAATCCCAATCACCAGTGGCACGCCGACGAACAGCCAGAAGCGCGGGTCACCGGTCGCGAGCACCACGGCCAGGGTCGGCACCAACGCGTACCGCGCCGGCCGGAAAGCGCGGTTCCAGAACAACTCGAAGGCGCGCGTGCGCACCAACCAATCGACCGGCCGCCAGGCGCGGAAGCGCCGTGGCAGATCGGTGAAGACGAAGCGCAGTCCACGCCAGATGCCGCGGAAGACCGAGCTCGCGACGGTCCTGGCGGTGGCCGAATGCAACACCATGAACAACACGACGCTGACCGCGATGAACAGGGGGATCGACCAGAAGTAATAGTGGGTCGCCCCGTGTGGGAGCTTGGGAGGCGTATAGAAGATATTGATGAGTGGCCCGAGCATGTGCTCGAGCCCCTGCACCAGGAAAAAAGCGCCGCCGACCGGCAGGATCGCGTAGCGCACGACGAAGCGTCCAACGAACGTCGCGAACATCAGCGCAGACAGGCGCTGGAGCGCGCGTCGGTACCCCTCGGCCCGTCGGTAGGCGCCATCGAGATGGTTGGCGTACCATTTGTCGAGGGCGAGGAGCGCGTCGCCCTTGATCCACTCCATGACGCCGCTGAGGTCGGGCAGCTTGAGCTGGTTTCTGGCGATCTGATCGCGCAGATCGGGAAAGCCGATGAAGCCCCGCGCGATGAGCTTGTCGAGCAGCTCGGCGACGAGCTTGTCGCGCGCGACCTCCTCCGGCAGGTTCGTTGGCGATAGCTTTGCGGTTGCGATGCCTTCGGACAGGATCGCGCCGACGCTCTCGCGAAAGCGGTTCTCGGCGTCGTTGGCGAGCGCTCCGAGGAGCCGCTTCAGGCGGCGGCGCTCCGCCTCGTCGAGGCGGCACAGAGGCACGCGTGCGAGTGCCTGGGAGAGGCTGCGAACGACCGCAACCGCGCCGCGAAGCGTCTCCTTGCGGCGCACGGGTGTACGCCCGAAGCTGCGCAGCCAGCGGCCGACGTCGATGTCCCAGGTGTCGTTCTCGGCGGTGACACAGGCCTTCTCGAGGTCGTGCAGAAGGCGCGCCTCGACGCGCGCCATGCCCCAGCGCGCACGCGTGAGCAGTGGTGCGAGCGCGGCGGCCCACTCGTCGGGGGAGGCCAACTCTGAACGCGCCGTCCCGTCGATCGCCGTGAGGCGCCGCCCTAGCGATGTGAGCGCGCGTGCCTCGGCTCTGGCGGCTTCTTCCGGCGCGGCGCGGCGGGCCTTGTGCGCGAGCACCGCGGCCGTCACATCGAGGCCCTTCGCGAGCGCCTTCTGTGAGGCATCGAGTGCTGACCGCGCGCGCGGCAGAGGGGCCTCGGCCTCGTCGTCTCGGAGCTCACGGGCATCGTCGGCAACGATCCGTGGCGAGACCGGCTCGGGCGCACCCTCGGGGCGGGTCGTCGCCAGAAGCGAAAGTGCCGGCACGAGCCCGTCGAGCAAGGCCTGCACCTCCGGGCGGCCGACGAGAGACGGAAACCAGCGGGCGAGGTGCTCGGGCGCGAAGCACTGGAGCTCGTACCAGGTCGCGACCAGCTCGACGAGCTCGCGCAATCTGTCGCTGCCGACGCCAGTGAGCCCTTCTTCCGCAAGCACCGCGCGGGCCTCGTCCATCGGGAGCTGGCCCAGCTGATCGACGATCATCAAGAGCCGTTCGCGCCCGAGGTGCCCAGCGCGTGCTGCGACCATCAGGTGCCGATCGATCGCCGCATGGAAGAGTGCACGCCAGGTCCCGCGCAGCACGTCGGCGGCATTCGCCTCGGCGACGTCGCCTTCGTCAGGCCGCGGCAACAAGAGCGCCCAGCCTTCCACCGGCAGCGGCCGACCGAGCTCCTCGGCCGAGCTGACCTGCGCCAATACCTCAGCCGGCACCGCGGCGCAGTGGGTGTGCGGCACAAAGGTCCGCAACCCACTGATGCCACGCTCCTCACGGACCGCGCGGCGCACGATGTGCTCCTCGACCAGATAGGCCTCCGGCACCGCCGCTCGCACGCGCCGTTCGAGCTCACTCAGCGTGAGCGTCTCTCGTTGCGTGGGAGGGCTAGGCTCTCGGAGAAAGGGCTGGAGTTTGCTCACCGCCCACGTTGTAGACACGCGCGACTTCGGCGTAAAGCCGAGACACTCGTGTCCCGTGGTGGCTCGTGTGAAGACCGGCCTTGCCTGGACTCAGGCCCGGACGCGCTGCTGGCTGAGGGCGTCCTCGATGAGCCGAGTCGTTATCGTCTCGGCGAGCCACTGCATGTGCTGACGTCGCTCGCGCAGCATCTCGACCGAGGCCGGGTCCGCGTTCCAGACGCCGCGCAGGACCTTGGCGTAGGTGTAGTAGTTGATGACGCAGGCCGAGAGCGTGACGAAGAAGTGCTTGGCCGACATCGCGCCCTCCTTCGGGAGGAGGTCGCCGAACTGGTCACGCATGAGCTCGTAGAGCTTTTGCATGTTGGCGCGGATCTGCGGCAGCTTGCCTTCGTCATGGTGCGCGACCTCCTGCATCACGAGGCGCGCGAACAGGTGGTTTTGGTCCATGAAGTCGAGGTAGGCGTCGATCGCGCGCCGCACCCGCTCGTGAATGGTGCCGCCGCCGCTGAAGGCGGTGGTCAGGGCTTGCGCGTGGCTACGATAGTAGCGCTCGAGGACCTTCTCGAAGAGCTGCGTACGGCTCCCGAAGTAGTAGAAGATCAATGCCTTGTTCACGCCCGCTCGCTCGGCGATGTCGCGCATCGAAACGTGGTCGGGCCCACGCTCCGCGAGTAACTCGTCGGCGGCTGCGAGGATCTGCAGCGCACGCGCCGACGTTTCGATGGGCGTCTTGGAACGATGGAACTGAACGGCTTCCTTCACCTGCGTCATGAATCCCCCTTGTATCTCGGAGCGCGATGACTACCCAGCCCAAGGCGTACGCGATCGCTTGCGCAACGCGCGGACCGAGGTCATCGGTCGCGATGAACCCCCAACCTGCTCAAACGATTTGCAGCCGTCGTGCGAGCCACACGACGATTCGTTTGCGAAGCAGCGTCGCGCCGCCCGCAAAAACCGAATCAATGGCGCGCAGGATTTCAAGTGAAATCTTGCAGCGCCCCTTCACCCTGTAACCTGCGGCGACTCTACACACCGCGAACGGTCATGTCGACCTCCGGTGCAAGGAAGCAAAAATTCCTGAAAGATCAAGTACAACATCGCCTTGAGATGGCGCTAGAAACGCGGCACGATCGGCGGGTGCGTACGCGCGAATGCATGATTGTTCTCATTGTCGCGGCTGGGTGCGGTTGGGTCGCCGGTTGCCGTGAGGGACGTGCGGTTGAGGACGCGGGCGTGGGTGAGGGCAGGGACGCGGGCGAGGGCGTGGGTGGGGGCGTGGGCGGGGACGCGGGCGCGGGCGTGGGTGAGGACGCGGACGCGGGCGCGGACGTGGGCGCGGGTGGGGACGTGGACGTGGGCGTGGACGCGGGCGAGGGTGAGGGCGTGGACGCGGGAAGCCCGGGGCTGACTGCGCGGGGCCGAATCAAGCGGGATCATCGTCGGGTCGACCCCACGCGGACACGCCTGCTCGAGGTCGAGGTGGTGTCGGTGGCGGGCTTCGAGATCGCTGTGCGTGATGGTGCGGACGAGGTCGCGCACGGGTGGACGGACGCTGAGGGGCGCTTTGCGCTGCCGTTGGCAGGCGCGCCCGAGGTCGGATTCGAGCTGGTGTTCGCGGCGCTTGATGATGCGGACGCCGACGGAGGGGCGCCGCGGCTGGCGGTGTTCGACAGCGCAGGCGTGACCGTGCCGCGCGATAGCGGTAACGCGGTGGTGGCCCAACGACTCTGGGCCTGGGTCGCGGCGCCAGTCGAGGCCGCGATCGACCCCGGCGACTTCGGTCAGGTGCACGTGAGCGAGGCGCAGGGGGCAGGGGCGATCGCTGTCTTCGAGCTGCTAAAGGGCTTCCGTCGACGGGCGATCGACGCGTTCGCGGGCGCGCCAGGCAGTCCGGTCGGGGCGCCGCCGACGCTCGCGGTGATGTGGAGTCCGGACATCAACGTGACGTGCCTCGCGTGCTACCTGCCGACCGGCTGGGGGCCCATCAGCTGGCATGCCGCAAACGGCGCCGTTGGTTTCGATCGCGCGCTGTTCCTCTCCGGCGCGAGCTCGGCGCCGCTTCACTTCACGCCGAGCCTCGTCGCCCATGAGTTCGGTCATTGGGTGATGGACAGCTTCTCGCGCTTTCCCGAGGCCCAGGGCTCACACGGCTGGGGCGAGCTGATAGCGCCGCCGCTGGCCTGGAGCGAGGGCTTCGCCACGTTCTTTGCACAATGGGCACAATCTACACCCGAGTCCGTCGACCCGCGCTTCTTCGGAAAGCAGTCGAACGTCGAGTACTGGGTCGACCTTGAGGCGATAGGCGCCGGCCCGTCCGCCACCGCGACCAGCCTGTCGGTCGTGTTCCCGCAGCCGACCCAGGGCGGCGGCCTGACCCAGCGTCTCAACGAGGCGGTGGTGGCGGCGCTGCTCTGGGATTTGTGGGATGGGGTGGGCCTCCCAGGCGGCGACGAGGACGTGGCCCTGGGTGATGTCGTGCTGACGGGCATCGCGTTACTGCGTGGGGGCGACTTCGATCGGGGGGTCGCTGGGCCGGACCTGGTCGACGCGCTCGATGCGTTGGCGTGCCGCGTCATGGCGCCCGCGGCTTGGAATGACGCGCTGATGGGCTTCCCATGGGATGCGTTGGTGCCTTGCCCCTGAGTCCCGGCGATGGCGACGGGGTTTTGTGAAGTGCCGGCAACGCTGATAGAGTCCGCCGCCTGGAGGTTCCTATGCGTCACCCGTCGTTCCTCTTTCTGGCCCTCGTCGGCACCATCCTCGGAGCCTGTTCGGAGGATGATGCCTCCGAGTACGATCTCGTCATCGCTCCCTCGGACAACGACCACGAGGCTCTGCAGACCGCGTTCGAAGAGGCCAAGTCGGGTGCCGTCATCGGGCTCGAGCCTGGCACTTATCGTTTCGCGCGCGAGCTCAACCTGACCAACGCCGCCGACGTCACGTTGCGCGGCATGGGCGCCACCCGTGACGAGGTGATCCTCGACTTCGCCACGCAGACCGAAGGCGACGACGGCCTCACCGTCACGGCGCCTGGCTTCACCATCGAGAACGTCTGGATCAAGAACTCGCCGGGCAATGGCGTCGTCGCCCACTCCGAAGACTCGACCTTCCGCAATCTCAAGGTGTCCTGGGACGCCGGGTCGGTCACCGAGAACGGCTTCTACGCGGTCTACCCGACCGACTGCCTGCGCACCGTCATCGAGAACGTCGAGGTCACCGGCGCATCGGACGCGGGTATCTACGTCGGCTCGTGCGAGTACGCGATCGTGCGCGACAGCAAGGTCTACGGCAACGTCGCTGGCCTGGAGATCGAGAACACGCGCCGCGCGGACGTCTACAACAACGAGGTCTACGACAACTCGGCCGGCATCCTCGCGTTGCTACTGCCAAACCTGAAGATCAAAGAGAACAAGTGGGTGCTCATCCGCGACAACAAGGTGCACGACAACAACCGCCCGAACTTCGCGACCTCGGGCACGGTTGTCGCGTCGGTGCCGGGTGGCACCGGGATCCTGGTGCTCGCGGGCACCGACATCGAGGTCCGTGACAACACCATCACCAACAACAAAAGCACCGGCGTGCTGGTCGTCAGCTATCGGATCCTCGAGCTGCTCACTGGCACGACCCTCGACGACCCTGGCATGGACCCCTACCTGAAGCGCGTCTATGTGCACGGCAACACGTATAGCGGCAACGGCAGCGATCCCCAGGGCGGACTCAAGATCGTCGGCCAGGCCACGCTCGAGAACGTGCTCTGGGACGGCATCTTGAACGAGGCCGGCGACTCGGCTGAGGTGTGCCTTGGTGCGAATGAAACCTCGTTCCGGAACTTCAACGCCAATGGTGATTTCAAGAACCAGCTGACCGACCCGGCGACGCACGCGTGCACCCATCCGGCCCTGCCGGAGATGGAGACCTTCGAGTGATCGCGCGGCCTCTCATCGTGGTCCTGCTGCTCGCGGCGGTATCTGGCTGTGACGATGGCGAGGCCGCGACGACCGGTGTCCGGCCGGCGCCGATCGGCAAGCCATGGGCGAGGCTCGCTGAGTGGCAGCTGTTCTCGGACGCGCTCCAGCAGGTGCCGGCAGCGGGGGTCATGCCGTATGAGGTGATTTCGCCGTTGTTCTCCGACTACACGACCAAGCGACGCTTCGTGTGGTTGCCAGAGGGCGCGTCGATCACCTATCGCGACGATGGCGCATGGGATCTGCCCGTGGGCGCCATCGCCATCAAGTCGTTTGCGTATCCGATCGACGAGCGCGATGCGAGCAAGGGGGAGCGGATCCTCGAGACGCGGCTCCTCGTGCACGAGCCTGCCGGTTGGGTGCCGCATACCTATGTCTGGGACGTGGCGCAGGCGACGACCGAACGCAAGGTCGCTGGCGCATTCATCCAGGCGTCGTGGATCGATGCGACCGGGGCGACGCAACAGCATCAGTACGCGGTGCCGACCGCGAGCGAGTGCCGGGAGTGCCACGGCAAGGAGCCCACGCGGCTGCTCGGGCTGAAGACAGCGCAGCTCGACCGGCCAGGTGGCGACGGGCTGAACCCGCAGAACCAGCAGAATCAAATCGATGCGTTCCAGGCGGCCGGCATGTTCGCGAACACGCCGACCGCAGCCGCTTCGCGCGTGAGGTTCGCCGCGCCAGATGACGCGCGCGACGCGAGCCTGCGCGCGCGCAGCTATCTCGATGCCAATTGCGCGCATTGTCATTCGAGCGATGGCGAAGCAAATAGCAAAGCGCTCTACCTCAACTTCGCGAGCACCGATCCGGCCGCCGACAATCCGGCCAATTGGGGTGTGTGCAAGGTGCCGACGTCGGCCGGCGGGGCCACCTGCGGACATGTCTATGATGTGGTGCCGGGCGACGCGGACAGCTCGGTGATGATCTGCCGGATGTTGTCGACGGTGGGTTCGGATCAGATGCCACCGATAGGGCGCGGCCTCGCGCACGTCGAAGGGGTTGCACTGGTGCGCGCCTGGATCGATGGCATGGAGCCTGCCGGCTGCGGCAATTGAGCGTGTATTCGACCCGGTCGCTGGCCGCGTCACTGGCGCTGGTGCGGCGCACGCTGCTGGTCGGAACGCTGGTGATCGCTGCGGTTGTCCTCCTGGGCTTGGGCGGTTGCGATGACGACGCGGGCGGGCCGCCATGGGGCAGGGTGCCATTCCCGGAGGCGCCATCGGTCGACCCACGGGTCGCAGAGCTCGGGCGACTCTTGTTCTACGATCCGGTCTTGTCGACTGACGCAGAGACGGCCTGCGCGACGTGTCACTCAGAGCTGTGGGGCATGTCCGACGGGTTGCCCACATCGATTGGTGTGGGGGGTGGGCGACTCACCGGGCCGGGGCGGAAGGGCGGCGCGGCGATGACACGCAACGCACCGACGCTCTGGAATGTCGGACTGCGTGAGACGCTGTTCCTCGATGGGCGCGAAGCGACGCTCGAGCAGCAGGTGTCGGCGCCGTTGCATTCGCCGATCGAGCTCGGCAAGCCGCTGAATGCGGTGCTGGCCGAGCTGCGATCGATCCCCGAGTACGTTGCATTGTTCGCGGCGGCATTCGCTTCGAATGTGCCGGAGGCGGCGCTGAACGAAGAGAACTTCCGAAAGGCGCTGAGCGACTTTGAACGCACGTTGGTCAGCCGCGATAGCCTCTACGATGCGTTCGTTGCCGGTGACGCGCGTGCGCTCGACGCGGACATGCAGGAAGGCATGCGCACGTTCGACGCGCTGGGCTGTACGAGCTGTCATGTGCCGCCGACGTTCGACATGGAGGGGTTCTTCGCGCGCGGGATTGGCAGCGGCGACCGTGGGCGCGCCGAGGTGTCGGGGCTGCCCGAGGACGAAGGTGCGTTCCGGGTGCCGACGCTGCGCAACGTGCGGCTGACCGAGCCGTACTTCCACGATGGATCGGTCGCGACCCTGGAGGCGGCGATCGCGCACGAGGTCCGGAACGAGACCGGGCGCGGGCCGACGGCGCGTGAGCTCGAAGGGCTGATGGCGTTCCTCGGGCGCGGGCTCGTCGACGAGTCGCGCGAGCCCGACCGGCCCGAGGTCGTTCCGAGTGGGCTGCCGGTGCCGCTCGACGGGTTCCGGGTGCTGCGTCCCTGAACGTCGCTAAATCGAGTGGTTTAGAATGGGATGTCAGTATTTGCGTGCGGTTAGGTGTCTATCGGGTAGTCCTGACCCCCGTGTTAGTCGATGTCGGTCGGGGAGAGGCGCAGGGTGTGGGCGAGGCGCTGGAAGTAGTCGCGCTCGGTGTCGCGGTAGACCGCGTCGGCTTTGAGCACGGCGCGGACTGAACGCATCAGCGCCTTCTTGTGGGCGAGGTCCGAGAGGCGCAGGCGCGACAGCGCGTCGACCAGATCGAAGCGACTGCGGCTGAATGTGCGCACATGGCGCGTGAGCTCGGGCGGTAGCGTTTCGAGGCCGAGTAGCGTGCGCAGCTCGAGGTGGACCGTCTCGCTCTCGTCGGGGTCGAGCTCGTCGTCGACCTGCGCCGCGCCACACAGGACCTCGGCCAAGGCCAGGGCGCGCGCGGGCTCTGCGTGCAGGTCGATGCCGAGATGATTGACGGCATTCAGGAGCTTCTCGCCGATGCCGGGGCGTGCCGCGAAGGCCAGCTGGTCTCCCACTTGCCCGCTGCGTTGCTGCTCGTCGACCATCGCGTGCTCCAATCGGGGCTGTCGCTTGCGGCGCGCAGCCCTGCAGAAATGGGTTCAGTACATGCCAGTCAGCCGCACGTAGAAGCCGTTGTCGATGTCGTTTTCTTCTTCGCCCGGGATGAGCCCGCCGGCGTTGCCGTCGATGCTCCAGCCAAGGCCGATGCGCCCGTGCTCCAAGATCTCGTACGCAAACTCGATGAGGCCGCCGTTCTTGCGCACCTCCATCGCGTCGAGGCTCGCGAACAGGCGGAACTCGCCGGCCACCGACAGCCCGCCATAGATGTCGACCGCGAGGCGGTTCAACCACAGGAGCAGGTCGTCTTCGCCCAACACCGCGCCGGTCGTGTCGATGCTGTTCATGCGCCACACGAGCTTCTCAGTGAGCGTCAGGCCGAGCGGCAGTTCGATGATCGCCGCCACCGACCAAAGGTCGCTGCTGCGCCGCTCGTCCAACACCAGCGCTTCGCCGAGCAGGCTCACGACCGTGTCGGAACGGCGGTCGACCAGGTGCGAGTAGCGCGCGATGAGGATGAGATCGTCGTTTTGGAGCGGGCGGTAGGCGAGCCCGAACGACGCCTCCATGTCCTCGCGTGCGACGCGCCGCGTGTCGAGGTCCTGGCTCAATACGTAGTTGAAAAGACCAAACACCGTGACGTTGTCGATCTGCATGTCGACCGTGTTGCGCGTGACCGCCTGCAACACCTCGCGGAATGTGCCCGTCGGCAGGTCGCGGTCCCAACGGACTTCGTACACCGAGCCAAAGCGCAGCCAGTCGACCGCCGCGAAGTAGAGTCCACCCGAGAGCACGTCGCGGGTGCCGCGCGAGGGGTCGAGCTCGGGCGCGTCGACAACCTGGCTGCGTTCGTAGGCGAGCATCAGCTTCACGCCGGGGTGCAGCTCGAACGCGCGGCCAAGGCCCATCACGGCGCGGTTGGTGCGGCCGCCGACGCCGCGATCGAGGCGGTACTCCGAGTAGATGCGCCCGTCCTGGAGGCTGCGGCCCAGCGCGTGCTCGGCACCGATCACCGTGGCGCCGACCACCCGGCCGTTGCGGTCGCCAGGCTGGATGCGCTCCTCGAAGTACGCGCGTGAGTCGTCGCCAAGACGCGTCGTGAAGCCGAAGCGGGTTGCATTGTCGCCGTTCCAACGGAGCGACTCGCCAAGGCGCAGCGCGAGCTCGTCGTTCAACTGGTACTCGAGCCCGACGTTGGTCGTCAGACGGTCGCTCGTATTCGCCCCGAGCACCGCGTCGTCGCCGCCGACCAGGACCTCCTGCGAGGCGATGATGCGTAGGCTTGGCGCGAGGCGCAGGGTCGTCCCCGCCGCGAGCGCGGTCGTGTCGCTGACCTGCCCGTCGAAATCGTCGCGGTGCTGTCCGTAGGCGACCTCACCGTAGAGCGTGCCACGCTCGATGCGGTGATCGTAGCGACCGAGCATGCGGTTGCGAACGACCGCGCGCACGCCGGTCAGGAACGCGTCGTCCGCGACAAGCGTCGTGCCGCCGTCGTAACGCATGTGTATGCGGCCGTCTTCGTTGGGTGCCCAGGTTGCCTCGCCGCCCCACTTCTCGGTGCCCTCCTCGGCGGCGAGGCCGGTCGCGTGAAAGCCCGACGCGACCATCTGCCAGTGCATTTTCACCTGGAGGTCGAGCTCCTTTACATCGAAGAGCTCGCCGATGTCGGCGTCGAGCCCGACCAGGAACGCATCGCCCCGGTCCTTCGGGGTGCGGTCGAGGTCGCGGAATGCGATGCCGCCATCGAGCGACACGCGCGTGGCGCCGTCCTTGTCGGTGCCGTTGGCGTACTCGGCATAGACCGTCGACTTCTCGGACAGCGCGACCTTCGCGTGCAGGCCCCACAAGACATAGTCCTCGTCGCTGCCGGCCGAGCCCGCGGGTCGTCCCTCGCGCACGATGCCGCCGCCGATCTCCAGCTTGCCGAACAGCTCCTGCTTGGCCTGCACACCCCAGGCGATGTCGCCGGCACTACGCACCGAGCGAGCTTCGTAGTCGATGTCGAGCCACACCTCGTGGCCATCGAGCACGGCGCGGCCCGTGAACGGCTGGAAGCCGGCGATCTGGAAGAACGGGTCGATGACGCTCGAGATGGGGCCCATCGCCATGATGCGGCCGCTCGGGTAGTCGACGCGGTAGTGCACATCGCGCACGAGCGTCGCGCGCCCGAGCTCCATCTGGGTGTCCTGCTCGCGCACGACCAGCTCGACCTTCTCGCTGCCCTCGATGATCTCCTTCGAGCTTATGTAGTAGACGCTGCCGCCGGTCGCGCGCAGCTCGTCATGACGGCGCACCAGGCGGCGATTGTCGTCGCTCAGGTGGCCCTTGATGCGCGTCCGGAAGCCGGGCTCGAGCTCGTGATCGATGTCGAGCTTGGCGCCATCGAAGGTGCGGTCGTAACGCAACAGATGGATGCCGCGCACGTCCGTCCGGAAGCTGCCATACGTGAGCTTTGACTTGTCGGCCTCGACCAGCAGGTAGAACTGTCCGCGTGCGTTGGCGTCGCGCACGTCGTCGGTCGCGTCACCATAGATGAGGTAGTCGCGGGTCGGGTCGATTACCTGATCGAAGAACGGCGAGAAGCCGTGCTTGCGCGCTGTATCGAGGTGCGCCGTGACGAACAGGTCTTTGACGAGCGCGCCGCCCGAGACGCGGCCCTTCACATAGAGAGCGCCGCGGCCCGCGACGAAGAGGCTGTCGTTGGCGGTCTTCTCGTAGACGTCACGCTCTTCGATGCGCGCACCGAGCTGGCCGCCGACGCCGTCGACGAGCGCCAAGAGGAAGAACTCGGTGTCCTTCACCTTGATTGGCCAGTCGAGCTTCGCGACGTTGCCGGCCTTGTCCTTGCTGACGATGGCCAACATCTTGGCGTCGGAGGCGAGCGTCACGAGCTCACCGAAGCGGCCCTTCGTGTCGACCCGCAGTGGCTGGTCGTTGACGGTAATCGTGTTGGCCGGGTGGGTGCGGCCCGACAGGAACAGGCGCGGGCTCGAGAGCGTCGCGTCTTTCGGCGGCAGATCGACCTGCAGGTCGTCGGCCGTTATCTTGTTTGGGCCCGAATCGTCGCCGATGACGAGTGCGCCTGGGCCGAGCACATCGCGCAGCGTCTTGCCGCCGAAGCGGCGGAGAGGGTCCGTCGCGAGGTCGTCCTGGGCCGAGTCTACCGCATCGGTCGGCACTGGAGTCGGCGCCGGTGCCAAGGTGTCGGGCGGGGCCTGCGGCTTCTTGTCGAGCTCCGGGAAGTCGGACTTCGTTTCGGGCTTCGTACCATCGAGTTCCGGGAAGTTCGTACGCGGGTCTTTTCGCTCGGGTCTCTCGGGTTTGCCCGGCTTCGGATCGACGATCAGCGCGCCCGTGTCGTCGACGCCGGGCTTCTTCTTCGGGCCTTCGATCATGCCCTGCACGACCGTTCGCCGCGCGCCATCAACGCCCTGCACGGAGACGGCGACATCGCTCGACCCCGGGAGCCGCGCGACCGTCGCCAGGAACGCGCCGCTCTCGTCGACCGGTGCCGGCTGCCCCTGCACGAACGCCAACGCCGGGAACTTTGGCTGCGGCGGCACGGCCAGCTTGCGCTCGTCCTCGGGCGGCAGGATGACCAGCTCGATGCGCTTATTGAAGGCACGGTTGCGCGCCGTGACGTTCGGGCGCAGCGGGCGGGCCGCGCCAAAGCCCATGGCGAAGAACTTGTCGCTCGTGAGCCCGAGCGTCTTGCGCGCATACACGCCGAGGTTGAACGCGGCCCGGCGCGTCCGGATGAGGTCGGCCTCGTCGACGCCCGACGGGTCGGTGTGCACTTCGATCAAGAGGCGCGCCCCCGCCGTCTTGTCGAGCGTCTGCTTTGCGCGCTTGAGCAGCGCCATCAGCTTCGGGGTCGGCTCCTCCGCCTTGGTGAGCAGGTTGTCGCGCGCGAACGTTCGCTCCACCTCTTTCGCCGCCCCCTCGGCGCTCCAGCTCGTGCCGAGGATGACCGGCGCGCTCTCGAGCCGCTCGCCATAGCCGTCGGTGATGACGAGCCGCACCTCGTGCAACGCGCCGCGCCGCAGCACACCGACCGCGCCTTCGGGGTCGAGCCCTTCCCAGGTGAGTCGCTCCGGCGGCAGCCCACGCCCGCTGAAGGCGCGCACCAGCTCGCGTTCAGCGCCATCGACATGCGTCACCTCGAGGGTCCAGTTGACGGCCTTCGGGTTGCTCGTGGCACCTTCGAGCTTCGGATAGAACGTCAGGGTCTTCGTCAGTTGGCCAGGCCGCCACGCGAGGTTCAACGCCTGCACGCGCGCCCGCTTGCCCTGCGCTGTCATCTGGTCGGCCTCGACCGTCAACGTCGCCCGCCGCGCGTTCGCAACGAACCCTTCCCACGCGACCGTCAGGTCTTTCGTGCTGCCGCGCAGCGTCAGGCTGCTGCTGTCGATCGGTGGCGCCGGTCCATCCGCGCCCGCCATCACGAGCTCGGTCGGTTGCTGCAGGTTCTCTCTGCAGGTGACGCCGAAGCTGTGTTCGAGCAGCAGACCCCCCGTCAGGTTGACCAGCTTGCTCGCCGGCGTGGTGAGCTTCGCGCCAGGGGGCAGCGTGTTCACGTCGAGCTTCACGAGATGCGCACCCGCGCGGAAGTCGCGCAGGTGAAAGCGCCCGTCCCGATCGCTATCGACCACGCGCCCGGTGTCGGCCGCGATCCGCACGCCACCCAGGCCCTTCTCGCCCTCGTCGCGCTGGCCGTCGCTGTCGCTGTCGCAAAAGACGGTTCCGAGTACGACCGCGAGGTCGAGTTCGGGATCGGCCTCGATGCGCAAACGTGCGACCGCGTCGTTCGAGACACGGGTGCCGTCGGCGGTCACGATCCAGGCGGCATGCGACGACTCGGCGTTGACCACGGCCGTTGGCAACGCCCGGATCTGATAGCGGAAACGCAGCCCTTGTCCGGCCCCGAGGTTGAGCGTCTGCGGTTGCCCGTCGCGGTCCTGCACGAGGCGCGGCTCGCCCCGTGACTTCGCCGGGTCGAGCGCCTTCACGGATTGGCCCGAGCCGAGGTCGATGAGACCGGACCCGTCGACGAAGCCAAAGCCCTCCGGCAGTCGCATCTGGAGGGCGACGCCGCCGGAGGTGCCACTGCGCAGGATGTCGATAGCCGAGGTGTTCACCACCTCGACCATGAAGGAGAGGACCTCACCCCGATGCGCCGCACGCTCGTCGGGGGTGACGCGGATGGCCAACGCTTCCGGCGGCGGGGTCTGCGCCCGGAGCGCACGCGGTGTCACGACGAACAGCGTGAGCAAGGCGAGGGCGAGTATTGCGCGGACGCCTGGGCAAGGATGGCGAAGCCTGGACTGAGAGCCACCAGGTGGCTGCTCTCGCGGAAGAATTAGCGACGAGCGCATGCGGTCAGGACTCCGAGCCGGAAAACCGGGTGGACTCTAACAGCCGTTCGGCCAATACGAAAGCGCCTCCGCGAGCCTTCTCGGGGCCTACTGCGGATTGAACAGTGACAGGTCCTTCACCATCTTGAACCCGCCCGCACCGTTCTCGATGGCGGCCCCGCCAACGACCAGGGCCATTCCGTCGAGGTCGACGATGCGATGGCCGATACGATCGGTCGGCAGGTAGGGGACCTGGCCGACCCCGTTTGGATTCCAGGACGACGCGACTTCGATGCGCAGGCTCGGGGGGGCGCTCGAAGCGTCGATGAACTCGTGGATCACCTCGAGGCTGCCGAGCGGGCGCAGGCCTGTGCCAGGGGGCTCTTCACCCATGCCGCCCGCCATGCATACGAGGTTGTCTGCAAGCAACGTTGCCTGGTGGCCACCGCGTGGGGTGCGCATGCGGAAGCCGCCGTTGTCCTCTTTGAAGGCGGTCTTGCCGATCTCGAAGACGTCGATCGCCGCGAGCGTGCCCTTGCGTTGGGTGTCGGTGAAGCCGCCGGCCACGTAGATGTAGTCGCGGGCCGGCACGTAGACGGCGGTGTGTTGCGTGCGCGCGCCGCCCGGCAGCGCCTTCGAGACGGGGATCAATGCGCGCGCCACCGAGTCGTAGAGCATCGCGGTCGCGTGTACGAACGACGGGCTCTCGCCGCCGGTGATGAGCACGGCCGGCTCGCCGCGACCGGGCAGGAAGAACGTCGTCGCCTGGTGGTGACGGCGCGCGAGGTTGTCGGGCAGCGGCTTGGCGCCGCCGATCGAGCCGGCGACCGGATCCCACAGCTCCCAGGTGCCGAGCTCGTCGCCGCCAACGAACAGCATGACGCGTGTCGCCTCGTCGAGGAGGGTCGCGGTGTGGCCCGCGCGCGCGACCGCCATCTTCGGCAGCTGGGCCGCCTGGCCGCCGAGCACGCCGGGCGGGCTGTAGAGCTCGGCGGTGTCGGTCGGGTTGCCGTCGGCGCCGTAGCCACCGGCGATGATCACCTGGCCGGACGACAGCGCGGTGGCGGTGTGCCAGGTGCGCGGGAAGATCATCGCGGTGCGCGATCCGAGCTCGCGCGTGTCGAGGCTCACCGCTTCGACCGAGTTGCCGATCGACTGGAAGCCGAGCCCGTTCCACCAGGTCGACGCGCTGTTGGTGATGGTGCCGCCGCCAGTGATGACGATCTCGCGGATGGTCTTGGTGACGGCGTGGCCGACGCGTGCGTTGGCGAGCTGCTGCGGTGCCTTGGTCGACGTCGAGATCAAGGGCAGGAAGCTGTTGACGCGCGCGAAGAGCACGTCGAGCTCCTTCACGGGTTTGCCCACTGCCACTTCCAAGCTCGCCGCGCGGCCGCGCGCGACCACGAACCCGGGGGTGCCCCCGGCGTCCGACCAACCCTCGATGACGAGTTTGCGGGCCTGCCCGGCGTTTGAGAATGGCACCCCGTCGAGACTGCCAGTCCCGCCCGGGGCATAGGCCACCGTACGGGTGTACGGCGCGACCAATCCGTCGCCGGTCATGATGATGCGGATCCAGCCGACGCCCGCGAACGGGTCGGCCGCGCCGTTGGGTCCATACAGGTGGACTTCGAGCCCGGGGACGCTGGTGCTGCCGCCGCTGTCGCTGTCGCAACCCACGAGCGCGGCGGCGCCGAACAGGCAGGTGGCAAGGGTAGCCCTGAAGAAACGGTCGTCGCGCTGCATGTTCATCACCACGTCACCGTCGTGCGGAACCCGGCCGGGCCGCTCGAACCGCCGTCCTGCGAGAGCGCTATGGCGGCCCCGCTGCCGATCGCCAGGCCACCGACGAGGGTCCAGAACCACCAGGTCTGGTAGAATTCATCGTCGTCGGGGGGCGGCGGGTCGTCCCATTTCTTTGGTGGATTCGTGACGTTGGCCTCAATCGGGTCGAGCACCAGCGGGTCGAGCTTCTTCGGTTCAACCTTCTTGGGCTCGACCTTCTTCGGTTCGACCTTGGGCTCGACCTTCTTCGGTTCGACCTTGGGCTCGACCTTCTTCGGTTCGACCTTCGGCCCAACCATGGGGTCGACTTTGGGTTCGACCTTCGGCGCGACCGCGACCACCGGGGGCGCGTCGTACATTGGCGAGCGGCCGACCAACAGCTTGTCGTTCGGCATGGACGCGATCATCACGCTCGCCCGCTCCACCAGGTCGAGCACCGCCACCTGCAGCCCACCGAGGTCGCTCGAGACCTCCGCCGGGTCGACCGCGCCGATCCGATCCTTGGTCGCGTCCCACACGAACATCCCCATCAGGAAGTTCGCCTTGTCCTTCTTGATGTACGTGAGCGCCACCGCGTCGAGCCGATTCGCCTTCGCGAGCTTCTTCACGGCCTCCTGGAATGCGGGTCCGAAGTCACCCGTGCGCGCGAACACCTCGAGCCCCGTCTCCGGCTGGGCGGGGCCGCTCGGCGTGACTGGCGCCACCGTTCCCGGCTTCGCCGTGAGCGCCACCTGCAGCTCGACCCCGACATCGATCATCGCCACCAGCTCGCCGTGCGGCTCGAAACCATCGGCGACGATCCGCACCACATGGTCGCCACGCGTCAGATCGCCGATCATCACCGGGGTCGACCCGCGGTTCTTGCCATCGACGTACACGGTCGCGCGCGGCGCGTTCGCAACGACTTTGAGCTGCACGCCTGCCGGTGCCAACCGCCCCCGCACACGCTTGTCGACCGCCAGCATGTTCTTCGGCGCGTCGGCCGGCAGCTGCGTCTCGGGGCTCATGCCCAGCGCCCGCGCCAGCTCCTCTTCGCCATTGTCGTCATAGCCCGACGCGAAGTACGCGAGCGCCCGCCCGATGAGCGCCGTCACGTAGCGGTCGTGATCGTCGAGCTGCGCCAGGTCCTTCTCGTAGAGGGTCAACGCCTTGGTCCAGGTCTTGACCGCCTCGCCCCACTTCTTGCGCGCGGCCTGCTTCTTCGCCTGCTCCGCCGCCTCGTCTGCACGTTTGATGGTGCCGCCCGCGAGCGCGTCGTCGACCTTGCCACCGAGGTCGCCCGGCTTCGTCAGCGCCTCGATCGGCGCCAGTGCCGCCGCCGAAACGAGTTCGATCTTGCCGTCCAGCGACATCAACGTATCGAGGTAGCCACCAGCCCGCGACGCGACGATCGAAGGCACCTCGGCCGCCTTCTGCACATGCACCAGCAGCACCCGCTTCTTGGGCGCCGGACCCGCAGCGAGGGCCGTTCCGAGTGGGGGCACCACTATCGATAGGAGTGCCAAACAAGCGGTCAGCGTCCTCCGCTCGTGTCGGTCCAGCTTCCTTGGCGCGGCGTTCTTGTGCATGCTCTCGCTCCCGCTCGTGCCCGGCTGGGTCTGGCGTTCCGAGCCGCGTAGACTGAAGCGTCCGAGCCGCCAAGTCAAACCTCAAAACCTTTAGAGGGCAGCCGCTTTCGCTGCCTCCGAGCCCCAATTGCAATCGCCCCCCGCGCCCTCAGAACCCGCGCCCGCGCCCACGCCCCCCCCCCCCCCCCCCCCCCCCCCCCCCCCCCCCCCCCCCCCCCCCCCCCCGCCCCCCCCCCCCCCCCCCCCCCCCGCCCCCCCCCC
>Ga0105044_10001762_pt1 | contig 29350 bp, 20 predicted proteins | sample MAT01_FD_78092 | JGI IMG/M metagenome (GOLD analysis project Ga0105044, IMG submission 78092) | Freshwater microbial communities from Lake Fryxell liftoff mats and glacier meltwater in Antarctica - MAT-01 | ecosystem: Environmental > Aquatic > Freshwater > Ice > Liftoff microbial mat | place...
ACTTAGTAGGTAACTACCTCGAGAATGGTGTATGTGTTTGGATCCACGGAGTAAACGGTTCCGTCGTAGTAGCGATAGGTTACCCCAGCAGCCTGAGGCAGCCGAGGAACAATTGTCTCAGGGACGGCCTGCAGGTAAGTTGTGTAGTAGGTCTGGGGGACCGCGTAGCCTCTCACGAGTGATTTTTTGAATGAAACTGCATCGAAGTCCTGCGTGGTAGTTGTCGTGGTGACAGTATTTCCCATGATATCGGTTCCGAGCACTTCGACTACCGTGTAGGTTTTGGGATTTACTGCATAGACCGTCCCGTTGTAAGCCCGATACTCCACGTCAGGGCGGGGATTGGGAATGCGCTGAAGGTTGGTCTGGGGCACGGGATCCAAGTAAACGTATCGGTCCTGGGGAATCACATATCCTTCGATAAGACTCTGCCGAAATTGGACGGCTTCTTCTGCGCTTAATTCGGCGCGAGCCTTGGCTAGGGCCGCCGCACCGTTTTTACCGCTGACAGAGATAACGTTTCCGTCTTTATCGATTTTGGCTTTTCCATCGTCAGTCTTAACGATAATTTTATCGTCTTTGATTTTCACGGAATTTTCGTCGGCACGCAAAGTGGGCAAAATCGCAAACGAAGTGGCGATCATGCCTGCAATGGCAACCGATAGAGGGGGCTTGATTGATAGTTTCATATAACCTTTCACCATTGCAGGTACCGTGCCATTTTTCCGAGTAGGTTTTTAAGTCGTTGAGGATAGGGGATTTATGATTTTGTTCGGACCTTCGGAGCGATTCGGACTTCGAAGGATCGTGCGGATTGAGCCGAGTCAACGTGCAAACTGCAAGCCGCGGGAGCGGTCACGCGCCTGGACCAGGCCATTCCTGCGGGTTGCAATATGCCTGAATGAATGTGCAAATTGTCCGAACTGACCGAGGACTGCCTGGAAGTCCCTGTGTTTCATTTAGATGTAAGTCACACGCAACCAACGAATTAAGGAATACGTGGGAAGGTTGGCTGGATCCAAGCGATTGAGCTATCCGGAAATTTAATCCAAATGAAAACATACCTTATCCCCACTATTGCCGCTCTTTGCGGACTCACCCTCGGTCAAGCTCAGGTCAGTGTGACGCCCATCAGCAGCTCAGACCCTTTACCGGTCACCACGAAAACGGAGACAACAACCGTGGTCGTGGTCCCGGCGGAACAGCCATCGAGTGTGGTGGTCCAGACTCGTGCTGTCTCCAATGAAACGCTGGCAGTCCTGCGCGACATTCGAAGCATCGCACCCGAACGTGAAGGCGAAGTCCAAGCAGCTTTGAAAGTGGAATCGGATGCCGAAGCCAATCTCATTCTCGACACGTTACTGGCGGACGCCAAGGATGACGCTCGCGACGTCGAAGCAGCTAGACTAGGTTTGGAGGTCGTCAACCGTTCTGCTTTGGATCGGGAAGAATACATCGCCTACATGACTCGCCGCCTCCAAGGGAAAGCGGCCGCGACTGACGCTCCCCCTTCATTTCAATCCCGCGTCGTTATCGTTCCCGCAGATCCAACGGTTGTCGTCGTTCCCGCAGAGCCAACGGTTGTTGCCGTTTCCGCAGAGCCCAAGGTCGTTGTCGTTCCCGCAGAGCCGACAGTCGAAGTGGTTGTTCAACCCAATCGGGTGCGATACTATGGTCCTGGCCGGCGGGTTGTGACCTATCGCTCGCGTGCGGAGATACCTCCTGTGTTGCTTGCCAGCGGACAGCTCAAACGCGTTGAAATTGCCGAAGTCGGCGGAAGCCCATTTCTAAAAGATCTAGTCCTTGTCGATGACATGCCTTCTGCCTACATCGAACCCGGTGCATACGCGGTGACTTACACGGTGAACCCCGATACCGAGATCACCCGGAGCGATATACTTTTCGAGCAGGGAACCTCGAATTTCGCCGACGCCTACTCCTATGATGTCGTAGTCGATCTCGCCATGGCGATGAAAGACCCGTCCCTTTCGAGCCAGGCATTTATTATCGAAGGTCACGCCTCCGCCGAGGGAGCCTATTCTTCGAATCTCGCACTCTCGCAGGCCCGCTCGGAACGGATTGCCCGGGAACTCATTCGTTTCGGAGTATCCAGCTCTCAGCTCGTCCCGGTTGGATACGGTGAGAGTGAAGCGGTGTATCCCGCCAACGCCGCCGATTCCCTTCGTTCTGAGGATCGTCGGGTGACAGTGTTTGCTCTCCAAAACCAGTAATTCTCCTCCACCACCACCCGTCTCCTATCGATTCATTTCGATGTGGGGCGGGTGGTTTTGTTTGTACTTTTATCGCACTTTCAGTTGATCGGCCTTCCGACAAGTCCCTTCCAGAGTCCTCATCGCTCGTACTTTTGGGGAACCGTGATTCTCACCACCAACCCGCCTCCCTCTCGATTGTTTGCAGTCACGGAGCCACCGCAGGATTCCAAGCAGCGTTTCGTGATCGCCAGGCCCAGGCCGCTGCCGCCGGTGTTCCGATTGCGGGCAGCTTCAGGACGATAGAACGGTTCAAAGAGCCGCGAAACGGCCTCCTCCGCAACTCCCGGGCCTCGGTCCTGCAGTTTGATTTCCACTGATCCGCCTTCGACGGTTGCGTGAAGTTCGATGTCGTTGCCATACCGCACTGCGTTGCGCAACACATTGCCCAACGCGCGATCAATCGCTGAGCGCAACGTGTGGAGTTGCAACTCGACAACATCCAGTTTCACCGGCGTGTCCGGTGCTTCGCGGGCGACGACATCATCGACGAGTGCGCGCAAGGAGAACTCGTCGGCCACCTCCCGCTCCGGGAGCGTTGCCGCCTTGGAGAAGGCGAGCACTTCTTCGACGAGTCTCGCCATGTGCTGCAGTTCGTAATCGAGTTTTTTCAGATACGTTTCCTGCTCCGGCGTGCTTCGCTGCTCCATCACTCCGAGCGCCAACTGCATCCGAGCGATCGGCGAGCATAGTTCATGCGCTACGTCCGCAGTGATGCGTCTTTGCTCCCTCACGTAATCGCCGAGTTGGGCCGCCATCGCATTGACCGAGACTGAGAGTTGGCCCAGCTCATCGTGTCGCATGTTGTGGATCCGTTCGTCAAAATTCCCCAGGGCGATGCGATCTGCTGCTTGATTCAGTGATTGGATGAATCCGGTGATGCCGCGCACGAATGGCATCCAGAGCAGGGCCGATACCAACAGGCCAAGCGCGATCAACCCGATCCATGGCCACAGGTCAAAGAAGAAACCTCCGCCGCTGATCGAGCTGCTCGCCATCACCAGGGAGAGGCGACGTCCATCAGCCGTCAGCAGATCGAGGTGGACGCCCGCCCAATACTGCGCCGGGATTCCAGACCGCATCATGAAGCGAGGCTTGGGGGGCGCATCGGCTGGTCTTTTGCCGATGGGGCGTGGCGGTCGAGTCGTCGGAGGCCTGCGGTCGAGCAGCTTTGGCATCACCTCGGTCGGGATCTCCATGGCCACGCCGTGAGTCTGCGATCCGTTTCCGTTGAAAAGGGCAAATCGCACCCCGCTCGCCGCTGAGAGGGACTCCAACATTGCGGTCCACTCACTCTCCGGTGCCATCGAAAATTCCTCCGATACCTCGTCGCCGATGGAGGCTATCCGCTCCCCGGGTTCACCCGATAGCATCCAGTCGAGGCCGAGCCCAAACTGAGCCCTCAAAAAGAAGAATGCGAGCAAGGCCAGCACCGCCAGATTCAGAGCGAACCAGGCTAGGATTTTTGCATAAAGAGGCAGGCGGAGGCGGGTCATCACAATGGGAGGTTTATCGACCGGGCGTCACGAGTTGATAACCATAGCCTCGCACGGTCTTGATGAACCGGGGTTCTTTGGGGTCGTCCCCCAGCTTCTTTCGCAGTGACGAGATGTGCATGTCGATCGCCCGATCAAATACGTCCCACTCCCGATCCGCCACCTCCTCAATGAGCTGTTCCCGAGTCTTGACTCGTCCATGCGCCCTCGCCAGTGACAGCAATAGGCCGAACTCAGCCGGGGTGAGTTGCAAAATCTCGTCGCCCGATACCACGGCATGGGTTGCCGGATTGATCCGAAGGTCTCCGACCACGATTTCCTTCATCGGTGATTGCGGCGGTTCTTCCGTCACCCAACCGGAGCGCCTCATCACCGCCCGAATCCTGGCGAGCAACTCTCGCGAGGAAAAAGTCTTGGGCAGATAGTCATCCGCGCCCAGCTCAAGTCCCACGATGCGATCCACCTCCTCAGCCCGCCCTGTGAGCATCAGTAAGGGCACGGTAGAACTTCTGCGGATGCGGCGCAAGGTCTCGAACCCATCACACCCAGGCATCATTACATCGAGAAGGATCGCCGCCCATTCTTCCGCCGTGGCGCGCGTTGCCCCCCGCTCTCCATCGTGCTCCATTTCCACCACAAACCCCATCGGGCTCAGGTAGTCGGCCACGAGCTGACAAAGATCGGTGTCGTCGTCGATGATGAGAAGGCGCATGCGTCATAAAGTGCGTGTGTTTCGCGGAGAAGCCATCGTCTTGACACAATCCTGACAATTCTCCTGAGATTTGCTGAACCGAATCTGACAGAGACCGGGTTACATAAGACATCATGAGAATCCTCCTCGCCCTAATGCTGTTCGCCACGAATCTGGCCGCCCACGATTTACCCACGACCGAACGGGAGGCTCTGCGTGAACATATTTTGCAGGAGTGGATCCGCGAGCATGGCGATCCGACCGCGCCTGTCGATAAGGCGAATACGGAAAATGCCCCCCAGACCGCGAAAGCATTTCTGCCTTTCACGAAACTCGATCTTCGGTCCGATGGCGAGTTCCTCTACGTGGGGTCGGACGGGATGCCGGACCATAAAATGATGATCGGCATTACGGCGTGGCAGCAGCAGGTGCCGTTGCCGCAACAATACTTCGGCGACAACGCCTGGCGGATTCCCCTGCAGCCCGAGGTCGCGGAGATACCAGCGATGATCAAAGGCCGCTTCCTGCGCGGGGCGATCGCGCTGGCAGTCAACGGTATCCCGATTTTCAATCCGCAGAACAATCGTGGCGAGATCAGTTACGAGATCGGAGAGCTGGACGAGTGGGGCGGACACTGCGGTCGCGCGGATGACTATCACTACCACATCACCCCGCTCCATTTACAGGCGCAGGTTGGAGAAGGAATGCCAGTGGCCTATGCACTGGACGGATATCCGATCTACGGACCGGTGGAAGCGGACGGCTCACCCGCGCACGGACTCGACGAGTGCTCCGGTCACGACTCCCCCGGCGGATATCATTATCATGCCACGATGCAGTATCCCTATGTCATCGGCGGCTTCCACGGCGTTGTCGTAGAGTCCGGTGAGCAGGTCGATCCGCAGCCGCGTGCGAATCCGGTGCGGCCGGCCCTTCCTGGCATGCGCGGCGCGTCGATCACCGGCTTTGAGAAAACGGGCGAAAATGGCTACCGGTTGACCTATGAGGTAAGTAGTAAGGTAAGGAACGTGAGTTACTCCATCGAGGCGGATGGCACGTTTCCTTTCGCCTTCGACAATGGGACCGAGGGAGAGGTGAAGGAGGTCTATCGCGCCGGACTGAGAGGCGGAGGTGGACCGGGTGGCGGAGGCGGGCCCGGTGGCTCTCCCGAGGGTCGTGGCAAAGGAGAAGGCAAGGGCAACGACCAAGTCTCGCCAATGCGTTCCGAAAACGAGGCGCTTCCGCTGCCATTGATGGAAAACTCCCGCGACGGAAACGGCGATGGCATCGTGACCGCCCAAGAGTTTGCGGATCGCGCGAAGGCTCAGGCGGCCACGAGCGGAGCACCACTCTCTGAGGCGATGGCAAAAGCCAGGGAACAATTCCAGAACCTCGACCACAACCGCGATGGCAAACTCGACCGACCCGAACTCGATGAACTCGCGGGCGACGCAATGCCAAAGGACGGCCCGGGGCCGCGCCCCGAAAGCGGAGACAGCCGTCCATCCCGCCCTGAGGGATCGATGGAAATGCCTCGCGGAGGGAAGCAGGAAGCGTTCGTCGAGCTCCCCGCTCAACCCCGCACCAGCGATGGTACATTTCTCCTCACCAGCTCCGTGGTGGAAGATCACAAAGATCTGCCCGTCGAGTTCACGGGAGATGGCGCGGGGCTCAGTCCGCCGGTTCAGTGGACGGGCGCGCCCGCCGGAACGCAGAGCTACGCCTTGATCATGGACCACGTCGCTCCCGGCGGAGCCAAAAAGTGGTATTGGACGGTCTATGACATCCCCGCCAGCGCCACCAGCCTTCCAAAGGATTCGCAATCGATTGGCAAAATCGGAACCGGTTTCCGAGGCCAAGTCGGTTACGAGCCGCCGCGCTCGAAAGGCTCCGGGGCGAAGACCTACGTGCTAACCATCTATGCTTTATCAAGTTCGGTCGAGATAGGCGACACGCCGGGCCGCGAAGAGCTCGTTGCCGCGATAGAAGGCAAGGTGCTCGCGAGTTCGTCACTGCGGGTGGTCCATACGAGCGGGTCTGGCACTGGTGCGGCAGCTCCAGAGTCATCCGGCCCCTCCCCATCAGCGGCTCCTTCCCCGCCCCCCGTTGGCGGCAAGGGCCGAGGCAAAGGAGGGCCGCCTGGCCTCGTTAAACCTTCCATCGACGATACGATCAAGCTGAACGTCTATGCCGACAATTGGTTCATGCTGTATGTCAACGGTCGCCTCGTCGCCGTGGACCCGATCCAATTCACGCCCCACAATGTGGTCAGCGTCGATTTCTTGCCAGAGTATCCCATGACTATCGCCGTGCTGGCGAAGGACAACGCCGATCCAAAAACCGGCCTAGAATACGGCAGTAGCATCGGCGATGGCGGCTTGGCCCTGAAATTCGCCGACGGCACCGTTACCAACGCGACATGGAAGGCGAAAAACTTTTTTCACGGCCCCATCAACGGCGACGCCAACAATCCGAAAGTGAAGGTGGAAGCCCTGCCGGAAAACTGGTGGTCGATCAACTTTGACGACAGTTCCTGGAGTCAGGCCAAGGAATACACCGTCGAGCAAGCCGATCCCAAGCAGCCCTACTTCGAGAACGACTTCGATGGCGCCAAGTTCATCTGGACAGACGATCTCGCCCTCGACAACACCGTGATCTTTCGCACCAAAATCGAAAAGCCGGACTGGACCGCCAGATGGAACACCAAACCGGATCTCGACGTAAGCGGAGCACCCCTCCAATAATCGATCTACCGATCAACCGATGAAAATCCCTACCCTTCTGATTTCCGCCATCCTTCTCTCCACTGCGTCCTTCGCAGCGGACCGTCCCAACATCCTCTTCCTGCTCTCCGACGATCAGGCTTGGGCCGGTTTGTCCTGCCAGATGCATCCGGAGACGCCCGAGTCGAAGCACCCCTTCGCCGAAACTCCGAACATCGCGCACCTGGCCGATCAGGGAATGCGCTTCAGTGCCGCCTACTCGCCTGCGCCCGTGTGCTCGCCGACCCGGATCAGTTTGCAAACGGGGCGCAATCCGGCAGCCCTGAGATGGACCAAGGCGGCTCCGGCGGAAGCAGGATTTCCACTGATCGAAGGCGAGAACCGCAAGAGCATCCGGCCGGACGAAGTCACGATCGGCCAGCTTCTTCAGTCAGCGGGCTACGCCACGGCTCACTACGGAAAATGGCATCTCGGTGGCGGGGGGCCCGAGTCGCACGGCTACGACGAGAGCGACGGCGATACGGGGAATCAGGACGCTGCCCCGTTTCACACACCCAATCCCGTGGACATCTTCGGGATGGGATCGCGGGCGACGGATTTTATGAAACGGAGTCGCGACGCCGGGAAGCCGTTCTTCATTCAGATGAGCTACCACGCCCTGCACTACCCGGAGAATGCAACGCCTGAGTTGGTGGAGAAGTATCAAAAACTGGCTCGAAGCGGAAATGAGAAAGAAGTGGGGAAGGCTGCCATCGCTGGGGACCTCGATCGCGGAGTAGGCGAGCTTCTCGCGAGCATTGACGAGCTCGGGATCGCTCCGACGACCTACGTGATCTACATGTCAGACAACGGCGGATCGAATCGCAGGGCGCTTCGGGGCGGCAAAGGCGACCTCTGGGAAGGCGGCCTCCGCGTGCCCTTGATCGTGCGAGGACCGGGCGTCGCGGCAGGCTCGTGGTCCCATCAGCGAGTCGTCGGCTATGATTGGTTTCCGACTTTCTGCCGCTGGGCGGGAGCGAGCGAGCCGCTGCCTGCAGGAGTGGAGGGCGGCGATCTCCGGCCTCTCCTCGCCGGATCGAACGAACCGGTCAAACGTCCGCGCGAGGAACTATACTTTCACTTTCCCCACTACCAGGGCGACACGCCTCACTCGGCGATCTACCTGGGCGATCACAAGTTAATCCAGTTTTATGAAACCGGGGAGAGTCAACTCTACGACCTCTCCAAAGATCCGGGAGAGCAGCATGACCTCGCCGCAGCCATGCCTGAGCTGACTGCAGATTTGACCGGGCGATTGAGCGGCTATCTTCGCGACGTCGATGCCGCGATGCCACGGGTCAATCCAGACTACGATTCCGCCAATGTCCCAACGTTGAAACAGGGCGGCGGAAAGAAAGGTATGCGGAAGGAAAGGCCGGAGAGAGTTGAACCATAGATCATCATCACATGAGATCCCTTCTATCTTCCGTATGCATACTTGCCGCCGTAATCTTCATCATGGCGAAAGCACAGGATGAGCCGCCGCGTGGAAAGGGAAACGATCCTCGTGCGTTAGCATAACGCAATCAAACCTCTCTCGCGGTATTGCACCGCTGGCGGCGAACGATAGTATCGCTTCCATGATCCCGCGCACCCCCCTTTGGATCGGATTGGCTCTCGCGTTCTCGGCTGACGCCGATACCCAATCCCCCGCCCCACGAGACGGCGTCGCCGCGTTCATCGATTTCGACGACGCGATCTCAGGCGATGCGATGGACGACCTGTCCCTGCTCGCCTGTTTTCACGATGGCGCTTTTCTGGAGCGGGCCTTTGCCGGTTACGCTTCCGTGCAGCCGCTGCCTGAGAATTACCTCCGTCGCTTCTGGCTTCACCTCCTTCGGAACCTCATCGTGAAAGCGGTCATCCGGGTGGGAGCGGGGTATTTCGAGCGGGATTCCGGCTTTTTCCTAATTAGCTCGGGCAGCTCGGGGGCGAGTCTAAAAAGGTTTACCGAAGAGCGCGTCGCGACGGCTTTGCGCGGGCTGCAAGAGGGGGCGGGATTGGAGACTTTATAACGGAAGAACAGGAGAATTTTGGACCACGAATGAACACGAATTTTCACGAATATTTCCATCAACCCGAACGCGTTCTACTCACCGTCAGGATTTGTGTGCATTCTTGCTCATTTGATGCTGGAGGTATCCATCTTCGCTGCGCTCCGGTTGTGGTCAAAATCAAAAACACATGAACACAAAACTCCAACTCGGCACCTGGCTTTCGATCGGATCGTCCGTCATCGCCGAACTCGCCGCTCTCTCTGGCTTCGACTGGGTCCTCTTCGACCTCGAACACGGTTGCGTTTCCGAAGCAACCCTGCCTGACCAACTCCGCGCCCTCCGTGGCAGCTCGACTAAAGGCATCGTCCGCGTCGCAGCCCCGGCACCCGACCAGATCGCCCGCGTCCTCGACTGGGGCGCCGACGGAATCATGGTCCCGCGAGTCGAATGCGCCGCAGCAGCCGAGTCCATCGTCCGTTTCGCCTGCCATGCGCCGCTGGGGCGAAGGGGCTTCTCGCGCACGGTGCGGGCGACGGACTACGGACTCACGCCTCATCCTGACAAACCGCTCATCATGGTCCAGATCGAGAGCCTCACCGGCGTCTCCGGGGCGGAGGCCATCGCGGCGGTCGAAGGCGTCGATGTGCTTTTCGTCGGCCCCGCCGACCTGCGTCACGACCTCGAACACAATCCGAACGAGGGGCTCCCGAGCTACGACGAATGTCTCGCGATGGTTCTCTCCGCCGCGCGTGCCGCAGGCAAGGATGTCGGCATCCTCGTGCGTGACGCTGCGGAACTCGCATCCCATCGCGACCTCGGCTTCACCCGAATCGCCGTCGATTCCGACCTCTCCATTCTCAGAAAAGCTTACCAAAACATCCTTTCCCAGAAGCCATGAAACTCTCCGCCGTCTTTTTTGTTGTCGTTTTGTCAGTCTCCGTTGCCCGGACCGAGGATGCGCCCGAGGCTCCCTTCACGGAGATGAGTCCTGAGCAGATCCGCGACTTCGAAATCGGCGTGATGGAAAGGGTCGCTGACCTCGCCCTGATCCCGCCGACGCCCAATTCTTCTCCCTTGCCGGACTACGACTACGACCAGCTCGATTACGGTATGACTATCGGAATCGAACGCACACCCAAGGGCCGACTTTGGGCATGTTGGGTCGCGGGCGGCGACAGCCCCGAAGCCTTCTTTGTCCTGAACTCCAGCGACGACGACGGCGAGACCTGGTCCAAGCCACGGCTCGTCCTCGATGCGCAGTCGCCGAATCTGCCACGCCCGCGCAGCATCCTCGTCGGCAATCTCTGGACCGATCCGCTGGGACGTCTCTGGGTGATCTTCGATCAGTCGATGGATATGTTCGACGGACGCGGCGGAGTCTGGGCGACGACCTGCGAGAATCCCGATGCCGATGAGCCGGTCTGGTCGGCCCCGCGACGAATCTGGCACGGAGTGACGCTGAACAAACCCACCGTCCTGAAGTCCGGCGAATGGATGCTGCCGATCTCGCTCGACGAACGAGGCGGACTCGATATTTTCAAAGGCTGCTTCACTGCGCTCGACCCTCTGCGCGGGGCAAACGTTTTTGTCTCGGCCGACGAGGGCGCGACCTGGGAACGTCGCGGTGCCGCGACCTTTCCGAATCCCGACTGGCACGAGCACATGGTCGTGGAGCGGAACGATGGATCGCTCTGGATGCTCGCCCGCACCGGCACAGGACTCATGGAAAGTGTCTCCACCGACGGCGGCCGTACCTGGGCCGAGCCGACAGCCTCGGCAATCAACCACCCCGTGGCGCGCTTTCATCTCCGGCGTCTCGCTTCAGGCAAGATCCTTCTCATCAAACACGGAGCCACGATCAACACTCACGAGGGCCGCAGTCAGCTCACCGCCTGGCTCAGCGACGATGAGGGGAAAACATGGCAGGGCGGTCTCATGCTCGACGAACGCAAAGGCATCTCTTACCCCGACGGATTCGAGGCTCCCGACGGCACGGTCTACATCTCCTACGACCGCAACCGCGCGACTGACGGGGAAATACTGATGGCCCGCTTCACCGAAGAGGACATCCTTGCGAAAGAGCTCAAGGGACCGAAATCGAAGCTCAAAATGCTCATCAGTCGTCCGCTCGCCCGCGAGGTCGCGATGCTCCCCGGTTTTCAAAAGCCGACTCCCGGGGTGAATCGGGAGATCGATATGCCACTAGTCGATCTCTCCGGCGACAAAACTCGCCACTCGGTCGTCGCCGCCGGCACGAAGGAAGTCTATCAGGGGCACTGCGACACCGTTCTGCTGCCAGACGGCAAAACGATGTTCACCGCATGGTGTCTTGGGCACGCCCGTTGGATTGGTCCCCTGGCCAAGAGCACGGACGCGGGACGCACGTGGTCGGCTCCGCTCTCCGTCCCGGAGAACTGGGCCACGACCTCCAACACACCGGCCCTGCACCAACTCGTCGCTCCTGACGGAACGGCGCGTCTCTTTTGCTTTGCCGGCGGGCTCGACTGGAGCCGTGGAGGAAAACCGCCCTATCCGATGCACCAAGCTGTCTCCGAAGATGAAGGCAAAACCTGGACGCCGATGGCTCCGAACGGCATCGAAGGAGAAGTGCCGCCAAAGACGATCCTGGCATTCGATAAGGGCAAGCGTCTCGTGATGTGGACCGACTTGCCCGGTTACGTCATCCAAAGCGAATCGCGCGACGGCGGTCTCCATTGGGCCCCTGGTGCGAAGATCCTCCGGGTCCCGGATCAATGGGCTCAACCTGCGGTGATTCGCTCCGCCGATGGGAAAGCCCTTCTCATGCTCCTCCGCGAGAACAGTCGCAAGCACCAGTCCCTGTTCTCCGTCAGTCACGACGACGCGAAGACCTGGAGCGTGCCGAAGGAACTACCCGCCGCACTCACCGGGGATCGACACGTCGCCAAGTTCGCACCTGATGGACGTCTCGTGGTCGCCTTTCGCGATACCGCCTCGACCAGTGCAAGCTACGGCCACTACCTCGCTTGGGTGGGGCATTTTGAGGACATCGTCGAGGGGAAGGCGGGAGACTACCGGATCAAACTGTTTCACAATACCCTCCGCGGAGAAACGGACCAACCCGGCAAGGGAAACGTCGACTGCGGCTACTCCGATCTCGAAGTGCTCCCCGACGGCACCCTCATCGCGACGACCTACCTCAAGTATGCGCCCGGCCCGGAGCAACATTCGGTCATGAACACACGGTTCAAACTGGAGGAGACCGATGCTTTGTTTCAGGCGGCGGAGTCCGCCGAGGTCGAACCAAGTTTCACTCCGATTTTTGACGGAGAGAGCTTTGCCGGATGGGAGCACTCCGGCAACTGGACGGTCGAAGACGGCGCCTTCTGCCGCAAGTCCAAGGGCGGCCCGCTCACCTACACCGCTGCAAAAGTTCCCAATGACTTCGAACTGCGCTTTGAGTGGAAGGTTTCGACCGGTTGCAACTCGGGTGTGTATTACCGGCCCGGGCAGGTCGAGTATCAGGTATTGGACAACGTCGGCAGTCCCTACGGTGAAAACGCGCGACAGGCGGCGGCCTCGATTTTTTTCTGCATGGCACCGTCCAGGGACGCCACGAAACCAGTGGGCGAATGGAATACCGCGAGAGTGATCTGTCAGGGAACGGTGATCGAGCACTGGCTCAACGACGAGCGGGTTCTATCCTTCGATTACGCCGATCCGCGGTGGAAAGAGTATGTCGATCTGCTGGGGATCCGGGGCGGCGACCTCACCGGACGGGGCGGCAACCTCTGGCTGCAGGATCACGGCCAGGACGTCTGGTTCCGCACTCTCCGCTGGCGCGAAATTCCCGAGACGGAGATGATCACTCCCGACCCCGCGTTCGAACCCATGCCCGTCACCGGCACGGCCTTAGAAAAGGAAGAAGCACGAGTGAAGGAGATGCTGAAGAAACGCGAGTGAGCGCGGACCGAAGGGAGATCGATTAAACAGATGGTAAGTGATTGTTACCGCAATGGAACCATGTCGATTGGTCTTATCCCGAGATCTTTGATGACTTATGAAGCATAAATCCTCTTCAATCATCTGCCGAAGCGAAGTCGCGCGAATGGTGAAGAATTCGCAAACCAAGGTGTTGTAGCACAAATGTAGCATGGGCCTCCACTCCATGTTTCGCGAGGCTGATCGCCGTAACCCAAACCATGGGCTGGAAGCCGATGCTACGATTCCCAAATGCGGGCCCCGGCTAACAAAGCGCCCCGGATTCTTGTCCCGCGCCCCCCTTCTCGCCACTTACCCCAGCACTTCGAAAATGGCTGGGAGATTCGTCAAATCCGCGACCAACAGATCCGGTCCGGCCTCTGCGAGCTGTTCCCAAGTGGAATGCCCCGTCGCTACGGCGATGACCTTGGCCCCGCACGCCCTCGCGCAGGCGATGTCGCGGATGGTGTCGCCGATGATGATGACCTGTTCGGGATGGATCGCTGAACCCAGGCGTGCCGCAGCCCGTTCGATGGCGATGTGTCCGAGGGCGTTGCGATCTTCGTGATCGTCGCCGAAAGCTCCCCAGTCTAGACCGCCAGACAGGCCGGCGTGGCGTAGTTTGATCGCGGCACCGATTTGGCTGTTGCCGGTCAGAAGGCCTGTCGCACAATTGCTTAGGGACTCGAATTTCGCGAGAAGCTCTCTCACCCCCGGCAAAACAGAGACACGAGGTGGATCGGTGCCTTCGCCCAGAAGTCGATCAAGATCGTTTTCGTAGGCACGAAGAAAGTTGTCCCGATGGACGGGATGGTGCTCCAGTCCATAGTGGCTGAGAATGAACCGCGCCACGCCAAAATCCGTCGCGCCTCCGAGTTCCAGCGCTGGAAACGGAACATCGGAAAACTCAGGAAACGCCTTTCGAAAACCCGACTCCAGCGATCGGGTCCCTGTGCCATGGCAATTCACCAAAGTGCCGTCGATATCAAAAAGGACGACACGTGGCGTTTGGCCTGGCATCAGGAATGGTTCGTTCGATGAACTTGGTGGAACAAGCCGCCGAGATGATTTCAGATCGATTCCGGTAGCTCAGGATTTGACTTCATCTTTGTCATCAGCCGCTTCGCCAGTCTCCTCGCTGTCGGCATCATCCTCGTCGTCGCTGTCGGCATCATCCTCGCTGTCGCTATCGTCATCATCCTCGTCGTCGCTGTCGGCATCATCCTCGTCGCCGCTGTCGGCGTCATCCTCGTCGTCGATGTGATCATCGTCGTCATCGTCGTCATCGGCCTCCATCGCCGCATCGGCTTCGGTGAGATCGACTTCTTCGCCATCGCGCCGGAATTTCCGCTTCTGCTTCGCAGGGGGCAGCGGGGAAACCATCATGAGGATGTTTCGATTGTTGAGCTTGGGCTCCAGATCGACATGAGCCATCGTCTCGAGATCTTCCACGACGCGCTTCATCAATATGAAGCCGAGTTCTTTGTGGGCCATCTGGCGGCCGCGGAACTGAAGCTGGATTCGGACTTTGAATCCGGCCGCAAGGAAGTCCTCGGCATGGGTCAGTTTGATCTTGTAGTCGTGCGGATCGATGTTGACCCGGAACTTGACTTCTTTCTCCCGCTTTTTCGGCTTTTCGGATTTCTTGAGCTTGCCCTGTTCGTAGCGGAATTTCCCGTAGTCCACGATTCGACACACCGGAGGGCGGGCGTTGGGTGCGATTTCGACAAGGTCGAGACCCAGCTCTTTGGCTTTCGCCAGAGCTTTGTGGGTGGGTAGCACCACATTGTGCTCTCCATAGACCACACGGATCTCGGGACAGCGAATGCGATCATTGATCCGCGTGCGAGGTTCGCGCGGCCGACGTTTCATGGGTTTTTTAGCGATAGTGGTGCTCCTTTGCAGTCTGTTGGTCGAAAATCAAAATCCCACGAGGTGGGCAAAATAGGGACGGAAAAAAGCGTGTCAAGCGGAGCGGCTTTCGTAAGAAACCTCCGCGAAGAACGTGAGCGGTCGGGAACCCCTCAGTCATAAGGCGCGGGAGCGAATCTCAGTGACCACCAGCTCGATGAACTGGTCAATGCCAAGTACGCCCTCGTCACCGCGATCCCGATGACGAACGGAAACTTGCTTCGATTCCTGTTCTTTTGCTCCGATAACCAACATATACGGAATTCGAGCGAGCTGGGCAAGCCGAATTTTGGCCCCCATCTTCTCGGAGCTTTCATCCACCGTGACCCGAACACCGGCCTCGCGGAGGGTGGCGGCGACTTCGGCAGCCGGCTCGAGGAACTTTTCCGAGAGCGGGAGCACGCGCACTTGCTCGGGCGAAAGCCAGGTCGGGAACTTGCCCGCGAAATGCTCGATGAGGACCCCGACGAAGCGCTCCATCGAGCCAAAGGGCGCGCGGTGGATCATGACGGGCGTGTGGGGCGCGTTGTCGGGGCCGATGTATTCCAGACCGAAACGGGTCGGTAAATTGTAATCGACCTGGACGGTGCCCAGCTGCCACTCGCGCCCGATGACGTCTTTGACCACGAAGTCGATTTTGGGTCCGTAGAAGGCGGCCTCACCGGGCTCTTCGGAAAACTCGGTTCCGAGAGTGGCAGCGGCCTCGCGGAGTGCTTGCTCGGCTCGGTCCCATTGAGCCGGGTCGCCGACATACTTCGAGGAATCCGGATCACGCAAACCGATACGGACTCGGTAGTCCGACATGCCGAGGGTGCCGAGCACAATCTTGACCAGCTCGAGACAGCCCATGATCTCGGCCTTGACTTGGGCTTCGGTACAGAAAAGGTGGGCGTCGTCCTGAGTGAAGCAGCGCACCCGGGTCATGCCGCCGAGTTCACCGGACTGCTCCCAGCGATAGACAGTGCCGAACTCCGCCAGACGCACCGGCAGATCGCGGTAGCTGTGGTGATTGCTCTGGTAGATCTTGATGTGATGAGGGCAGTTCATCGGCTTGAGCAGGAAGCCGTCGATGGCTCCCGACTCCAGTCGATTGGTCAGTTCTCCGCAGCCGCAGCCTTCTTCGGCGAGGGCTTTGAGGGCGTCCCTCTCGGGGATGGGGGGGAATTGGGAATCCGCGTAGTAAGGAAAGTGCCCCGAGGTACGGTAGAGGCCGAGCTTGCCGATGTGCGGGGTGAAGACCTGGCTGTAGCCCTGGCGCTCAAGATGCTCGCCAATGAAATTTTGCAGCTGCTGGCGTATGACCGCGCCATTCGGTTTCCACAAGATCAGGCCCTGCCCGACCGCTTCGTCGATATGGAAAAGATCGAGCTCCTTGCCGATGCGGCGATGATCGCGCAGTTTGGCCTCCTCAAGACGCACAAGATGTTCGTCGAGCTCGGTTTTGTTTTTGAAGGCGGTGCCGTAGATGCGCTGGAGCTGGGGGTTGGCCGCGTCGCCTTTGTAGAACGCGCTGGCCACGCTCATGATTTTGAAGGCCTTGCAATTCCCGGTGCGTCCGACGTGAGGCCCGGCGCAGAGGTCCCAAAAGTCGCCGTTGGCGTAGATCGAAATTTCCTCGCCTTCGGGAATGTCTTTCAGCAGGTCGATCTTGAAAGTGCTCGGGGTGGGGCGTTCCGCAAGGGCGGCGAGACGGCCGGATTCCGCCAGGGCCAGAGCCTCCGCGCGGGAAACCAGGCGTTTCTCGAAAGGTTGGTTGGCCTTGACCACCTCGCGCATGGCTTCCTCGATCTTCTCGAAGTCGTCGGGGGTGATGCGATGGGCCAAGTCGATGTCGTAGTAAAAACCACTCTCGACCGGTGGGCCGCCCGCGAATTGGACCTCAGGCCAGAGCTTGGCCAATGCGGTCGCGAGAACGTGGGCGCAGGAGTGCCTGAGACGCTCCAGATCCGACATCTGGTCGCGTTGTTCGAGCGTTTTGCGCTGGGGTTCGGTGGCTTCCGGCATAAATAATGGAAATCGGGGCGCACAAGTTACGCGGTTTGCGCCAAATACCAAACGGAATGCACCGAAAAGGCCGATGCAAGGACCGTTGAAAATGTCCCTTGAAAGTTCCCGCATTGGCCGGACACTGACGGCCCGCCGCAATCTCCCCTTGGAGAACGTGGATTCCGGGGCGTAGCACAGCTTGGTAGTGCGCCTGTTTTGGGAACAGGAGGTCGCTGGTTCGAATCCAGTCGCCCCGATACTTTCGCGAAAGCGGAAGGAAGGAGGAAGTAGGCTGGACGAAGAACTTGTCGAGCCGCAGTGAGCGAAGCGAACGGAGACGGACGGAACGGAGTGAAGTCAATCCAGTCGCCCCGATACTTTCGCGAAAGCGGAAGGAAGGAGGAAGTAGGCTGGACGAAGAACTCGTCGAGCCGCAGTGAGCGAAGCGAAGTTCTAAGTTCCGTGAGTGGTTCAACGTAATTAACACTGCATGTTTGCCCGACTACTCATCCTTTTTATCACCATACCCATCATCGAGTTCGCAATTTTTGCGATTCTCGGAAGCAGAGTGGGATTTCCGCCGACCCTTTTGATCATCATCACGACGGCGGTGATCGGAGCCTATCTCAGCAAGTCACAGGGCTTGCGGGCGATCCGGCGTTACCAGGAAGCGGTCGCCTCAGGCAAGCTGCCCCACCGGGAGATTCTGGAGGGGCTGATCATATTGGTGGCGGGCATCTTGCTCATGACGCCCGGATTCCTGACAGACACGGTCGGTTTTTTTCTGCTGACTCCTGCTGTGCGTGACATTGTGAGGCAGCTCATCAGCCGCTCTTTGGCGGATCGATTTTCTCAAGTGAGCAAGCACGTGGGGGTGCCCCGAGATCAAGGGAGTTCTCCCCCGATTCAGACGATCACGGTCGAGGCCGAGGTGGTGGAAACCAAAACAAGCACCCGCGAGCCGGGATCTCCCTCCTGAGATTTCCCTCGTGATCCGTCAGCCCCGCGAAAACGTCCTCGCCTCGACGGGCAATCCATGGCAGGGTGAGCCTTGCTGTGAGTTTCCTCTTCCCGCTCTATTTGCTTGGAGCCCTGGCCATCGGGGTGCCGATCCTGTTGCATTTGCGGCGGCGTCCACCGAAGGAACATCTGGTCTTTAGCACGCTCTTTTTTCTGGAGGCGACTCCCGAGCAGCGCACCCGGCGGACCCGGCTCGAACATTGGCTCTTGCTGGCACTCCGCTGCCTCGCCATTTTGCTGCTGGCCCTCGCTTTCGGGCGTCCCTACTGGAGCATGTTTGATGGCAAGGGTGCGGAGGATTCGCTGCGGCGGACCGTGATTTTGGTGGATCGGAGTGCCTCGATGCGACGAGAAGACCTTTGGGCGCAAGCCATTGCGGCGGTCGAGGGGGAAATCGGCAAGGTCGGCGAGAAGGACGAGGTCGCCGTTGCTTGGTTCGATGAAGCCACCGATCTCGTCGCTGACTTCGCGAGTTGGCGAGGACTGACCGAGGGGGCGCGGCAGGCGGCTTTCGCCGGACTGGAATCCAGCACGACGGAGCCTTCCTGGAAAGGCACGGACCTCGGGGCGGCGCTACTTTTTGCCGCCGATGCTCTGCTGCGCGCCGATGGCGAAAAGACGGCGAGGGAACGCGAAATCGTTCTCATCAGCGACTTCACCGAGGGAAGCACCCGTTCCGCTCTAGCCGAAACCGCCTGGCCTGAGGAGGTGCTTGTTCGTCCCGTTCCGATTCGCCCGGTTGCCCCCGGCAATCTTTCCATAGCGCTTGCCACGTCACCGCCGCGGGCGGCGATCGATGATCCCGAAGTCTATCGGGTGCGGATCAGCAACGCCCGCGACTCCGCCTCCGATGCGGTGATTTTGGCCTGGGAAGGTCATCCCGAAGCGAGCCTCACGACTGTCCTGGCTCCCGGCATGAGCCGCATCGTCGCCTCGCCACCCCGTCCGGCGGAAGCCACTCGCGGAGTGCTGGCGATCACCGGCGATGCTCACGATTTCGACAATCGAGTTTTCCTTTCCCCGAGCGCCTCGCGTCCACTTCGAGTTTTGTTTGTCGGCCCTACGGGCAAGGCTGAGGGAGCGGGTTCGACGCTGTTTTACCTGCGTCGGGCGTTGGTTTCCACTCCCACGCTGGAACCCAAGGTCACGGCATCGGAGAACCTCGCGACCTCTGATCTGGCCGCCACGGATGTCTTGGTTCTTTCGGGCACTTGGACCGAAGACACGGCTTCCCGTCTCCACGAATTTGCCGCCAGCGGTGGTCTCGTGATGGCTCTGCCTGCTGCCGATATCGCACCGGTGGCCTTTCAAACACTGGTGGGAGAACCCACCTGGACCTTGCGCGAGAGCAATACTGGACCGGAAGACTTCGCCCTGCTCGCAGACCTCGACTTCGATCATCCGGTGTTGCAGCCGTTTGCCCGGGCGCAGATCCGCGACTTCTCCAAGATTCGTTTCTGGAAGCATCGCATCCTCGATTTCGGAGGAGATCCCGGTGAAGCCACCACGGTGCTGGCAACCTACGACGGCGAGTCGCCAGCCTGGGTGGAGCGCCGCGTCGGTGACGGCGCCATCTTCTCCTTTCTGTCCTCGTGGGAACCAGCGGAAAGTCAGCTGACCCTCTCCTCAAAATTCGTTCCCCTACTTTACTCGATCCTCGATCAGGCAGGTTATAGCATTCGATCCGCACCGACCTTTCTGGTGGGCGAAACTTCCTTTACCGCTCCGGGTTTGTATGAAGTCCCCCCGACGGATCCGGGTGCCGCCGCCACTGTCAGCGCGGTGAATCTTGCTCCGGGGGAAGGCCTGACCAGCCCCTTCGATCCGGAGGTTGTGCTCCGGGATCTCGGGGTGACCCTGGCTGATCCGAGCTCGTCCGCTGCTCCCGAATTATCGCCTTCCGCTGTCCGTGCCGCCGAATCCGCTGATCAGGAAGCTCGCCAAAAATCGTGGAAATGGTTACTCTTGATCGCTCTCGTCTTTCTCATCGTCGAAACTTGGTTGGCGGGGCGTCGCGGCTCCCGAGCCCGGCCCGGTGATGACACCCCATCCGCCGCAGGAGTTCCTGCGCCTCTCGCCACATGATCACTCCTTTGCTCCGCCAGTGCCTTCTGCCATTGTTAGAGGCCGACCGCCGACTTGCGACCCGCCGTACCGTTGCGATTCTGCTGGTCCTTGCCGCACTGCTTTTCGGCGGCTTGGCGCTGTGGTGTCATTTCGCCGCAAAGCCGTGGACCGGGGCCGTTCTCGGTGGCTGTGTCCTGCTATTGATCGTCTGGGTCTTTGCCGCCGTGCGCTGGCAGGAGAGTCGTCGTCCTGATTTGAGGCGTCTCGCTCACAGGGTCGAGGAGGAGCATCCCGATCTGCAAGCTGGTTTGCTGGCGGCGATGGATCAGGAAGTGCCACCGGGCGGTAGGTTGAGCTTTTTGCAACAGCGACTCCTCGCAGAAATCACCGCCCATGCCCGCCGGCATCAGTGGGTGCGGCAGGTCTCTGACAAGAGTCTGCGGAGAGCCGCACTTGGCCAGGGTATTGCTGCCCTTATGCTGGTGGCGGCTTTGACCTTCCTCTGGTCGGAACGTCCCGGCATCCCTCGCCATCTCGTTGAGTCGCCAACGGTCGCCCCTGATCCGGCGGCCATGATCCCCGGCACTCTCAGCGTCAGCCCCGGCGATACGGATGTCGAAAAGGGCAGCAAACTGATCATTGAGGCGACGTTTGCTGGAACGCCCCCGGCGAGCGCGACGCTGGTATTGGATAGCCCGGCGGGCGAGCAGCGCCTCCCGCTCACCCTTGGGCTGGACGATCATGTTTTTCACACCACGCTTCCGGCCGTCGATGAGTCCGCTCGTTACCGGGTCGAAGCGACCGACCTGGCTTCGCCGGAATATGAGATCCGGGTGTTTGAATTCCCGAGTCTGGTCCAAGCTGATGCCGAGGTCACGGCTCCTGCCTATTTGCAAAGGCCGCCAGTCAGCCATCTCGATACCCGGAGTATTGCCGTGATGGAAGGTTCGTCCGTCGCCTGGTCGATGCGAGTCAACAAGCCCGTCGCGAGTGCCGAGCTCTTCGGCGAAGACGGCATCGTGATCGCACTTGAGGCCAGCCCCGGCGATCCGACTCTACTCACCGCGATTCATCAGCCTGAAGAAACCCAACGCTACCGGGTCCACCTTGTCGATGAGGCCGATCGCGCCAATCGCAAGCCGCCGTGGATCACGGTGACCGTCAATCGCAACCTGAGGCCCGAGTTGAAGGTGACTTTTCCGGGACGGGATCATGAGGTCTCGCCACTGGAAGAGTTGAGCTTGGAGGCCACCGTGCGTGACGATGTGGAAGTGCTGCGAGCCGGTCTGAGCTACCGCTTCCGCGACGAAGAGTCGGAAGTGGTTCTCGCTCCCGAAGCTCTGGTCGGCGGAGAAGTTCATCCGATGAGCGAGCTGATCGATTTCGAAAGCCTCGGTGCCGAATCGCGTGATCTCCTCGTCTATCACTATTGGGCCGAAGACCGCGATGCCACTGGAGCCGTTCGTCGCACCGATGGGGACCAATACTTCGTCGAAGTTCGTTTCCTGGAAAAAATCATCAGCGAAGCTCCGCCACAGCAAGGACAGCCGGGCGAACCCGGTGGTCAGGCGGGGGAGTTGCTCAAGCTGCAAAAAGACATCGTCAGCGCAGCATGGAAACTGCAGCGCAGCTACGAGAGCGGCATCTCCGTTGATTTGTTGGCCAGCGACGTCGATGTCGTTCATCAATCCCAACTTGAGGTCCGCCGTTTGGCCGACGAAGCCATTGAGAAAGCGCAGGATGCCGAGTTGAAACAGATCTTCGTCGAGGGCGCTGAACTGATGGATCAGAGCGCGGCCAAGTGGTTGGAGATTCTTGAGTCCAAGGATGGCACCCTCATCGCCGCCGGACACGATGCCGCTCTCGCCGTGTTCGCGAAGCTGCTGCAAGCCAATTCCCGCGAGCAACAGATCGCCCTTTCCAAGAGCGCCTCCGCCGGCGGCAGTCCGCAGGAGAAAGAGCAGAATCTCAATCTGGAGCTTTCCCAAAAAGATCTGAAATACGAGGAGACCTCCGCCGCCGAGCAAACTCAAAAATCCGCCGAGCAGAAAGAGAATCTCGCGATTCTCAATCGGCTCAAAGAGCTGGCTCGTCGGCAAGAAGCCATCGCCGAGAAAATCAAGGATCTGGAGAACCAGTTGGCCAAGGCCACTCCCGAGGAAAAAGAGGATCTCGAACGCCAGCTCAAACGACTCAAGGAAGAGCAGCAGCAACTCCTCCGCGACACCGACGAGCTGGGCGAAAAACTCGACTCCGAAGAGAATTCTTCCCGGCTTGAAGAGCAGCGCAAGGAACTTGCTGAAACCCGCGAAGAGATTCGTGAGACCGCCGAGAACCTGGAAGCCGGGGAACTCGCCGATGCCGCCAATTCCGCCACCCGCGCCCAGGAGCAACTCGCCCAGATGGAGGAGAAATTTCGAGAGAAGACCTCGCGACGTTTTTCCGAAGAGATGCGCGGGTTGCGTGAGGCGGCCCAGACCCTGACCGAAACGCAGGAATCTCTCGGAGAACAACTCGCCGAACTCTCTGCGCAGGAGACGAATCCGCCCGATCGTGAGGCCGCACGGGTCGCCTCGCAAGAACTCGCCCAAGGTCTGGCCGATCAAGGGGCCGCTTTGGAGGAGGTGCTGGAGAACATCAAAGCGCTCAGTGAGGAAGCCAAAAGCAGCGAACCGCTTCTTTCCGACAGTCTCTACGAGGCGATTCGCCAGACCATGACCGAGGGCACGACGGAGTCTCTCGGCGAAGCGCGCGATTTGTCTTTTTACAATCGGCCGACCCAAGCTCGCACCGCAGAGCGAGCCGCGGCGAAGGGGATCAAAGAGCTCGCCGAAAGCGTCACCAAAGCCGCCGATAAAATTCTCGGTAGCGAGAGCGAGTCTCTTCGCATGGCCCGCTCCGAACTGGAAGACTTGATCGAACAAGCCAAAGCCGAAAGTGCCCGCCTCGATGGGAAAGAAGGCCAGTCTGCCGCTGGCACGGCGGGTGATCAGTCGGATCAGTCGGATCCCAAGCAAGCAGGTGATCGCAAAACCCCGGGCGAAAAAGCCGGAGACCAACCGGGAGACCAACCGGGAGACCAACCGGGAGACCAACCGGGAGAGGAACCTGGTGAAGGTCAAGGTGAGTCCCCCGGCGAAGGCCAAAAGCCCGGCGAAGCCAAGGGGCAGCCATCTGGCGAGGGCCAAAAGCCCGGTGAAGGCCAAGGTGAGTCACTTGGTGGAGGCAAGTTCGAAGGTCAAGGTGAGGCGCCCGGTGGCCAAGGCCAGCAGCCCGGTGAAGGCAAGGGCGAAGGGGCGGGCATAGAACCAAGCGAGGGAGAAGCTCAAGGCCAGCAGCCCGGCGAAGGACAGGGAAAAGGCGAAGGAAAAGCTCCAGGCCAAGGCCAGCCCTCAAGCGATGGCAAAGGGCAGGCTCAAGGTGACTCTAAGGATTCAGCGGCTCCCTCCCCACCTCGCCTCGGCTCCCGTCCCAGCTCAGGTTCCAGCTCCGCATCGTCTGGCGGCGGTTCCGAAAACTCGCGCGGTGGCCCCGGTGCTCCTCTTTTCTTCGACCAATCTTCCGAGCAGCGCGAAGCCGGACCGATCACCGGGGAGGACTACGAAGATTGGAGCGACCGCCTCGCCGCCCTTGAACAGATTCTCCCCCAGGAAGATTTGCGCAACTCGCTCGCCCGCGTCCGCGACGAAGCCAAAGCCATGCGGATCGATTTCCGCCGCGACAATCTCCCTCCCGCCGCCGCAACCATCCGCCAACGCATCACCGATCCGCTGGTCGAGCTGCAGGGCCGCCTTTCCGAAGAGATCGCCAAAGAAAATCGCGAGAATCCCATCGCTCCGATCGACCGCGATCCCGTGCCGAGTGAGTTCCGTGATCTGGTGCGGCGGTATTATGAGGAACTCGGTGCGGGGCGGTGATGGCAAACCTTGATCCCGGTCCGATAAGTGACACCCTCCTTGCCATGATCGCCGATGATTTAAAGAATCGTCTGGAAGCTCTCCCTCCCGAAGAGCGCCACGAACTCTTCGCCTTTCTTACCAAGTCGGAGCTTGAGGGAGATCACGATTACTGGGAGACGATTCGCCGACGGATGGATGACGAATCCCCGGAAATCTGGATCCCAGCAGACCAGCTCTGATCCATGGCAAGGGATTATCGAGTTTTTATAAACCAAGAGTGTCTCGGTATTCTTCCACTCTCCGGCAGGCGCAGGCAAACAGTCATCCATTTCTTCCGCCAACTCAGTTCAATGGCGCACCTTGGGGGAGACTTTTACCGGACCGATTCAGAGTCTTTTCGCCAATACGAAGTGAGGCACATTGCTGGGTATGCGGTGACATGGTGGATCGATGGCCCTGTTTTTGAAGTAAAGGTCGCTGATGTGCGACCGCTCTCCAAAAGGTAAGCCCTGATCCCGCTGCAACTCCCATTGACTTCCGAATTTCAAATCTCTACGCTGCCTTGCTTCGGCATGACCTTCTCCCCCTCCGACAGTCTCCTTGCCTCTTCGACGATCACCTTCAACAACGGTTCGTGGGCCGGGGTTACGGTGCTGTTGCTGGTCGCGGCTGGTGTGGCCCTGACATTGACCTATCGCTCGACGACCTTGCGGGGCTGGCGCAAGGGACTGGCCCTCGGGCTCAAGGGGCTGGGCTTTCTTTTGCTCGCCCTGACCTTGCTCGAACCGATCCGGCTCGAGCAACTTCCCAAGCCGCACGCCAACGAGATTGTCATTCTCGCAGACGACTCGGCCGGGTTGACGATTCCGCTGCAAGTCGAAGCGCCCGCTCCCAGCGAGATTCTCCGCAGTGCCGTGGGGGCGGCTCGTTCCGATGACCCGAGCGCTGCGGCTCGACCCGCTCCGGCTTGGTGGGCGTCCCTCGCGAATTTGTTTCAGATCCAGCCCTATCGGTTCTCGGATGGTGTTCGGCCCAGCACCGACTTTGCGGATCTCGGATTCGCCGGGACTTCCTCGGCCTTGGTGGGATCGCTCGGAGACATCCGATCGCGTTTCGCCAATCGTCCGCTCGCGGCTATCGTCGTGCTGACCGATGGCAATGCCACTGACCTCGCCAGACTCGCGGATTTTGAGGCGGCGCAAAAGGATTCCACGAGCGCAAAGACGATCCCCGTTTTCCCCGTGCTGATCGGGGAGGACAACCCCGCTGCCTTCGACTTGGCTTTGACCGACGTCAGCGCTACCACGACCGCCTTTGAGGACGCCCAGGTTCAGGTCTCGATGACGTTGTCGGTGCGCGGCGAAGTGGCAGAACCCATCACGGTCTTTGCCTTGGACGAAGCGGGAAAAGAAGTCGCCAGTGAAACAGTAACCACGCCGCCCGGCCCGGGCGCACGCGAGTTCCCGGCTCGCCTGCGGCTGCCCGTCTCGGCCCCCGGGATTTCCTTTCTGAATGTCGGAGTTCGCTCCGGCGAGGAGGGTGCCGCTGCGGAGTTAACCGAACGCAACAACCAGCGCGAGCTCGCGGTTGACCGAGGCCGCGGACCGTATCGGATCCTCTATGTGGGCGGGCGGCCCAACTGGGAATACAAATTCCTTCGCCGCGCGCTCAATGCTGATGCCGAACTCGATCTCGTTGGCCTCATTCGCATCGCCAAACGCGAACCGCAATTCGAATGGCGCGGTCGCACCGGGGAAAGCAGCAATCCGCTTTTCCGCGGGTTTGGCGGAGCCGCCGAGGAAACGCAGCGTTATGACGAACCGGTTCTGATTCGTTTGAATACCGCCACTCCGACCGAGCTGCGCGATGGCTTCCCGAAAACCGCCGATGATCTTTTCTCCTCTTATCGCGCGATTGTGCTCGACGACATCGAGGCCGATTTTTTCAATCAGGAACAGCAGGAGTTGATCGAACGTTTCGTATCCCAACGCGGCGGCACGGTCATCATGTTTGGCGGCCAGGAGTCGTTTCAGCAAGGCAAATGGGAGAACACCCCGGTGAGTCGTCTCCTGCCTGTGTATCTCGATCCTCTCGGGAAACCAGACGCCGTTCTTGATGCGACCTGGGACCTTTCCCGCGAAGGATGGCTTGAGCCGTGGATGCGCCATCGCGCGGACAACGAGCAGGAGAACATCCGCCTGGCTTACATGACGCCTTTCTTCTCGGTCAACCAACTCAGTGCCATCAAGCCCGGGGCCAGCCTGCTTGCCACCGTGACCGACCCGAATGGACGAGTTTTGCCCGCGCTGACGGTGCAGCGCTATGGCAACGGGCGCAGCGCGGCCCTCGCGGTGGCCGACATGTGGCGCTGGGGCATGAAAGACGCCGAGCAACAGGCGGAACTCGGCCGGGCCTGGCGGCAGCTCTTTCGCTGGGCGGTGGCTGAGACGCCAACCAGAGTCGAGTTGCGTGAGCTGAGTGACGAGTCCGCTCCGAGCGCCCTCACCCGCGTGGCCGTGCAGGTGCGCACTCCCGCCTTCGAACCGCAGGATGATGCCAGCGTGGTCCTCACCGCCGTCAATCGCGATGGCACCCGCACGATCCTTCCGATTGAGCCATCGCTAGATGAACCGGGCGCTTTCACCGCCGAGTATCTGAATTCCGGAGGACGCGGCTTCCGCATCGAAGCCAGTGTCCGCGACGGCTCCGGCACTGAACTCGGCAGCGATGAAATTGCTTCCGCCCGCAACGACGAAGCGGCTGAATTTGCCCGACTCGGACCGAACCTCAAGCCGCTCTCCCGCATCGCCGCAGCGACTGGAGGCAAGTTGCTCACCTTGGCCGAGCTCGATCAACTACCCGGCCTGCTCGGCGAACTGGATTTCCCGATTATGGAAACCCGCCAGCATCCTCTTTGGCATACCCCGTGGTTATTTCTCGCCGCCTTGCTTTGCTTTCTGGGCGAATGGACCCTGCGTCGGAGACATGGCATACTCTAACATAACTTCAAATGAACCTGGTAGCCGCGAGCGTGAGCGAGTGGAGTCAGAGCATTCCTCGTCCACTCGCTTGCGCTCGCGGCTAGATCCCCTTTGATTCCGATGCTACGACTCGCCTTCATCTCCACCTCGGTCATAGCCGCGCTGACTTCCGGTTCCATTTGCGCCGAGTCTTCTTTGAAAATTCTCCTCGTCGTCGGGAGCGGTGGTGAAGCGGAATATACGGAAACCTTTCGGGAAAATGCCGAACTCTGGCGAGACGCGGCGGGCCGAGGCGGGGCGGAGTTTGTCGCCATCGGGCTCGACGAACTGGGCTCCACAGATGATGCCACCCGCCTGCGGCAGGAGTTGAGTGAAGTCACTACTCCCGCACTCTGGGTCGTGCTGATCGGACACGGAAGCTACGATGGCCGCGTCGCCAAGTTCAACCTGCGTGGTCCGGACCTTACCGACCTCGAGATTGCTGATATGCTGGCACCTTATCCAGGCGAACTCACCCTCATCAACACCGCCTCGGCAAGCGGTTCGTTTATCCGGAAACTCGGTGGGCCAAATAGGGTGGTGATCACTGCCACCAAAAATGAAGCCGAGCTATTTTACGCGCGATTTGGTTCCTTCTTTGCTACCGCGATCGCCGGGAAAGCGGAGGCCGATCTCGACCAGGACGAGCAGGTTTCTCTCTTGGAAAGCTTTCTCTACGCTTCCGCAGAGGTCATCCGTTTTTACGAAGAGGAAGGGCGGATCGCCACCGAGCATGCCCTGATCGATGATAACGGGGACGCACTCGGTTCCCGCTCCGAATGGTTCACAGGACTCATCGCCACCCAAACGCCCGCGCCCGATGCCGCTCCCGATGGCGAACGCGCCGCTCAGATGGTTCTTGTGCCGAATGAGTTTGAGCGACGTCTCAGCCCCGAGCAACGCAGCCAACGCGACCGGTGGGAGCGTGAAGTGAAGGAATTGCGGCGGAAAAAGGATGAGCTGGAGGAGGCGGAATATTACAAGCAAATTGAGGCACTGTTGCTGAATTTGGCTCGGCTCTATCGGGAAGTGGAGAGCAGTTGAAATGAAGGAGACCGCTTGGAATTTTGGCTATGTAGGGATTTTGCCCCATGACCATCGCCTCAACGATTGCTGACAGCTTCGAGCGATCCTTCGGCCTCTATCGCGACTTGGTGGACTCTTTGGACGAGGCCACCCTGGGTTTGAAATTGCCCCGGCTTCCTTCCAATACCGTCGGTTCTCAGTTGTGGCGCGTTGCGGGAGCGAGAGAGAGCTTCGACCTCGCGATTCAAGCCGATGAGCGGTCGGGGTTCTCGGGTTCCCTCGATACCCCTACTGAGAAAAGGCCGGTGTCCGAAGCGCTGCGCAATTCCGCAGGTGGCATCTCCTCACTGCTCGGCTCGATGGATTCCTCCAGCGGGGTTCAGAACCGGTTGATCATCGATTTGCTTGGGCACGAGACAGATCATCAGGGGCAGCTGATCCGGTATCTGGATGGATTGCGGCTCACCATTCCGGAGAGCTGGAAGGTGCAGTATGCTCTGGGGTAGGTGCGTCCTGGCACCACCTGAAGCACTCCAAGTGCCGATTGAATCCGGCATCATACCCTGTTAAGTGGAGGATCGTATTGACTTTACTTTGCTCCGAATCTGTTGACTCCATGACCCAACCCTCCTCACTCACCGACCTAACCCTGTTGGGTCGCAGCGAAAACCGCCTTCCCCAGTCACCCGAGGAAGCCTCTCTTGAGGTGTTTCCGAATCGCAATGCCGAGCGCCATTATTGGATCGAACTGGATTACCCCGAGTTCAGCTCGCTTTGTCCGGTGACGGGTCAGCCGGACACCGCGCATCTGACGATCCGTTACATCCCCGGCGAACATTGTGTGGAGACGAAATCGCTGAAGTTCTATCTCGCCTCCTTTCGAAACATCGCCTCATTCAATGAAGATATTGTAAATCGCGTCCTCGACGATCTGGTCGCGGCGTGTGCCCCTCGTCGCATGAGCGTGAGCGGATGCTTCAGCCCGCGAGGTGGCATTCGCCTTACGGCGACGGCGTCTTTTCCTGATCCCGGTCTCGGTGATCTGGCATGAAGGTGATCGTGCTGGTCAGCGGCGGGATGGACTCGGTCACCGCGCTTTACGAGGCCGCCCGCGCTCATGAGGTGCTGCTTGGTCTGAGCTTTGACTACGGCTCCAAGCACAACGCCCGCGAGTTACCCTTCGCCGCAGAGCATTGCGCGGCCTTGGGAATTCCGCATCGAGTCGTCGCCCTCGACTTCATGAAT
>Ga0105044_10001767_pt1 | contig 29319 bp, 19 predicted proteins | sample MAT01_FD_78092 | JGI IMG/M metagenome (GOLD analysis project Ga0105044, IMG submission 78092) | Freshwater microbial communities from Lake Fryxell liftoff mats and glacier meltwater in Antarctica - MAT-01 | ecosystem: Environmental > Aquatic > Freshwater > Ice > Liftoff microbial mat | place...
TCGGAAGTGGTCACATCATTTATTTGCGATCTCAAGCATCCCATGAAATCAGTGATCGAGGCCATTCAGTCAAGGTTGCAATTGATTGGAAACAAGGTCTTTTTTTTGGAAAAGTGAATTGGTACAATCCTGAGCATGAGTCTTCCTGACAAATTATTTCACGGCTTAATGACAGGGTTTATTCCTTCCGCTGCCCGGCGTTCACGGTGGCGCGCGATGGCGCGCAAAATCATCAGGATGAGCGATGCGCTGCAGGGACTGACTGACGAAGAACTGCTGACGCGAGGTCGCGAAGTGCGTTGGGAAGCGCAGGCGGGCGTTGCACTGGACAAGCTGCTGCCCGAAGCTTATGCCTTGGTACGCGAGTCTGCGCGGCGCGCCTTGGGAATGCAGCACTTTGAAGTGCAGGTCATGGGGGCCATCGCACTCTTCGAAGGTCATATCGCCGAAATGCAGACCGGCGAAGGAAAGACGCTCACCGCCACGATGCCCTCCTTCCTGCGAGCTTTGCGGGGGCAGGGTTGTCATGTCGTAACGGTCAACGATTATCTCGCGAATCGCGACGCCGACACGATGGGCCCTGTGCATGTCAAACTGGGACTGACCGTCGGCAAGATTCTGGATTCGATGGAAGCCGACGAGCGCCGCACAAATTATGCATGCGATATCACGTATGGCACCAGCAAGGAAATGGGATTCGACTTTCTCCGCGATCGCCTGCGTAAAGGAGCGATGATGGACGAAGGTGGAACGCAGGTGCGGCGCTTTATCCGGACACTTCAGGGTGCCGAGGAACCGGTGCAACGCGGTCACTATTTCGCACTGATCGACGAAGCCGACAGTATTCTCATCGATGAAGCCAGAACGCCGCTCATCATTGGTCTGACGCAGCCCAACGAGCCGGCGACAGTGAATTTGTTTCGCTGGAGCAATCGCGCGACGTTTCAACTGGAACCGAAGCGGGACTATGTCTACGAACCGGAACGCCGCACTGCATGGCTCACCGATGCCGGTTGCCGAAAAGTCGTCCTGATGTCCAAGCCATCGCTGCTGAGTTCCATTGATACGGAACGTATCTACGCGCAAGTCGAAAAAGCGCTGACGGCTCGACACGCCTTTGAACTCGACCGCGATTACGTCATCGTGGAAAACAAAGTTGTGATCGTCGATGAGGGTACGGGACGCATCATGGATGGTCGCAAATGGCAGGACGGTCTGCATCAGGCGATCGAAGCGAAGGAATTGATTCCTATCACTGCGGCGACCGGGGAAGCCGCGCGCGTGACCGTACAAAGTTACTTCCGGCAGTACTCCCATCTGGCCGGCATGACGGGGACTGCATTGCCGGCGCGTGGAGAACTCAAGAAGACGTATCGCCTGAAAGTGACGAAAATTCCGACCAACAAGCCGTGTATCCGCAAGGGTCTGACGACGCGCATTTTCAAAACACAGGAAGCGAAGCGCGATGCCATTGTGGAACAGATTCAGCGACTGATCAAGGCCGGACGATCAATGCTGGTCGGCACGCCGTCGGTGGAAGCATCCGAAGCTCTGGGGTTGTTGTTAAAAGATAAACGCATCCCGTTTCAAATCCTGAATGCACGCTATCATGAACAGGAAGCAGAGATTATTTCCAGAGCCGGCGAGGCGGGCAGTGTCACGATCGCGACCAACATGGCTGGCCGCGGAACGGACATCATTCTGGATGATGACGTTCGCAAAGCTGGCGGACTGCACGTGATTGCTACGGAAATCCATAGTTCGAAACGTATCGATCGCCAATTGGTCGGCCGTTGCGCGCGTCAGGGCGATCCGGGTTCGTACCAGTTTTTCCTGAGTCTTGAAGATGAACTGCTGCGATGTCGTGAACCAAAAGAACGGCTGCGAAAACAACGAATGGGGATTGCAAACCGTTTCGGCGAACTCGGGCGGTCATGGAACAGATATTTTGTCAAAGTCCAGCGATTCCTTGAGAGGACTCACCGCAAACAGCGCAAGCATCTGCTCAAGCAGGAACGAATTCGGCTGGATCAGTACGAAAACATGGGGCTCGATCCGTACCTTGAACTTACGGAATCGTGAACGCAATACAGAAAAGCATTCAGCCCAGTGGAACCTACGACAATTTCAGCCGACAACCGACTGGTTGTGATACAGCGTAATCCGCGTTCCGGATCAGGTGCCGGGCGAAAGGAATTGCTTGTTTTGATTCGTGAACTGCGTATTGCAGGCTACTGCGTCCGCATGTTTCGGGCTCGCCGGGCATTGGATGCTTTTCTTTTGATGCCCGACAACGCCGCGAAGCTGCGATGTATTGTCGCCGCCGGCGGGGACGGGACAGTTGCGGATGTTGCCCATCGTCATCCCGGTTGCCCGATCGCCGTGTTGCCACTGGGGACAGAAAACCTGTTGGCAAAGTATCTGGATCTGTCCCAATGCGGTCGCACACTCGCTGCCATGATTGGAACCGGTCGAATCCGAATGTTTGATTCCGCGACCGCGAACGGGCGCCGATTCCTGTTGATGCTGAGCGCCGGGGTTGACGGAGACATTGTCCACGCGGTGCATCAGGCACGCAGAGGAAACATCCACCGCCTAGGCTATGTTGTGCCAACGCTGCGTGCATTCTTTTCGTCGCGCCCCCGGCTCATTCGTGCATCAACACATGACGCGCGTCATACTGCGACCGGAACGCATATTATCGTCACCAATATCCCGCGCTACGGCTTTGCGCTGAAATTCGCTACCGAAGCAATTCCCGACGACGGACTCCTCAACGTTCGCGTTTATCATGGCACAACTCGCTGGCAGATTTTCCGGCACGCCATTCGATTGAAACTGGGGCTGCCGATTCAGGCCTCGGAATTCACAAAATTCACTGCAACCAGAGTCACCCTGGAATCTATGGATAATTCCCGGATTCCAGGCGTGCAGGCCGACGGCGACCCCTGCTCGGCACTTCCTGTCCTTGTTGTCGTCGAACCCGCGAGTCTTTGCCTGCTTGTGCGATGAGCCGTAAAAAAACACTCCGACAGGGTTGAGTGCCCTGCAGGAGTGTTGTCGCCCGACCCGATGCGGTTTGACTGCAGTGCAGTCGGAGTGAATTCAATGTGTTTCGTAGATCATGCCATCAGGCCGATAATGCAACCCTGGTTTGACCTTGTGTGGAGGCACGGAAAGGAGTTCCAGCCGAACATCATTCCCCATCGCGACCACACCATAAATCGTAATGAGTGAGCGGATACATTCTGGTTCGTCGAGTTCACAGGTTTCTGCCACGGAATACCATTCCAGACGGCTGATGGATTCAAAGAGCAGGCTGATCTGAGTCAGATCAACGCGAAAACTCGCATGATCGATTCTGCCATCCTTTGCACCTCCGACGATTTCAGTTGTTCCCAAATACATGCAGACAGTCCAGCCACGCTCGTCCAACTGGCAATCGTATCCGACTCGTCCGACATGCGTGAGAGGCTCAAACAGGCCTGACGCCTGTTGCACAAAGCCCTTCAACCAGTCAGGTCGATAGTCTCGCTGCTCCCGGCGTAATCGATACTGCTCCATCTGTTCAAGCAGTTCTTCAATGGACATGGGTAACCTGGATGTTCGGCTGAAATTCCATGCTGCTCAAACTCATTCCGCCTGGAGCGAAACGATCCTGCAACGGGTTGGAAATCATAGTCAGAGTTAAGGTCACATCCATGAGTGTGATGAGCGACAGAGCACCGGCTCTGACGAGTCAGTAGATCTGACTGTGGACACACGATGTATCGGGAGTGTGAGTGCCGCCGATCAGTCATTTTCGGCAACTCCCGGTCGGGAATGCCTCGTCGCGGTCCTGTCCTGCCTGTCAGGACGGCGGGCACGCATTGAGTCACGCATGCCGGATGCTCCGACTGTGCAAATTGAGCACAGTTTCGCACGGGTACGACCAGAACCGACCGTGATGGACGATGATCGACTCACAATGTATCACGTCATCGTCGCAGGTACAGGTGTCCGAAGTTCGTTACTCCCCGATCGCCGTGTTGCTGTCAATCCACCGCTGTTTGTCGGGCGCGGATTGTTGCGTGGGCGGATTCCTGAGTTTGTGCGCGAGCGCCGTGGACTTCACGGTAGACCTGAATGACTTCGTCCAGCATCCGGTTTTCATTGAATCGATCTCTTACCATCTGCTGACCGGCAGCGGCGATACGGCGTGCTTTATCACGATCCTGAAGCAGCTCAATAATGCGATCACCCAGGCTGCGACTATCCGAAGGTGGCACGATCAGACCATTCACATTGTCTTCAATCACACTCATCACGCCGCCCACGCCGGATGCAATTACCGGGCGCCCCAGCGCCATTGCCTCGAGCATCACGACGCCCAGTCCCTGCTGAAGCGACGGCAGGCAGTAGATATCGATCGCTTCCAGATAACCTGCCATCGCGACGCCGCCATCGACAAAAGTCAGTCTGCGTGACAACTGCAGCGACGCCGCGAGTTTTCGGAGACTGCGTTCTTCCGGTCCGCTGCCTGCAATCACGATTCGAATTTCGTGTCCCGCCTCAACAACGCGATGGCAGGCACGGAGAAAAAATGCAGCTCCTTTCACAATTTCAAGAGGGCCGGCCATTCCGATCACGGGCGGACGATCGTCGTCCAGTGGCAAATCGATCTTCGCCGCGTCGGGGACTTCCACACCCGGAAGAATGACCCGTTTTTCAATGGAGGCCATGAACGGCGTTTCAGGAATCTGCTGCTGTACGCTTTCACTGACAGAAATCACAACCTTGAGCTCGGGCGTTGCCTGTCGAATGACGAGCGCGCTGGCTTCGGCCTGATCCGAAATGTTCACAATCAGAGGACGACGAAGTTTTCGCGCCAGTCGAATCCCCTGAGACAAAAGGTGCGGGTCCTGCACATGAATGATGTCGGGGCGTTGCTCTTTGATGTCACGACAGAGTGTGCGAAGGACAATCTGCCCCCAGATCGGTACATTGTAACCCGGAATCTCATGGAGGCGGACACCGTGCAGCAACGAATTATCCAGTTCGGTGACGCGGGTGCAAATGAGAGCGGTGTCGAGTTCTCGACGTTCAAGGCCTCTCGCAAGTCGTAACGTAAGGAGCGAAGAGCCTCGAAAAGACAGCTCGCCGTCAAGCAGCAGAATTCGCTGAACGGTCTCAGCCATGATCACTCACAGAGCCAAATTGGTATCGCACGTCAGGACCGTCGCAGGGCTTTGGGTTTCGACAGTACTTCACTGATCAGAATTGCCTGCCTCACACCCTGCGGACTACGGAGAGCCAAAAGCAAATCGCCCGCTGCGGCAGAACCGTGCGTTGTTGCCGCTGCAGGAGCGGACGGCCTGTCCCGATCTTCGCCAAGATGGCTGCGGACCTGATCGCTGATGTCAGTCTTTACCGATTCAGAAAACTGATTCCCGATGTTCGATTTGACATGCTGACCAATAAACGTATCGACATGCGCACCCACTCCCGATCCGGGGGATCGGTCGATCCCGACAGGTTTTGCAGATGGCTTTGGATGTGCTCCACCTTGTTTTTTCCTTGGCGTTTGCTGCTGGCCGCGAGCCGGTCGTGCCGTGCCTGGTGGCCGAGGAGCGTTGCCTGGGCCGGCATTCATTGTGGCTTGCCGCGGCACACCCTGTTGCGTCATTTCGGGAAGAAACGAAGATGGGGCGTTTGTGTTCGCGCCTCCCGGCTGGCCGGGATTCTGGACTGGTGGTCGATTGGCTTTTTCAATTGCTTCCGAGATCGATTTGAAGACCGGAGCAAGCGCCTGAATGAGCCCCACAACTATAACGACAACCGTGATGATGCCACCAATAAACGGTCCCATGATTCTAAACTCCCGTGTGTACGGCGACAGCTACAGCATCGCGGTCGAGTCATGAGGCTGTCAATTTCAGCAATCTTTGCTCGCAGATCAAAAATCTGGCTGCTTCTGAAGCCCGGATTCTGGTCACTCTTCGGGTATTATTCAATCTCATCGTGGGGTAATTCCGCATCGTTCGCAGTTTCCGACCGGACGACTGGCCCCTTGCGTTGCTTCAACGAACTTCGCCTTGATAACGCCGCGCGTTCTTCGATTTCCCTGCGCACCTGAGATCGCTGCATCAGCCCACGGAGCACCGCAAGCAGCATTACAATCAGAAAGACAGTAACTTTGCTGTCCATCAGGTCACTTAGAAATCACTGGCTCACGACACCTGAACGACCGAACCGGCACATCGGATCAGAAATACCTGGGAGAATGTCATTTCCGATTGTAACAGAAGTTCAGACAAATCGAAAAGGACCGTCAATAATTCGTTGTGCGGTCCGACGAGGATGCGAACCGATCTGGATCAGTTGTTGAGCATGTTTTCCTTCAGCTGGATGGCAGCTGGGCCGACGAGAATCACAAAAATGCCCGGGAAAATGAAGAGCACGAGCGGAAAGATCATTTTCACTGCCGTCTGTGCAGCTTTTTCTTCCGCCATCTGGCGACGTTTCACGCGCATCGTATCCGACTGTACACGGAGTGCCTGTGCGATTGATGAGCCAAAGCGGTCCGCCTGAATCAGAATCGCCGCAAGCGCCCGTATGTCATCAACGCCGGTACGGACTCCCAGATCGTGCAGCACTTCGCGTCGTGCCTTACCCATCTGCAACTGCATGTTGGCGGTTGCCAGTTCCGCACAGACTTCCGGAGCCCCGGTTACAAGTTCTTCCGAAACCTTACGCAAGCCGGAATCCAGTCCCAGACCTGCCTCCACACACACAACCAGCAGGTCGAGCGCATCGGGAAGTTGCAAAAAGATCTTTTGCTTACGGGACCATTTTTGGAGCGTGAGAATCAGTTCGGGAAGGAAGAATCCCATGCCACCGCCGATCACCAGCGACATCCACGAATTTTTTGCAAACCCTGCGGAATAGAATCCGTAGCTGCCTCCAAGGAACAGTCCGAGCCCCAGCGACACGGCTTTGACTGCCAGGAAATTGCGAGAGGCGTTGGGCCTTGAGTAACCTGCATTGGCCAGTCGAATCTTCAGATTGCTCTGCTCCAGTTCGTTCTTTGATTCCAGGGCTCTGGACAGCGCGGGTGCGGCTTTGTCGAACATCGCTCCGACAGCGTTACCACTACTGGGAGTGGTCCCGGATTCTCGTCTTTGCCTCGCAAATGGATCGCGCCACTCGTCGAGTCGTTCTGCGGCGCGCGACGACTTTTTGTTGAACATTGTCCATAGGCCCCACATACCGGTGGTAATGCCGACAAATGCGATCACGGGCAGCAGCGTTTCAATATCCATGACAGTTGCTCTGTGAAAATTGAACTGGGATCACGAAATAGTCTCGTTGCGAAGTGATGGAATCGACTCGCATTTTCAGAAATCTCATCAGACTTTAATGTCCACAATCTTCTTGATAATGATCGCTCCGACGATCTGCATGATGACCGCAATCGTGATCATCTGGCGACCAAGCTCACGATTGAACAACAGCATCACGTATTCGGGGTTCAGATAATAAACCGCGAAGAACAGCACAATTGGCAGTCCCATCAGGACGACACCGCTGATCCGGCCTTCGCCAGTCAGTGCTTTCACCTGCCCGAGAATCTTAAAGCGTTCGCGCACGATGTAGCTGATCTTGTTCAGAATTTCCGCGAGGTCTCCGCCTGCCTGCCGCTGAATCGCGACAGCCGTCACAAAGAACTGCAAGTCCATGTTTGGAACCCGGATCAGCATATTTCGCAGCGCCTGTTCCATAGAAATCCCAAGATTCTGCTCGTCATAGACGTGGCGAAACTCGGTGGAAATCGGTGCCTGCATTTCCGACGATACGACATTCAGGCCGGACGAAAGACTGTGACCTGAACGCAGAGCTCGTGAAATCAGTTCCAGTGCATCCGGTAGCTGTTTTTCGAATTTATTGAAACGCGATCGACGTCGCCACCACAGCCACAACCATGGAAGCGAGGCTCCGAGAAATGCGCTCAACGGAACCAGAGATGTCGGCGCGTGAGCAATGAAGGCAATCAAGCCACCCAGTACCGCCGCACCCGCGCACAGCATCAGAAAATGTTCGATCCTGAGCGGCGAATTGGCCTGCCGGAAAAACATCGGCAGTTTCGCGAAGCATTTGATCAGGCCATCGACAAGACCTCCTGCGGAGTTCACACCGTCCCGCAGAAATTGCGCGGTAATCTCCTTCTTTGATTGCTGCGATGCGCCGGTGAAGGCAGCGAGTCGAGCATCCAGAAAGGAATCCGAATTGCCCTGAAACGCTGAATACAGCCCGACCACGAGTGCGAGCACGCCCACGAAGGCCGCGATCATGATAATTAGACTTGGATCCATATTCGCCTCACTTTGAGGAAGAGCCTGTCAGGAACAATCAATGAGCAATTGAAGACAACGGTACCAATAAGTTATTGATGCATTCGGATGACTGTTATGGAGATCGCATCGTACGCTGCGCAAACAGGCCGTTCGGCAGACGGACTCCGCCGGTTTCCAGGTGTTCGATGCACTTCGGACGCACACCTGTTGATTCGAAGTGACCGAAGGCTTTTCCGTTCTCACCAATTCCGTCCTGCTGGAACCTGAAGATGTCCTGCATGACGATTGTCTCACCTTCCATACCGACGATTTCCGTAATGTAGGTCACTTTTCGCGGCCCACCCTGCAGGCGGCTGGCCTGAATAATCAAATGTACGGCTGATGCAATCTGCTTTCGGACGGCAGACAGTGGCAGGTCACAACCTGACATGTTGACCAGCGTTTCAATACGCGAAATCGCATCGCGTGGACTATTCGCGTGGACGGTGGTCATTGAACCATCGTGCCCCGTGTTCATGGCCTGCAGCATGTCCAGAGCCTCTCCACCGCGGCATTCGCCGATGATGATTCGGTCAGGGCGCATACGCAGGGCGTTCTTTACGAGGTCCGTGGCCGATACTTTGCCCTTGCCTTCGATGTTCGCGGGGCGAGTTTCCAGACGCAGGACGTGTTCCTGCTGCAACTGAATTTCTGCCGCGTCTTCGATCGTGATGATGCGGTTTTCGTTCGAGATAAAGCTGGACAGTGTGTTCAGCAGTGTCGTCTTGCCGGAACCGGTACCGCCACTGATAATGATATTCAGTCGAGCCTTCATGGCTCCTTCCAGAAACATGACCATTTCCGGTGTGAATGCGCCGAATTTAAGCAGGTCTTCCAATGTCAACGGATTGGAACCGAAGCGCCGAATCGTAAGCGACGGGCCATCCAGAGCCAGAGGCGGAATGATGGCGTTCAGGCGTGAACCGTCGGGCAGTCGAGCGTCCACCATGGGAGATGTTTCATCGATACGGCGACCAACTCGGGATACGATGCGGTCCAGTATCTGCAGCAAGTGATCGTTATCCCGGAATGTCACATCGGACTTGATGATGCGTCCGTTCTTTTCAAGGAAGACGTTTTTCGGTCCGTTGATCATGATATCCGCAACGCCCTCCTCCTTGAGCAACAGTTCAAGCGGACCGAAGCCGAATGCTTCGTCGAGAACTTCTTCAACAAGTCTTTCCCGTTCTGAACGGTTCAGCAGTGGGTTTTCAGTGTCGCAAAGATGTTCGACGACGACACGAATTTCGCGGCGCAGCGAATCGCCTTCAAGCTCGTTCAATCGAGTCAGGTCGAGTTTCTCTACGAGCTTTCCATGAATATGTGACTTCAGTGCTTCGAAGTCGTTTGACGATTGTCGGGACGGTTTCAACGGGGCGATCATGAACAACTTCTCCGTGTCTTCTCAGACATTGCTGAATCGAACTCTTCCGTAATTCGTGGTGATGAAAACAGATTCTCCGGTTTGAGTCCTTGTTGGAAAATAGGTCACAGAATCTGTCTGTGTCGGAAGGATCACGCCGAAATGTAGCCGGAAATCCACACTTGCGGCAAATCGCGGTCAGTCCCAGTGAAAGTCCTCGACGAGTGCGACGCGATCCATGCAGTCGGGAAGCACAGCGCTGGCAGCGGGATACTGTGCGGACGGGTCGGCATCGGCAAATGTCGTTTCCGCTTCTTCAAATGCTCTTGCCGGCCTCGCTCACGATTCGGCTCATCGAAACTGGTATATGTCTCAATTCCAGGGCGACATACGAATTCTCGGCGTGTCGGCTGAATATCCGCTGCGGTGTCAATGGAGCCAAAAACATTGATGGAACGACCAACTTCCGTCCGCAATCCTGGTGCGGGGACTTCTGGAACCATGGATTCCGCCCCCGGCGGATGCTTGACAGTCAGCAAAAATCCAAGTATTTTCCGCACTCATCCTGAAGAGACAGGCGAAAATCCGGGGGAATATCCGGGGTTGTGGCCAGTTGTTTTCAGGAAGTTTGCTGTTTGTTTGCTCCAGAACCGCGTTGAAGGAACCTGAAATGGACAAGATGTAGGTCTGACTCCATTTCCCCGATGTCCGGCGTGATTCACCTGATGGTGACGCACGTACGGAATGAGGAAAGTTCTCTGCCAGAGTGACTCGAACTGAGTGACGCTGTCGGGCGCGAAAAGTGGGACATTGCTCCCGCTTTTTTTTTATCCATGCACAGCACTATCAGACATCTACGTCATGAACGGAAATGAAATACTCAGAATTGTCGATGCAATCCACCGCGACAAGGCCATCGATTCCGAGGTCGTGTTTGAGGGGATTGAGCAGGCAATTCTTTCTGCCGCCCGTAAGCACTTTTCGGAGGAAGAGCAGCTGGAAGTTCGCATCGATCGCGAAACCGGCCAACCTGCGCTCATATGTGACGGTGCTACGCTCGACCCCGATCTGCTGGGTGATCTCCTCGGTCGAATCTCGGCTCAGACTGCCAAGCAGGTCATGATTCAGAAAATTCGCGAAGCCGAACGCGACACTTTATATGAGGAGTATCTTGAGCTTCGGAGTCAGCAGGTGTCCGGCCAGGTGACTCGGGTCGATCGAGGCACGGTGATCGTGAGTCTGGGAAAAATCGAAGCCATTCTGCCTCGCAGTGAACAGATCCGTAAAGAAAACTATCGCACAGGTGATCGCGTACGCGCCATCGTGCTGGATGTTCGCAAGACTGGCTCTCGAGTGCGCGTCATTCTGTCGCGCACACATCCGGACTTCGTGCGTCGATTGTTTGAAGTGGAAATTCCTGAAGTCAACGATCAGATTATTGAAGTGCGTTCTATCGCACGGGAGGCTGGCAATCGTTCCAAGGTCGCTGTCTCGTGCAACGATACTTCAATTGACTGCGTCGGTGCCTGTGTCGGCGTGCGTGGTGCGAGAATTCGAGGCATCGTCGAAGAACTGGCTGGCGAACGCATTGATATCGTGCGTTGGAACGATTCGCTTCAGATTCTGGTTCCGAATGCGATGCAGCCGGCGGAGGTCGAAGATGTGATCCTGTGCCAGATGCTCGGAAAAGTCATCGTGCTTGTTCGCGAGGACCAGTTATCGCTGGCCATCGGGAAGTTTGGTCAGAACGTGCGGTTGGCGTCGAAACTCGTTGGCTGGGACATCAACGTCATGACTCAGGCGCTGCTCGATCAGCAATTGGACAAGTCTATCGAAGCCTTCTGCGTTGCCCCTGGAGTCACCCCGGAACTGGCAGAAAATCTGGTTTCACAAGGATTCTTTACCTTCGACGACCTTTCGGTCATCGAACCAGATCAACTTGTCGAAATGAGTGGTCTATCGGCAGAGGACTGCGATCGGATCATTGAATACGCTGATGTCGAAAGTGCGCGACTGGAAGTCGAAGAGAGGATTGCCGCAGAACAGCGCAAGTATGCGGCCAGTCAGGCAGAGGCCGTTCCACCAAAGCCAAAGAAACCTCTTGAGCAGTCTGAAGAGGCGGCAGCGGCGAACAACAATGAGAGCGAAGAAGCACCGCTTGCTGAAGCGGAATCCGTTGCTGATGAATCGAGTGACAGTGAAGTGGTAGTTGAAGGACAGGTCAAGCAGGTCGTCAGCCAGGAAGAGTCTCCTCCATCTGAGGAGCAGGTTATTCCTTCTGGCACAGTTGACGATTCTTCGGCAGTGGTTGAAGACGCCTGATTAATCTGAGGGGCGGCCATCGGGTGGATGGTAGAGTGTTTTTTTGATCCTCACAACGTGGGGTCGGGCTTTGGAACAGAGGAGACACGGTCTTCAGTCATCAATTCTGGTAAAGTCGTAAGTGTTCGTGTGTCTTTGTTCTGGCTGTCACCGGCGTACGCCGGAAACAGGTTGAAAGTCGGCGTCGTCGATGTTCAGCATTTCGTCCGAAGGGATTCTTCGGTGTGCCCGGTCTGTTGTTGTGAGTTTCAGTACTGACACTGTTGGGGAAGCGTTTTCCCGGACAGACTCCGTCGGTCTAAGGGGTTAAGTTTTGAAGATACGTATCTTTGCTCTTGCACGGGACCTTGGTCTCGACAGTAAGGTGTTGATCGATCTCTGTGAACAAGCTGGCGTCAAACTGCGCAATGCGCTGGCGACAATCAGCGAAGAAGAACGAGACACGGTCGTTGCCTACATTCGCAGCAAGGGGCCGGTGACCGGCGGCAGTACGCCGCCCGTGGAGATGACTCCTGTTCGCGATGTACCTCTGGCTGCCGGGAAAGTGCGTCAGATCGTTGGTATTCCGTCGCGCGCGCCAGGTCGAAACCAGGACGACATCGAAGATCAGACGGACGACCCGGAGGATATCGAGTCTGACGAAGTTCGTGAATCCGAAATTGAGGTGCCCGTTGAAGCGGTCACTGCGGAAGAACCGCCTGTATCCGAATCCGAAACGCAGGTCGAAGATGCTCCTGCGGACGACGCTGTTGCGATGGATCTGTCGGAATCTCCGGAAGTGGTGCCGACCGCGACGGTTGACGCAGCGCCAAAGGCAGAATCATTGCCTGCGGACGCTATGCGACGTCCGAGAATGGCGAAGCAGCGTGAAATGCGGCCGATTGGTTCAGTAAAGGATCGCGAGCAACAGGCGGCAGGAATGGCTGGCAAAGCGGCTGGACCGATCAAAGTCAGCCGGGACAGAGACCGACAGCCTGGCAGGCCAATGGTGGCCGCTGCGCCATCATTGCCGACTCCAGGCGTCAAGAAAACGAAGCCGCGCGAAGAAAAAGTTCAGAAGCCCGACATGTCACTGTCGGAGATTGTGGACCGCCGCAGTCCGCTTGCGGATCAATTGAAAGCCCTCCGCAAAGCCCGAGACGAGCACGAAGCGGGCGGACCGGCCCCTGTGGAACGAAAAAAGGGAGGGACGGCAAACAGAGGATCCCTGCTCAAAGAACTCCGCGAAACTCGCGAAGCTGAACGCCAGGCGAAAAAACTCAAGCGACGTAAACGTTCCGGCCCGATCGATCTCAGGACGACGGCTTCGATTTCGTTCCCGATCACTGTGCGGGCGCTGTCGGAGGCAATCGGTCGACCAGCCAAGTCGATCATGAGCATCCTGTTCAAAGCAGGCCGAATGGTGACGATTAATGACGAACTCGGCGAAGAGGAGGCAATGGAAGTCTCGATGGAGTTGGGCGTCGATCTTTCGTTTAAGCGTGGCCGGGACATCGAAGCAGAATTGCTGGCATCACTGGATCATGAAGATCCGCCTGAACTCATGCGTCAGCGTCCGCCGATGATTACAATTCTGGGGCACGTTGACCACGGTAAAACCACGATGGTGGACCGTATCCGCAGTGCAAACGTGGCCGCTGGGGAAGCTGGCGGGATCACGCAGCATATTGCCGCGTATCAGGTGAATTACGAAGGTCATCAGTTGACGTTCGTGGATACTCCGGGCCACGCAGCATTCGGTGAAATGCGTTCTCGCGGTGCGGAAGCGACGGACATCGTCGTATTGGTTGTAGCAGCCGATGACGGCGTCATGCCGCAGACGGTTGAATGCATCAGCCATGCAAAAAATGCCGGCGTGCCGATCGTCGTCGCGCTGAATAAGATCGATCTGCCTGGGATTGATGAGCAGCGAATTCTGCAACAGTTGGCTCAGCACGAGCTGTTGCCTGCTGAATGGGGTGGAGAGGTCGAAGTCGTGCGGACGTCCGGAACCACGGGCAAGGGCATCGATAAGCTGCTTGAAACCCTGTTATTGACTGCCGAACTGCAGGAATTTACTGCGAATCCGGATCGCGAGGGACTGGGCGTCTGCCTCGAAGCCTTCCGTGACGAAGGTCGTGGAGCGATTGCGTGGCTGATCGTCCAGAAGGGAACTTTGCGCATCGGGGACAACGTCCTCTGCGGTGCGACCTACGGGCGAATCCGGGCAATGTACAATGACCGGGACGAGGCGATCACTGAAGCTGGCCCTTCGACTCCGGTCAAAGTTTCAGGCCTTTCAGACGTGCCTGGTGCAGGCGACCATTTCTTCGTGATGAAAGATATCGAAGAGGCCCGCGAAACAGCGGAAAGTCGCTTACATGAAGGTCGCACGGAAGCACTCTCCTCACGCATTACGGCACGAACACTGGAAGACATTCTGAGCGTCCCGCGCGAAGGTTTTGGCGTCCAGGAACTTCCGCTGATTCTGAAAGCGGATTCACCAGGTTCGATTGAAGCACTACGGGGTGAAGTCTCCAAATTTGAACATCCCGAAGTCAGAGTTCAGATTATTCACTCAGGTGTTGGTGGCGTGAATGAAAGCGACGTATCACTGGCAAGTGCCGCTGGTGCGATTATCATTGCATTTCACGTCATTGCGGAAGATCGAGCGCAACTACAGGCGGATCGGCAGGGCGTCGAGATTCGGCGTTACAACATTATTTACGAAGTCACGGAGCACATTAAACTGGCTCTGCAGGGGTTGCTGCGACCGGAACGCGTGGAAGTCTCCACTGGTCGCGCCATCGTATTGCGGACCTTCAGTATCAGTCGCTTTGGCACGATTGCGGGTTGTCGTGTGCTGAACGGCACGATTTCCCGAGATGGTCGAGTGCATTTGATCCGTGATCAGAAAGTGATGAACGACTATCGAATCGGGTCGCTCAAGCGTGAAAAAGACGATGCAAAGGAAGTCCGCGACGGGATGGAATGCGGAATTCGGCTGGATGGGTTCAACGATATTAAAGAAGGAGACTTGTTCGAGGCATTTCGAATTGACGAGATCGCGCGCACGTTATAATCCCTCAAGGTTTTGGTGCAGCCGACAATGCGTTTCGTCGCCGAAACGCAGCGTTGATCCGAGAACCTGAACCTACGGACATGATTTCGTGTCCGAGTCGGCTCACCCTTCAGGAACTAAACTCTAATGTCAACACGTCGAACGGCACGAGTCGCCTCAATGATCCGCGAAGTCGTCAGCACGGCAATTCTGTCTGAACTTCGCGATCCTCGTATCAGGAATGTCACAGTCCTGGGAGCGGATGTCAGTCCTGATCTCAGATACGCGGCCGTGCGGATCTCGGTCATGGGCGATGAAAAAACCGCAGCATTGACGATGCACGGATTGACCTCTGCTAAAGGATACTTGCAGTCGAAAGTCGCGGAATATATCAAGAGTCGCTATACTCCGGAGCTGCGTTTTGTCCTGGATGACACAGTTTTGAAGTCTGTTCAGACATCCGCAATCCTCCGTGATGTTCTGCCCACTGAAGATGCGGATGACGTCGTATTCAGCGGAGAAATGGAACATGTGGAGGAACCATTTGCGGGCGATCCGGCTTAACTGGATTTGGAATCCGTCGGGCGTTTAGGTAGTTGAAGAATCAGGGGCCATGTCCAGCTTGTTTTCTGGACTTGTCGAATAAGTTCAGCAGGGAACCACAATGGGAACGACCAAGGCCACCAAAGCGGCAGACAAGTCGCAGGTCTGTCGCAGGTTTGTAACGGCGCTTCACAAGCTTTATGGCAAGTCTGTTCCAAAGATCGAATTGCCGGTCATTGAAACGATGCTCTTTGCCGCCTGCCTTGAGGATAATCCGTGGGCTCCGGCAGAAGCTGGTCTGAAGAAGATGATCGCGACATTTTTTGACCTGAACGAAATTCGTGTGAGTTCGGTCAACGAACTTGAGGTCGTGCTCACACCGCTCAACAAGGCGGACTGGAAAGGGCTGCGCATCCGTTCCATTCTGCGATCCATTTTCGAATCGACGTATTCGTACGACTTCGAAAAACTTCGACGACAGACATTGGAACAGGCTGTCAAGACGCTCAAAAAAATGCCCGACGTCACGCCGTTCATCCGGGATTTTGTGCTGCATGAAATCCTGGGCAGCCACATCGTGTGTCTGGATGGATCCATGCTGACTGCTGCAAAATGGCTGGGCCTCGTCCCAGAGTCGGCGGACTTGAATGAAGGAGCCGAATACCTGAAAGGTGGCCTGAAGAAATCTGAGGTCTCCGAATTCTGCTATTTGCTTCGATGCCTCGCCACAGATCCCGGATTTGTCCCTCGATTTGCCGATCATGCAGATACGGAACAGGGCATGGCAGATGTTATGGCACGCTTTGCGGAACTGCAGTTGCCGCCAAAGAGAAAACCAAACAAGCCACCAGCTGCGAGCGAGGCCTCCAGACACGACAAAGTCGAAGCAGGCAAAAAGTCAGTGCCTTCGCTTCCGTCCAAACAAGTTGCACCCGGGAAACCCGCTGCGGCAGTCAAGGCCGTAACAACTTCCGGGAAATCTACACAGCCAACGAAGCCTGCCGCGTCTGCCGCCAAGAAAGTCGCGAAACCAGTCACAAAGTCAAAAACCCCGACAGCATCGAAATCAGGTGCCAAGGTAATTCCAAAACCGCATTCGACGAATTCTGCAGCAAAAAAGACCGCCACTCCGGCAGCCGGGAAACCTGATACAGCTTCAAAAAAACACACTGCAAAGCCGATCAGGAAGAAATAGGCTGCAGCTGCGACGTGCATTCAGGCGATCCTGGTCTGCCGCATATACTTCCACTCCGGGTCGCTCAAAAGATGAGAGACGAAAGACAAGCCAGCCTGGCATTCATGCGCCCGTTGAGCGAACCGGGGCGGGTGCCGTGTCTCAATGAATCTGATCTGTCAACGCCAGTTCGTAATTCTTGGAATGGGACTTAATCCTCCTGGTCGTTGAACCGAACTCGACAGAACGTCAGCGTGGATCAATAATGCCCCTTGAGCGAAATAGCTATGGGCACCGGTGACGGTCGTTGCCGATGCGGCGCGAAACACCGGTGGCTGAAGCTGCGCCGCTCAATTTTGTCTTTGTGCCAACTGCTTTCGGTGAGAATGAAAATGAAACATTTAGATCCAGCATCGTGGTGGCGTCGAGTCACGCAAATCATCGTCGTACTCGTTGCATTGTGTCTTCCTGTCAACCTCACTCTGCGTGTTGTGGAGGCAACGTCTGACGAGCCAACCGCCGATGAGAAGAATACACCGGATCCCGATGCGGCACTCGATGAACTGAAACCGAAAGCTGGAGACAATCAGCTGCGGGACGAAAGTGAAGCGATCGATCCCGCGAACAAGGACGCATTGGCCTGGTACATGGCCGGTCAGAAGGCTATGAAGCGTGGCGATCTGCAGCCTGCCGCGGACGCATTCGAAAAAGCTGCAGAAGCATCACCAAAATCAGCCGTTCCCCTCCGCGCACTTTCCATGGTACTGCTGCGACTGGGGCGCACGGAAGAGGGAATCAAGACGGCCGAAAAAGCGATGGAACTGGATTTGGATGACGTCGAGATGCGGCTGCAGATGGCTGTGTTCTACGCTACCACGCAGCGTGTTGAAAAGGCCATTACGTTGCTGAACGAAGCATTGGAATCCAAAACGCTCAAACACAAATCACCTGAGTTTGTGCAGGTGCATCAGGTGCGCGCTGCCGTTTTTCTGGCAACGCGTAATCTGAAGGAAGCTGCTGACAGCTACGAAGTGTTGTTGGATGCTCTTGAACGGCCCGAGGATTTTGAACTGACTGACCGTGATCATAAGGCGATGGTCAGAAATCGTCCTACAAGTTACGAAACTGTCGGTCGTGTGATGATGGAAGTCGGACGCCATGAGAAAGCCATTCAGGCATTTGAAGCTCTGGGACGCATGGAAAAGGATCAACCCGGCGAACACAACCTGCTTCTGGCACGCGCGTACTTTCTGAAGGATAAGCTGGACGACAGCGAGAAGAATCTGAATCTGTACTTCGATAGCGGTCGGCGCAGCAAGGAATCGCTCCAGATTCTACTCGATCTTTACGGCGCCTCAAGCCGATCGGACGCTCTGACGGAACGCTTGAAGGAGCTCAGCGAAAATACGCCGGATGCGACCGTCGTCAGGATGTTCCTGGGGCAGGTGTTGCTGGATCAGGGCAAATCTGCCGAAGCGAGTGCAGTCTATCAGGCAATCCTCGATTCAACCGGCGAAGCGGACGCCTATCTCGGATTGATTCGGGTGGCAATCGCAAAGCAGGACACCGATGCTCTGGTTGCGACAGTGAACCGGGCAGCTCGGTCACGGATTCGCGTTGAGGAACTGGTTCCGCTGGTAGTCAGTATTGCTGCCAGCGATGAATTTGCGAAGAATTCCGTCAGCACCTGTCAGACCATGTATAACGAGAAACCTGGTGACCTGCATCCCATGGTACCGTATTTCGGTTCACTAATTGCTGAGGCAATCAAGCAGCCAAAGGAAGAATCGGCGCTGCTCAAGGCCGCATTAGAATTGAATCCTGATCGTGCGTTGCTTCAGAAGGTGCTCGAGAATTACGGACTGAGCCAGATGACTCTCAAAGAGTACACCATGGCGGCAAAGATTTTCGAACAGTTGCTGGCGGTTCCGGGGTTAGAACCTGGTGTCCGCATCAACACGCTGTTCCGGATTTCCGGCGCGTATGCTGAGATCGAAGACATCAGTGCTGCCCGACAGGCTCTTCAGGAAGCACTGCGCATCGTTCCAAATGAACCTCAACTGCTGGCCCGCCTGGCAATGGTGGAAGCCATTGATGGAAAGCTGGACGTGGCCGCCACGCTGCTGGAGAAGTCTTTGCAGGGACTTGCAGAAGATTCGGAATTGCTGGTCGAAACCCGCATCCGTCTCGCAGGTATTTACGCTCGCCAGGACAAGTGGGATGACGCGATTCAACAGTATCTGTTGGCGACGGAGAGTCCGGCCACGAATACGGAAACTCTGCGACTGGTCCGCATGGGGCTTTCCAACGCCTACGTCCAGAGCGGAGATATGACCAAGGGCGAAAAAGTGCTCGAAGAAATCTATGCGGAAGATCCGACAGATCCCGGCGTCAACAACGACCTCGGATACCTCTACGCTGATCAAGGCAAAGAGCTTGAGAAAGCAGAGCAGATGATTCGTATTGCCGTCGCGGATAAGCCGGACAATCCGGCGTATCTGGACAGCCTTGGCTGGGTGCTGTTCAAGCTGGGGAAAAATGAAGAGGCGCTGGAGCCGCTGAAAAAAGCCAATGGCGATCCGGACTACCGTGATGCGACACTCCTCGAACATCAGGGCGACGTACATCATGCATTGCAACAGACAAACGAAGCCAATGATTTGTGGTCACAATCGCTGAAGGTCGAACAGGATTCTGCTCAACCCGACGATAAGGTGATCGCAAGACTGAAATCAAAACTCGGAGACGCCGCACCGGCAGAAGCCAGGTGCATAGCTACGCTTACCTATTGAAACATGTAGCCAATGAGTCAAGTTTTGTGTGCGATGGCGGGACGATCGAATGTAGGATGGACATTCATGTCCGTCGCATGGCCAAGATCTCAGACATGAATGTCCAGGGTACAGGAATCGCAGCTATGGACAGGTTCTATGGACCGAGCTTCAGGAACTCGGCCCGTCTCCATTTCACACTCCGGATTTGGCGAGAATGCGATAAACTTTCACCGCAGGATGCCCCGACTGCGAATCGACAGGATGTCCTCAAAAGCGAATCCTCCTTACAATCCATCGGTCTGAGGCGAGCGGAGAAGCCGTGATGCCTCGCTGGAATAATTGCCATTCTGCATGAATAGCCTGCAGACCGCGAAGGCTGAAGAGCAGGAACACACGAACTTATGGCCCGGAAGACGACGATCCGAAACGACGATGCTGATGCTGATGCTGATGCCGATGCTGCGGAACCGCTGAATTCCGGCAGCGACGGCATCGGATCAGGTGGTAGCAAAACTCGCGCCGGTGGCAGCGAAGGTGACGATCCGGATCAACAGCGATATGACGATGAACTCCGTCCGTCGCGACTGGAAGACGTCGTTGGCCAGAAGGCCGTCGTCGAACGTCTCCGAATCCTGCTTGAAGCAACAAAGAGACGGAAGGAACCGCTCGGGCATCTGCTGCTGGACGGCCCACCTGGACTGGGCAAGACAACACTCGCCACAGTTATTCCGCGTGAACTGGGAACGGAGTTACAGATTACAGCCGGCCCGTCACTGAGCGCGCCAAAGGACCTGCTGCCGTACCTGACAAACGCAGGGTATGGCAGTGTGCTGTTTATTGACGAGATTCATCGCATGCCGCCTGCGGTTGAAGAATTTATCTATCCGGCGATGGAAGATTTTCGAGTCGATATCACCCTGGGCGATGGACTCAACGCCCGCACGATCAATATGAAACTGCAGCCGTTCACACTCATCGGTGCCACGACTCGCAGCGGCATGTTGACCGCACCGCTGCGCGATCGATTCGTCAACCGTGAGCATCTGGACTTTTACACCGACGAAGAACTTGCAACGATCGTCACGCGCAACGCCCGCAAGTTGCGAACGGAAATCTCTCCGGAAGCGGCTCAGGAAATTGCCATCCGCTCCCGAGGCACACCTCGCAAGACCAACAACTGGCTCCGCTGGACCCGCGACTTTGCAGACGTCCGGGCCAATGGGAAAATTACGCTGGAAGTCGCCCGCGCGGCGCTCAGGATGAAGGGAGTTGACGATGCCGGGCTGGAAGAACAGGACCGCAAATACCTTCTAACGATCATCCGTGTCTTTGCTGGCGGTCCAGCCGGCGTTCAGGCTCTGGGACACACAATGAACATTCCGGCAGATACGCTGGAAGATGAAGTGGAGCCGTTTCTGCTGCGTGAAGGATTTATTCAGCGCACGCCTCGTGGTCGTATGATCACGGCGAAAGCCATGGCTCACCTTGGCATTTCGCAGAAGCAACATCCAAAGCCTGCCAGGTCCGGATCGGAAAACGCTGATCAACGGGAACTGTTTGATTAGACCCCCTCTCTTGAATTGTGAACCCTGACGTGCCAACCGCTCCTTTTGTTTACGAACCACTTTTCGCTACTGGTGCCGATGACACTCAGTACCGGCGGCTCACGAATGATCATGTGAACGTTCGCCAGTTTGAGGGTCAGGATGTACTGTGCATTGATCCGCAGGCGCTCACGCTGTTGTGTTCACAGGCATTCCACGATATCAATTTCTTCCTGCGTCCTGCGCACCTGAAGCAGGTCGCCGCCATTCTGGACGATCCGGAGGCATCGGACAATGACCGTATCGTCGCCCTGACGATGCTCAAAAACGCAGATGTTGCCAGTGCGGGCGTGTTGCCGTTTTGCCAGGATACCGGCACCGCGATTGTGCAGGGGAAAAAGGGGCACGCGGTCTGGTCGAGCGGTGACGAGGAGGCTTTGGCAAGGGGTGTCTACAACGCTTACACGGAGAACAATCTGCGGTATTCGCAGAATGCCGCATTGACAATGTGGGACGAAATAAACACCAACACGAACCTGCCGGCACAGTTGGAACTCATGTCCTGCGATGGCAACGAGTACAAATTTCTGTTCATTGCCAAAGGCGGCGGTTCGGCCAATAAATCGTACTTTTATCAGGAAACCCGCGCTGTCCTTAATCCAAAATCGCTGGTCGAATATCTCACATCAAAAATGCTGACTCTGGGTACTGCCGCTTGCCCGCCTTATCACCTGGTGTTTGTCATCGGAGGCACATCCGCAGAAGCCACGATGAAGACCGTTAAGCTGGCTTCCACCAAATACCTCGACAATCTCCCAACCACCGGAAATGTCCTCGGCCGCGCGTTTCGCGATGTCGAGATGGAAGAGAAGATGCTGCAGGAAGCTCGCACCTGTGGCATTGGAGCTCAGTTCGGCGGCAAGTATTTCGCCCTGGACGTGCGCGTGATCCGGTTACCTCGACATGGCGCATCGTTGCCCATCGGCATCGGTGTCTCCTGCAGCGCGGATCGTCAGGCCAAGGGGAAAATCACGAAAGATGGCGTCTTTATCGAACACCTGGAAACCGAACCGCTGAAGTACATTCCTGAACACCTCCGCCATCGCAGGGACGAAAGTGCAGTGCGCATCGATCTGAATCGGCCGATGTCGGAGATTCTGGCGGACCTCAATCAGTATCCGGTGACGACGCGACTGCTGCTGAGCGGTCCGATCGTGGTGGCGCGGGATATCGCCCATGCAAAGCTCAAAGAACGTCTGGATGCCGGTGAACCGTTGCCAGAGTATTTTAAAAAGTATCCGGTTTATTACGCCGGACCAGCGAAAAAACCGGAAGGCTATGCGAGCGGTTCATTCGGCCCGACAACAGCCGGGCGGATGGATTCTTATGTCGATCTTTTTCAGTCCGCCGGCGGCAGCATGGTGATGATTGCCAAAGGGAATCGCGGCAAGCAGGTAACCGAAGCCTGCCACAAACACGGTGGATTTTACCTTGGCAGCATCGGCGGACCGGCAGCCATTCTGGCGAAAGAAAATATCCGCAGCGTCGAAGTCATTGAATTCGCTGAACTCGGCATGGAAGCCATCTGGAAAATCGATGTGATTGATTTCCCGGCGTTCATTCTGGTTGACAACAAGGGCCACGACTTCTTTGAAAACATCGGCGCGGGATGTTCGCATTGACAGGATACCGTAACTCGACTCTCCGAGTCGAGACCGCATCAGCCCCGATCGCACTCGACTCAGAGAGTCAAGCTACGGCAGACGATGTCAACAGAGGGATCAATAGTACGACGTCCACAATTCATCCGCATTGGATTGCTGATCTGTATCATGTTGGCCATCGCGTCGGCTGGTGGAGGGCGTTATCTGCTGCAGCGGCAATTGTGGATGGATGAGATCCATTCATGGCTGCTCATCCGGGAACCGCAGACGCAGCGCTCACTCCAGGCGCTGGCAGACGGCGTCGATTACAACCCGCCGACGTACATTTTGCTGGCTCGACAACTGAGATACCTGCCGGGTGGAATTAACGAATCCGGACTTCGCTGGCTTTCATTGAGTCTGATGTTCCTGGCCATCGCCGGTATGTTTGTTGTTTTGCAACGTCGTTTTCCGTTCCTTGTTTGTGTGGCTGCCGTGCTGATGATGGCATCCAGCGTGCATTTGATTCATCAATCGACGGAGATTCGGTTCTATCCCCTGTGGTGCGCCGCATGCGCCTGGCTGTGCGTGGTGCTGGATAGTCACGCAATTCAAAGGCCCTGGATGCTGCGTCTGAACAACGTCGTGGCGGTCCTGCTGGCAGGCGTCATCACGACGACACACTATTTCGGCATTCTGACGCTCGGTCTGATCTGCGTTGGAGCGATGCTCGTACCAAACATCTCTCGAGGTTGCCGCAGAATGATCGTTTTGGTTGCCTGCACTGGCCTCGTGTGCCTTGTCGGTTGTCTGCCGTTTCTGATCGGACAGAGGGCGGCAATCACGCTGGCGACATGGGTTTCTCCCGCGACAGTAGACGACAGCATCGGCTTTCTGACAGCCATGTTTCCATTGGTTCCGATGATTGTCTGCGGCGTGGCCTTTGTCATCTGCACGGCGTTACGCAAATCAGGAGAACAGAATGCCGAACTGGCGGTGACAGAACATAGTGCGACGCCTGACGCGGTTCCAACCATCGGCGGACAGGCCAGACAGCTTGCCCCGAGCCTGTTGTTGGGACTGATGCCGCTGGTGATCGTGCTGCTATCGTGGACGGTGCAGCCGGCCCTGGTGACACGTTACGCGGTGCCCGGAATCCTGGGATTCGGGGCGATCTTCGCGATTCTATTGTCCCGCTGTGGTCCTCGTGTTCAGATTCTGATGGTGGTTGCGGGCGGTGTCATGTTTCTGCAGGGCGTGGCGTTCTGCAGTCATCAATGGCAGGAGATCGATCGGACCCGCGACGAGCTCGTCACACAATTGCAAAGCCTTCCTGCAGATGGGCCGATTGTTTTCGAGGACCGAACTGTTTCCATGCCAGTCCTGCATTCGCATCCGGAACTGCACGCTCGATGTTCACTTTTGGATTTCACGGACGATCAGCTTACCACGGACTCACGGCTTCGCATCGTACAACGCGACGTTGGCCGGCGAATCGCGCAGTGGTATCCCGCGTACACGATAAGGACACTCGATTCCCTGGAAAATGAACGCACGTTCTTTGTGATTCCATACGTGGAGTCGCCATCAGCTTCACTTCTTTGGCCAGCCGACCATCGGAAGTCTTCAGTTTCTCCAGGCATCGATCGTTATGATCGCAAAGCCCCTGAATCGTCAACTGTGCCATTAGAATAAGGGGCAAGTCTCGTCTGTGGAGCCAGGTATCAACTGGTTGCTGATTGGCGAATACTGGTGCGACTCATTTGTTCCAGTTAAACATCGCCTGGCCGGTATCGGTTCCCTTTACACCATCGCCGAAATATAATGACGCCGCGTCGCATGAGCAGCCGAAACTCTGCACGAAACTGACTGGCTTTCGCTTGGCCACAGTTCATAACTGTTCGGTGCAACCACATGGAGGGATTTGGATATGGGTGCTATTGCAGATGCGTTCGTGGCCTTCGCGCAGCCGCTGCTCGATCAGACCGATGGTTCTCACGAACAGTTGGACAAGGCATTCTCGATTAGCCAACTGTGCTATAATCTCGCGCTGTTGCCAGAAGACGACCGGGATCAGTTCTTAAGCGAAATGAGATTGAGTCTTGAAATGGATGACGAGGAATTCAACGAATTCCGGAGTTCCATCATCGATCCCATGCTTCGGCGACACGAGGAAATGTTCCCGCGGATGCAAAGGAGGGATTCGAATAACGTTTCGTCAAGCCGCCCTTTACCAATTGGCCCCTCGCTGCTGTCACACCCGAGAATGGCGGCATCGACAGAAGCGTACCCGGGGACCGATCCCTACGCGTTTTGTCCCTGTAAAAGCGGTCGAAAGTACAAGTTCTGTTGCCGTAAAAAGGACCTTTGATTCTCGTTCGAATGCGTCGAAAGGGGAACGCAGATCATCGATTCAGAAATGAGTCGCGTCCCCTTTACTTTGTCCCCGAATCGGAAAACGCCGGATCTAATGCCGAGGACGATTTCATGGTCATTATCGCTTTGCCTTTCAGGCCTTCCCTCCTCTTTGCGCAACGGCGGCCTTTGGTGTGGAACTGGCTGAGCATCAGCGATCGATACGCTCGGAGAATGCGGGCAAACAGGCTGTTGGCATGAACGGATTGTCAGGCTGGGCATTGAGACCTTCGCAATTGTCCATGCCGCGCGATCAGGTCCACGTGTGGCGGATTCAGTCAACACGCGAGGAATTTGATAAATCGGATTTTCGGAAGCTATTGAATCACAGCGAACTCCTGCGAGCAGACCGTTTTCGCTTCGAAGAAGACCGTTGGCGATTCACCGTTGTTCGCGGATTTCTGAGGCATCTGCTTTCCTCATATCTGCAGGTGCCGGTGACGGAAATTGATTTTGCATACAATGAGTCTGGAAAGCCGAGCCTCGCCATCCATCTGAATAAATATGGTTTACAGTTCAGTGTGGCCCATTCTCACGAATATGGTCTGGTGGCGCTGAGTTGCGATGTACAGATCGGGATCGATCTTGAGTTTGAACGGAGTGGTGTGGAATATCTGCAACTGGCGGAGACTCTTCTTTCCGATGTCCAGTTCGCTGAGTTCATGAAGGTCCCACCCGATGTCCAGGGAGCATGTTTCTACCGGTTTTGGACACGCAAGGAAGCAGTCGCGAAAGCCATTGGCATTGGACTGTCAATGCCATTTCAATCGTTTGATGTCTCGTTTCAGCCGGATGAGAGTCCAGGAATCATCCAACTCGACTCTTTGTGGGGCCCTGCCGACAAATGGTCCCTGCATGACCTCGATGTCGCGTCAGGATTTGCCGCCGCTCTGGCTGTTCATTGTCGCGGACGCTCTGTGCATCTATTCGATGGGGCATCCGCAGGAGACAAGCCGCCGCGAGTATAGACTCTACCAGCCAAACTGATCGCCTTTAGAATGACATCCTCATGGCTTCGCACCGTCCGCATTGAACGGTCATATCATGGAGGTTCTGCAATCTTTGCAAATGTGCCTGGCCTGCTCATTTTTCTTGTTTTATCTGCACCAGGGGGCGTCCAGAATCGGTCGCTTACGCAGAGACGCGAACCGACTTGCGTACGCCCTTTGCATCGCCACCAGCCGCACGTGGCAGGCGTGATCAAATGATCAGAATGCCCGATGGGTGGAATCCCTATAAAATAGCGGTGAATCAATACTTTGAAGAATCGTCCCAAGCAATCAGTACTGTTGCATGAACTTTGAACACAACCTCGCTCCCAACAGTCTGCGGGAATTGATTGCCGCGCACCTACGCAGTCAACCGCACGCTCCCGCCCTTCTCTCACGACAGGAACTACCGCTCAGTTACGCTGCGCTGAACGCGCGGATCGATCGTGTAGGCCGTGTGCTGCGGGCAGAGAATGTCGCACGCAGGCTATATCGGCAACCCAAAAGCGAATGCGGCCGCCTTGAGTAACGACTGGTTTCGGACGGGTGACCTGGGACGGATCGACGAAGACGGATATTTCTAAATCACTGATCGCAAAAAGGAGATGATCAATCGCGATGGTTAAAAACAATTCGACGCAGCCTTCGTGCATTCACCCTCTCACAATGTTGCAGCAGGACATGTTGTTTCACAGCCTCGCATCGCCACAGCAAGCCATATATGTCCAGCAGTTTCTCTGCGATCTTAGGGAACCTCTCGATATCTCTGCCTTTGTTGGCGCTTGGGAGCAATTGGTCGAACGTCATGCTGTATTGCGAACGAGCTTTGCCTGGGAAGGGCTGGAAACACCGGTGCAGATTGTACATCCCTCAGTGAAAGTGCCATTAGTGCATCTGGAGTGGTGCAGTTTTGCGGTCTCCGAACAAGAGATTAAGCGAGAAGAGTATCTGCAGACGGACCGCCAGTCCGGTATTCACTTCCTGGAAGCGCCGCTGTTTCGTCTTGCGCTGTTTCGTCTGAATGAGGCCCATTATCAGCTCCTGTGGACTTCACATCATGCCTTGCTGGATGGGCGGTCACGATTGATTTTGCTGGAGGAACTCTTCGAGATTTATGAAGCATTGTGTGACGGGCGGGCCCCGACGCTCGGACCCCCCGTGGACTACCGAGGTTTTGTAGACTGGTTGCAGGCACAGGACGTCGAGGCGTCGGGTCCATTCTGGCGCAAACTCCTGGCTGGTTATGATCAACCCACGTTTTTGAATGTTGGGATTCAGCGCCTGAACGATCCGAAACAAACGCATGCGTTGGCCAGTCAGGGCCAACACCTGTCCGCAGCGTTCAGCGACAGCTTGCGAAATCTGGCATCGGAACATGGCCTGACACTGAACACTCTGTTCCAGGGAGCGTGGGCCATCCTGTTGAGTCGGTATTGCGGAAAGCAGAAAGTGATTTTCGGGGCAGCGCGTGCAGGCCGTGCTCCGCACCTGCCGCAGGTTCGGCAGGTGGTTGGGCTGCTGATCAACACTGTCGCGTTGCCCGTCAACGTTGATCCGGACGTGCAGATTCTGACCTGGCTGAAGCAGCTGCGGGCGCTCTGGGTGGCCATGCGGCCCCATGAACAGACTCCGCTGGTCATGATTCAGAAATGGAGCCAACTGACGCCGGGGACATCGCTGTTCGACAGTATTTTAGTATTCGAAAACTATCAGTTGAACGCCAGACTTCAGGAACGCGGCGACCGCTGGCGCGACCGTACATTTTCGCTCCGGAGCCAAAGCAGTTATCCGCTGGTGGTCAACGTGAATGACGGACGAGAGATTGCTTTGAAGATTGAGTACGACACGGAGCATTTTTCTCTGGACTTCATCGAACGAATGCTCGGACATTTTGAGATGCTCCTGACCGGAATGGCAGATCATCCGCAACAGTCGCTGTCTCAGCTGCGTCTTCTCACAAAGCCAGAGCGTAATCAGCTGATTGTGGAGTGGAACGAGACGGCGACGGACTATGCCTGTGACAAATGTGTGCATCAGCTGTTTGAAGAACAGGTCGAACGGACGCCGGATGCTGTGGCGGTCGTGTTCCAGGATCAGTCGCTGACCTACCGTGAACTCAACACGCAGGCCAATCAACTGGCCCATCACCTGATCAACCTGGGCGTGGGTCTGGAAACATTGGTGGGGCTGGGTTTCGAGCGTTCCCCGGAACTGGTCATCGGTATTTTGGGGATTCTCAAGGCGGGCGGAGCGTATGTGCCGTTGGATGCGGATTATCCGTCCCAGCGACTTGAGTTCATGCTGACGGATGCTCAGGTCGGTTTCCTTGTCACGCAACAATCGCTGCGTGATCGGCTGCCCGCAACCGACTGCCAGGTCGTCTGTCTGGATGCCGCTGCGGCTAGCCTTCAGACCATGCCCTGCTCAAACCCAGCAGTCAACGTCGCTGCGGACAACCTTGCTTACGTGATGTACACTTCCGGTTCGACGGGCGTGCCCAAAGGTGTGGCGGTCCCACATCGCTCGATTGCGCGGCTGGTCTTTGGAAGTAACTACGCGACCTTTGGGCCAGAACGAGTCTTTCTACAGCTTGCCTCGGTGTCCTTTGATGCCTCGACCTTCGAATTGTGGGGCGCGCTGCTGCATGGAGCCAAACTGGTTGTCGCGCCCGTCGGTGTTCCCGACTTCCGGCAACTCGACAAGCTTCTTAAACACCATCAGGTAACCACACTTTGGCTAACCGCCACGCTCTTTAATCACATCGTCGATGAGTATCCGCAGGCGCTCAACGGCGTGGACGAGATTCTGACCGGGGGCGAGGCTCTTTCCGTTCGACATGTTTTTAAGGCCCAAGCTGTGCTCGGTTCCGGTGTGCAGTTAATCAACGGTTACGGACCGACCGAAAGCACAACGTTTACAACCTGCTATCGGATTCCGTCGCACATCGATGCGGAACTCGCGTCGATCCGGATCGGCCGTCCGATTACGAACACTCAGGTGTATGTTCTGGACACGTGTCGTCAGCCGGTTCCGATCGGCGTTCCGGGGGAGCTTTACATTGGCGGGGCTGGATTGGCTCGAGGCTATTTAAACCGTCCGGAACTGACAGCCGAGAAGTTCGTTGCCAATCCGTTCTCCGA